>Ga0183096_1003221_pt1 | contig 10133 bp, 9 predicted proteins | sample Biomet5_FD_127791 | JGI IMG/M metagenome (GOLD analysis project Ga0183096, IMG submission 127791) | Microbial communities from bioreactor (seeded with sewage sludge) at LBNL, California, USA - Biofuel metagenome 5 (version 2) (version 3) | ecosystem: Engineered > Bioreactor > Anaerobic >...
GCTGAAGCCCTGCCAATCGCTCAAGATGGCCACCATCCCGGCGCTGCTGATCGATGCCAGTGAGACCCAGGCGGCCCAGCTGGCCCTGATCGAGAACATCCAGCGCCAGGACCTGTCCGCCATCGAGGAAGCCAAGGCCTACCTGCAGATGATCCGCATGTCCGGCCTGACCCAGGACGCCTTGGCGGCGGCCGTGGGCAAGACCCAGTCGACCATCGCCAACAAGCTGCGCCTGCTCAACCTGTCGCAGGCCTGCCAGGATGCCATCTCCCAAAGGAAGATCACCGAGCGGCACGGCCGGGCGCTGCTGCGGCTGGACGCCGACCAGCAGATCGCCATGCTCCATCAGATCATGGCCAAGAACATGACCGTCCAGCAGACCGAACAGCTGATCGAGCAGAAGTACTTCAGCCCTGCCAAGGCGTCAGGCGGCAGCCTGCGCTGCTTCGGGGCCAGCATCCGCATCGGCATCAACACCATCCGCCAGGCGGTGGCCAGCATCAAGAAGCTGGGTACCGACGTCAAGCTCGATGAGAAGGACGGCGCCGACGCCTACGTCATGACGATTACCATCAAAAAATAAGCCGCTTATGCTAGAATATTCCGGAAGGACGTGAAACCATGGGAAAAATCATCGCCATCGCCAACCAGAAGGGCGGCGTCGGCAAGACGACGACCAGCATCAACCTGGCGGCCGGTCTGGCTTATCTCCGCAAGAAAGTCCTGCTGGTCGACCTTGATCCGCAGGGCAACTCCACCCAGGGTCTGGGGGCCCGCAGCAACATCGAGTTCAGCACTTACGACATGCTGCTGAAAGGTGTGCCGGGCGCCAACTGCGTCAAGCACCTGGCCCTGCCGCCGCTGGATCTCATCCCGGCGACCATCGACCTGGCCGGCAGCGACCTGGAGATGATCAACTACAAGGAAGGCCGCGAGAACCTGCTCAAGAATGCCCTGGGCTCCCTGCGCCCCGCCTACGACTTCATCATCATCGACTGCCCGCCATCGCTGGGCCTGCTCAACACCAACGCCCTGACGGCCTCCGACTCGGTCATCATCCCCGTCCAATGCGAGTATTATGCCCTGGAGGGCCTGACCCAGCTGCTGTCGACCATCCGGCTGGTGCAGAAGCTCTTCAACCCCGCCCTATACATCGAGGGCGTGCTTTTGACGATGTTCGACTCCCGCACCAAGCTGTCTGTCGAAGTGCAGCAGGAAGTCCACAAGTATTTCAAGGAGCGGGTCTACCGTGCCTACATCCCGCGCAACGTCAAGCTGTCAGAGGCCCCGTCCTACGGAAAGAGCATCTTCGAGCATGACGTCCATTCCGAGGGGGCCCGGGCCTATGCCTCGCTGGCCAAGGAAGTCATCGCGCGCAATTCATGAGGAGGTATCCCAATGCCTAAGAATAACAACCATCTGGGCTCCGGCCTGGATGCCATCTTCGGCGACAACCTGGCCAACGTGATCGACGACATCCAGAACAACGCCGACAGCGGTGAATACGGCCGCCGCGTCAATCTGGCCGTCGACGCCATCATCCCCAACCCCTATCAGCCCCGCCGCGTCTTCGACCAGGCCAAGCTGCAGGAGCTGGCCGCCTCGATCAAGGAGCATGGCGTCTTCACCCCGATCCTGGTCCGGCAGGCCAAGACCGGCAAATATGAGCTGATCGCCGGCGAACGCCGCCTGCGGGCTTCCGTTCTGGCCCAGCAGAAGACGATCCCGGCCATCGTCATGACCTTCGACGACAAGCAGATGATGGAGATCTCGCTGCTGGAGAACGTCCAGCGCGAGGACCTCACCGCCATCGAGGAGGCCTCCGGCTACAGCAAGCTGATGTCGGCCCTGGGCTACACCCAGGAACAGCTTTCCCAGCGCGTCGGCAAGAGCCGGGAGTACATCGCCAACATGCTGCGCCTGCTCAAGCTGCCCGCTGCCGTGCAGAAGATGGTCCAGGACGGCCAGCTGACCGCTGGCCAGGTCCGGCCGCTTATCACCCTGAGCAGTGCCAAGGAGATGACCGAATGGGCCACCAAGATCGCCAACCTCGGTCTGTCGGCCCGGCAGGTCGAGACGATGCTCAAGAACCAGAAGAAGACCCCGGCGGCCGGCACCGGCAAGAAGAAACACGGCGCCGTCGGCCAGGACATCGCCCTGCGAGACGTCCAGCGCAAGATGCAGCGGATGCTGTCTACCAAGGTCGCCATCAGCGACGAAGCGATCGTCATCACCTACAAAGGCGTCGACGACCTCAACCGCATACTCGACATCCTGGGATGCCTGGACGACTAGGCATCCCTTGCTTTGAAACGGAGGAACCCCATGACCGACAATCAGCAGACGACGTGCACCGTCATCAAGGACGGCAGCCGGATATACCGTTCCAGCCAGGGCGGGCTCAGGCCGCTGCTGAGCTGGCTGGCCGATGATCCCGACCTGCTCAAGGACAGCTACGTCATCGACAAGGTCGTCGGCAAGGCCAGCGCCCCGCTGTTGGCCTACGGCGGGGTGGCCCGGGTCCATGGTCAGACCATGAGCCGGACCGGGGCGGACGTCCTGGACGCCCACGGCATCGAGTACAGCTATGACGCGCTGGTCGACCATGTCCTCAACAAGGACCGGACCGACATGTGCCCCATGGAGAAGAAGGTCGCCGCCATCGACGATCCCGCCCAGGCCTACGCGGCCCTGGCGGCGCTGATCATGCATCATTGAGATCCATCCTAAAAAGGGCATCGCCCTTTTTTTTCACTGCCGGCCGTTCCCCCCATACTATTAATCTGATATATTATTTATATAAAAGTGCAGGTCCTTTGTAGACAAGGCTTGCGACTATCACTGACAAGGCGGTGATGATGTGATCTCCTTCGACCTCGACCAGACACTGGCTTTCAACGTGGGCATCAACACCTTCGCGCTTCTGGTCACCTTGGTGACCTACCGCGCGTACCGCACCGCTCTACCCAACACCTACGACGTGCAGCTGATGCGCCGCATCGAGACTGCGATCATGGTCATCCTGGCCTCCGACAACATGACCTGGCTGCTCATCGGCCACCCCGGCACGGTCGTGACGGTGCTGAGCTATCTCTTCAACACATCTTATTTCCTCATGCAGATTTTCGTCGCCTTCCAATGGATTCGCTACGCATATTACCGCGTCTACAACCGCAACATGCGCAAGGCCCAAGAGATGGCTTTCGTCATCGTCCCGCTGGCCGCCCTGGCGCTGATGGTGCTGGTCTCGCCCTGGACGGGCTGGTGCTTCTACATCGACGCGGCCAACAGATATCACCGCGGCATCCTGTCGATCCCGATGTCGATGCTGGTGCTGGCCTACCTGCTGTCGACGGTCGTCTTCGCCCTGTCGCAATACCGCAAGGCGGTGCTGCCGGACCGGCGCAGCGAGCTGCGGACCATCGCCTTCTTCCCCTGGCCGCCGCTGGTCGCCGGGCTGGTCCAGACGTTCACCTTCGGCATGAGCCTGCTGTGGCCCAGCGCCGTGCTGTCATGCCTGCTGGTGCTGCTCAACAAGGAAAGCCAGGCGGTCTCCCAGGACTCGCTGACCGGCCTCAACAACCGACGCAACGTCCAGCGCTACACCATGTCCTATCAGCAGGATGGCTCCGGCCGGTCCCTGGCCGTCATCATGCTGGACATCAATGATTTCAAGCACATCAACGACCAATATGGCCATGAGCTCGGCGATCAGGCCCTGATCAAGGTCGGCGATGTTATGCGGATGGCCTTCAAGGGCACCGATGCCTTTTTAGCCCGCTACGGGGGCGATGAGTTCATCGTGGCGCTGCCGGCAGCCGACCTGCCGACCGCCCAGAAGGCCGCCGCCGCCCTGAAGCAGGCTTTCGTGGAGGTCAACGCCGCCGCGGCGCTGCCCTTCGAGCTGACCATCAGCGCCGGATGCGCGCAGGCCGACGGACGTCATACGTCGGTGACTGAGGCTATACGGCAGGCCGATGAACAGATGTATCGCGACAAGGCCAGCTACCACGATTCCTGAGGACGATCCTTCCGGCATGGTTCCCAAACTGAAAAAGACCCTGCCCTCATACCTTATCGGCACATATCCCCTTCCGCCTTCGCCGGTGGCCTGGGAAGCCGCGGCCGTCGTTTGCCTCACGACATGGGATGCTGTCCACCATGACGCGGATCTGCAGCGAATGATGTGACGTCGGTGACCCGGCAGGCGTATGATGGAGACGTAGTGATTCCCATCAAAGTGGTCAAGGAGGATAATTTATCATGATATGGCTTTGGATAATCATCGGCATCATCGTCCTGCTGGTGATAGCCGACCTTGCCGTCGCCAACAAACTCATTGATTCAGCACTGGTGCGCAACCCGGCCATGAGCAAGGACCCCCAGCCTGACGACACGCCCGCCTGGCAGGACTATTACAAGCATGCCGAACAGGGCAAGGCCTGGATATTGGCCCAGCCCCATGAAACCTGCGAGATCAAGTCGTTCGACGGGCTGAAGCTGCGGGCAACCTTCCTGCCGGCTGACCAGGCCACGGACCGGACCATCCTGTGCATCCATGGCTATCAGGCCAACGGCCTGTTCGATTTCGGCGCCATTGCGCCGTTTTTACATGGCCTGGGCTATAACCTGCTTTTGCCTGACGACCGGTCCCATGGCGCCAGCGAAGGCCGATACATCGGCTTCGGCAACCTGGACAGCCTCGATTGCATCGCCTGGTGCCGTTGGCTGGTCGGCCGGACCGGGCCGGACAGCCGCATCATCCTGTACGGCCTGTCGATGGGCGGTGCCACCGTGCTGGCCGCCAGCGGCGATCCGGATCTGCCGGCCCAGGTCAAAGGCGTGGTCGGCGACTGCGGGTTTGCCAGCGGCTATGCGGAGGTCGCCCACGACATGAAGGACATCATGCATATGCCGGTCTGGCCATTCCTGCCGACAGCCGATTGGCTGCTGCAGCGCCGGGCCGGGTACTCCCTGCGGCAGCGGGCCGCCATCGATCGTGTCAAGGCGGCCAAGGTGCCCCTGCTGATAATCCATGGCAAGGCCGACACCTTCGTGCCGACGGCCATGGGCCAGGCCATCTATGACGCCGCCTCCGGTCCCAAGCAGCTGCTGCTGGTGGACGGGGCCGTCCATGCCCACAGCTATCTGACCGACACGCCGGCCTATCAGAAGGCCTTCAGCGGTTTCCTGGCCCGGCTTGACGCCTGACGCCATTCCTTCAGTAGACGAATGAAAACAAGCCCATCCGGCGGCCATGAGGCACGGATGGGCTTGTCGCGTTCATGACCGGCATGCCGCTTCAGCGGCACAGGGCGATCAGGCTGACCAGGATGTCGTAGGTCGTCTTGAAGGAGGCGATGTCGAGCCGTTCACGAGGGGTATGGCAGCCTTCGGCACGCGGGCCGACGACCACGATGTCCATCTTCGGCTGCAGTCCCTTGAAGACACCGCATTCGACACCGCCATGGGTGGCCTCCATGACCAGCTTCTGGCCCGTGGTCTTCTTCAGGGCCTGTTTCAGCAGCCGGCGCATCGCGGAGACCGGCTGATATGACCAGCCTGGATAGCGGTCCGCGATGGCGAAGCTTCCGCCACACATGTCGGCAACGGTCTGCAGCCGCTGGTCAAGGTCGGTGACGGCCGAGTCGATGGCACTGCGGACCACGAAGGTGCCTTCCACGGCCGTCCGTCCGGTCCGGACGATCCCCAGGTTGAGGGATGTGACGGTCAGTCCTTTGACGGCCAGCGACCTGGCCACCATCCCATCAGGGGCCAGGTAGAACATGTCGATGACCTGCCGCGAACAGCGCGGCGTCAGGCAGCGGGCGGCCTTGGCGGACGTCATGACCACCTGCAGTCCCGGATCGCTCTGGGCCAGCTCGGCGGTGATGGCGGTGACGATCGGCTCCAGCGCCGCCATGATCCGGGCGGAAGGCATCCGGCTGGTGAAGACGGCCGTCGCCTGGTCTGGGATGGCATTGCCCTTGCTGCCGCCGTCCAGGCTGACCAGCCTGAGGCGGATGCCGTCCAGCTGCAGCTGCTTGAGGATGCGGGCGGCGATCTTGTTGGCGTTGCCCCGCTGCATATGGATCTGATCGCCGCTGTGGCCCCCCTGCAGGCCGGTGACAGCCAGCCGGTAGGCGCCGTCGGTGTTGGCCTGCCAGGCCAGCTCATGGCGAAGGTAGGCGGTATTGCCGCCGGAACAAGTCGTCAGGGTGACGTTCTGGCCGCCGCCATCCAGGCCGATCATGCGGCTGGCATGGATGTCGGAGGGCTTCAGGGCCAAAGCCCCACCCATGCCCGTCTCCTCCTGGGCGGTGAAAATGCACTGCAGCGCCGGATGGGCCAGCGCGTCATCGGCCAGGATGGCCAGCATGTAGGCCACCCCGACGCCGTCGTCGGCCCCCAGGGTGGTGCCGGTAGCCATCAGCCAGCCGTCGACCACGCGCAGCTTGAGCGGGTCCTTGGAAAAATCATGGTCCGACCCGACGTCTTTGACGTTTACCATATCGATATGGGACTGCAGGATCAGCGGCGCGGCCTTCTCGTAGCCCGGAGCGGCCGGCTTGCTGATGATGACGTCATACAGCGGTCCTTCGACATAGGGCAGGCCATGGTCCTTGGCGAAGGCGATCAGATAACGGCTGACGGCCTTCTCATGATATGAACCCCGCGGGATGCGGGTTAGTTCTGTGAAATATTGGTTGATGGGTGCTGAGGTATCGAATTCCATGTTCAGCGTTCCTCCCTGAAATACGAGATGCCCAGGCTGGCAGGGTTCTGGTTCTCACGCTTCTTCTTGGTACTTACGATGATGAGCACGACGATGGTCACCAGGTAGGGGATCATCTCATAGAGGTTCTGCATGTAGGTGATGCTGGTGGCTCCGAAGAACGTCGCCAGCCGGGCCGAGATCGTCGAAGGGATGTATAGGTATATCCAATAGCAGAAGCCGAACAGGTAGGCGCCCCAGATCGCGTTTTTAGGGCGCCAGCTGGTGAAGATGACCAAGGCCACGGCCAGCCATCCCAGCGCTTCCAGAGAACCGCCGTTGTCCCAGGTGCCCTTGACGTAGTCCAGCACGTAGTACATGCCTCCCAGCCCTTCGATGGCGGCGCCGACGATGGTGGTCAGGTATTTATACTTCGTCACCGGGATGCCGGCCGCGTCGGCCGTGGCCGGGTTCTCGCCGACGGCCCGCAGGTTGAGGCCCTTGCGCGTCTTGGTGAGGAACCACTGCGCCAATAAGGCGATGGCGATGGCGATGTAAGTGAACAGGCCATAGGAGAACAGGATGGTGGACACCGGCCCCAAGGCACTGGACAGCCAGGGGATCTGGGCCCGGACGGCCGAGCTGGCCGCCGCCACCGAGATCTGCCCCACGCCGCCTGACAGCTTGACAAGCGAGCCGCCGAAGAAGTTGGCGACACCCGAGCCGAAGATCGTCAGGGTCAGGCCCGTGACATTCTGATTGGCCCGCAGGGTGACCGTCAGGAAACTGTAGATGAGCCCCCCGAAGCTGGCGGCCGCCACGGCGCAGGCCACGGCGATCAAAGCGCTGACGGCCGGGATGGGGTTGGCGGCGGAAGTCTCATAGAAGAAAGCCCCGGCCAACGCGCCGATGCCTCCCAGGTACATGATCCCCGGCACCCCGAGGTTAAGGTTGCCGCTCTTCTCCGTCATGATCTCGCCTACCGAGCCGAACATGATGATGGTCCCGAAGGTGACCGCGGCGTTGAGCCAGGCGATCAGTGATGTCATGGTCATGTTATTTGCCCTCCGTCGAACGATGGCGCCAGACCAGCCGGTAGTTGATGAAGAACTCGCTGGCCAGCACGAAGAACAGGATGATGCCGGTGATGATGTCGGAGGCGTACTTGTTGAGGTTGAAGTCTGAGGCGATCTGCGTCGCCCCGCGATCCAGGAACACCAGCAGGAAGGTGATCAGCACCATGGTCAGGGTGTTGAACTTGGCCAGCCAGGCGACGATGATGGCCGTGAAGCCGCGGCCCCCGGCGGTCAGCGAGGAGATGGTGTGGCTGACGCCGGCCACTTCCAGGAAACCGGCCAGGCCGCAGATCGCGCCCGACACCAGCATGGTCCGCATGACGACCTTGGAGACGTTGATGCCGGCGTAGCGCGCCGTGTTCTCGCTCTCGCCGACCACGGTGATCTCATAGCCATGCTTGGCGTATTTCAGGTACATGTACATGCCGACGGTGACGATCGCGACGATGATGATGTTGAGCAGATACTGCTGGCCGAAGAGGTATGTCATCCAGCCGCCGCGGGTCGCGGCGTTGATGACGCCCACCGAGTGCGACTGCTTCTTGTCCCAGATGTCGACGTAAAACTCGACCAGCTGCAGGGCGACGTAGTTCATCATCAGGGTGAACAGCGTCTCGTTGGTCCGCCACTTCGACTTGAAGAAGGCAGGGATCAGGCCCCAGACGGCCCCGGCCGCGATGCTGGCCGCGGCCATGACCGCCAGCAGCACGCCGGTCGGCATACGGTCGCCGAAGTTGATCATCAGCGCGGCCGTGACCAGCCCGCCGATCAGCACCTGGCCCTCGGCGCCACAGTTCCAGAAACGCATCTTGAACGCCGGTGCCAGGCCGACGCCGATGCACAGCAGCAGCGACATGTCCTTAAGCGTGACCCAGATGCGGTTGGACGATCCGAAGGCCCCACGGATCATCGAGGCGTAGACCGCCAGGGGATCCAGATGGGTGATGCCGTTGATGAACAGCGCGCTGACAAGCAGGCCGGCGGCCACGCAGGCCAGACGGACCAGCCAGGCCTTCCACCAGACCATGTCGTCGCGCTTGACCAGCCGGACCAGCGGCTGACGGGCCGTGACGTCCTTGGCAATGACTTGTTCGCTCATCAGGCTGCCTCCTGTCCTTCGGTCTTCAGGTTGGTCATCAGCAGGCCGACCTTCTCCTTGGTCGTCTTGCGGGCGTCAAGCAGGCCGTTGACGCGTCCGTTGCACAGCACCAGTATCTTGTCGCTCAGCGCCAGCAGCACATCCAGGTCCTCTCCGACGTAGATGACGGCGACGCCTTTCTCCTTCTGCTGGTTGAGCAGATGGTAAATCGTGTATGACTTGTTGATATCCAGCCCGCGCACCGCATAGGCCGTCATCAGGACGGAGGGCGCCGAGGCTATCTCCCGGCCGACCAGCACCTTCTGGACGTTGCCGCCGGAAAGCTTGCGCACCGGGGTGTCCAGCGACGGGGTCATGACATCCAACTCGTCACGGATGGCCTTGGCCAGGGCGCGGGGCTTCTTGCGGTTGAGGAAGGGCGAGCGCCCCTGATCATAATCCTTGAGCATCATGTTGCCGGTCATGCCCATCGAGCCGACCAGCCCCATGCCCAGCCGATCCTCCGGCACGAAGGAAAGGTGGACGCCATAGCTGCTGATCTGGCGCGGTGTGGCGCCTACCAGCTGCTTGCTGGAGCCATCGGGGCTGTCGAAGGTTATCGAGGCACCCGGTTGGACGACCTGCAGGCCGGCGATGGCCTCGAGCAGCTCCTTCTGGCCGCAGCCGGAGATGCCCGCGATACCCAGGATCTCGCCGCTGTAGGCGGTGAAGGATACGTCGTCCAGAGCCTTGATGCCGTCCTCGTTGTAGACGGTCAAGCGGCTGACCTCCAAACGCTTGACGGGGTCCTTCGGCTTGGGACGCTCGATGTCGAGGGTCACCTTCTGGCCGACCATCATCTCGGTCAGCGACTGCTCGGTGGCGCTGGCCGTCGGGATGGTCTGGATGTAGCGGCCCTTGCGCAGCACGGCGACACGGTCGGACAGCTCGAGCACCTCGTTGAGCTTGTGGGTGATCAGGATGATGGCCTTGCCATCGGCACGCATGTTGCGCAGCACGGCGAACAGCCTGGCCGTCTCCTGCGGGGTCAGCACCGCGGTCGGCTCGTCCAGGATGAGGATGTTGGCCCCGCGATAAAGGATCTTGACGATCTCCAGGGTCTGTTTCTGGGCGACCGACATGTCATAGACCTTCTGACCCGGGTCGATGTCGAAACCGTACCGGGTGCAGATGTCTTTGACCTGTCTGGTCACCTGGGCCAGGTCGTAGCGTTCGCCACCCGGCAGGCCCCGGATGGTGGTCT
>Ga0183096_1003224_pt1 | contig 10129 bp, 7 predicted proteins | sample Biomet5_FD_127791 | JGI IMG/M metagenome (GOLD analysis project Ga0183096, IMG submission 127791) | Microbial communities from bioreactor (seeded with sewage sludge) at LBNL, California, USA - Biofuel metagenome 5 (version 2) (version 3) | ecosystem: Engineered > Bioreactor > Anaerobic >...
TGGTTTGGTTAAAAAAAAAAATAAACTTTTTTTTTATTACTTTCAAGAAGAGAGTAACCAGTCTGTAACGAATCCGCGAGGTTCTTCAGTATTCTGAGCAATCTACAAGAGGAAGCAACAGTTTTAGCATTGGTACTAGTGATTATAGCTGGCAAATATTCTTTGGCTGTCCTCGAAGAAAGGAATATACGTTATCGAATTCAATTTTTGCTCTACGCTCCATTGCTTCCTTGGTAAGAAAGGCTACATGGGGAGTAAGAAGTGTGTTTTTTGCATGCAAAAGAGGATATTCAGCTGGGAGAGGTGGTTCCATATCGTAAACATCTATCGCTGCTGCTGCAATTTTTCCATTGTTAAGTGCTTGTGTAAGGGCGTAATTATCAACAATAGGGCCTCTTGAACAATTTATGAATATTGCAGATTCTTTCATCAAGTCTATCTGTTCTTTTCCAATGAGTCCTTTGGTTGAAGTGTTGTTTGGTGTGTGTAGTGAGATGATATCTGATGATTTCAGTAGATTATCGAGAGAAACGTATTTCACTCCTAATGCTTTGACTTCTTCTCGTTCATGCCTGGCAAAGGCGACGACTTTTGCTCCAAAAGCTAGGAACAGTTTGGCAGTCATTGTGCCAATTTGCCCACATCCAATTATTCCGACTTGTTTTCCTGAAATTTCTGTACCCATAAGACCTGAACTGTTTCCATTATTTCTGATAGTTCTATCACAGCTCGTAAAAAATCGCATGCAACTGATTGCCATGCCAATAACTTGTTCTGAAACACAAATGTTGGAATAACCAGAACAGTTACAAATCATGATACCTCGCTTTTTACAGGCATCAATATCAACATGATCAATACCCGTGAAAGCCACTGCCAACATCTTTAAACTTGTTGCTGCATCGACAACTTCAGCTGGATACTTGTTATTGGCAATCATCACAACATTTTGTCCTACGCTTCTTGTTATTAATTCTTCAATGTCTGTAGTCTTGGTATTATAATATGTGAATTGATGACCGGCCTCCAATATAGGTTTTGCTAGTGCTTCAATCATTGATTGAGGTACGCCAAGAGGTTCAAGTAAACTTATTTTCATAATGCAATCCTCCAAAAAACTGTTCTCGCAGAAATAATAAAGAAATAACCATTTTCTCTTGAAATTATGTAACCACTTCTACGTTCTTATGTTTAGTTGCAATGATTAAACTTGCAGATCTCAAAGGTTGGCTTAAGCCAGTATGTTATTCGTTCATTTTTAGTGTCTTAGTTTGGCTTTTGTTCACCAAGGCTATGGATGTCCCTCTTCCGAGAGGATTCCTAATTTGAAGGAGTGGAAGATGTCGACAGTATTATTATTTTTGCAAGGGTTTAAAGATTGTTTGACGCTCATGAATATTACATGTGCTGTAATCGGGTGCCTTCTGGGTTCTCTTATTGGAGTGCTTCCGGGGCTTGGAATATCAGGAACTGTTGCTATCTTGCTTCCCATGACCTATGGTATGACACCTCTTTCTGCTTTAATCATGATTTCTGGCATCTATTTTGGCTCTCAATATGGTGGGGCAATCACATCAATTCTTGTAAACATTCCTGGGGAAGCAACAAGTATTGTAACTTGTTTTGATGGACATCCTTTAGCTAAACGTGGTTTGGCTGGTAAAGCTCTGAGTATAGCTGCGATTTCTTCTTTTTGTGGTGGCACTGTTGGCATGTTGGGATTGACTTTCGCTGCTTCTGCGTTAGCAAAAGTGGCTCTTGGGTTTGGAAAAGTTGAATTCTTTGCAATAGTCATTTTTGGACTCCTTTTATTAACAAGCATTTCTGGGAAAAACCAGTTGAAAGGTCTTGTTGTTGTATGTTTTGGTGTACTACTCGGGTGTGTCGGGTTGGATTCCCTTTATGGAGTACCAAGGTATACTTTCAAAATTGTTCATCTCTACAGCGGTATCAGTTTTGTTACTTTCATTATGGGTGTGTATGGCATAACGGAGTTATTGAAAGCTATTTGCATTCCGGAGCAACAAGGAGAAGTTGTAAAGTTCAAGCTAAAGGAGCAATTTCTTAACAAGCAGGATGTAAAAACTTGTTGGAAGACTGTGTTGCGGTGTAGTTTCTTGGGGTTTGGAGTAGGGCTTGTCCCTGGAGCAGGTTCAACTCTTGCAACTTTCTTTGCATATGGAATGGAAAGATCTTTAAGCAAACATCCTGAGAAGTTTGGTACTGGTATTCCGGAAGGTGTTGCAGCTCCCGAAACAGCAAATAATGCTGCAATGTATGCTGGACTTGTTCCTTTGCTAAGTCTTGGGCTTCCTTTTACAAGTTCAATGGCTCTATTGATGAATGCTTTTATTGTACACGGTATCACACCAGGTCCTTTGTTCATTTCTGAACATCCTGATCTTTTTTGGGGATTAGTTGCTAGTATGTTTATAGGTAATATAATTTTATTGATTATTAATCTTCCTTTGGTTGGAATTTGGGCAAGATTTTTAAAAATCGATTTTAGTATTCTCATGCCAATGATTACATTTATTACATTTGCTGGAGGTTATGCTATAAATTGCAGTATTTTTGATATGGGAATGATGGTTGTTTGTGGATTTGTCGGTTTTTTTATGGGAGAGTGTGGTTACAACATGGCTGCACTCGCAGTTGGATTGTTCCTAAGTCCAACTTTAGAAAGTTCATTCTTGGGGACGATGACACTCTATCATGGGAAATTCTTTGTTGCTCTTTGGGATAGAAAACTTGCCCTTGTAATACTTGTAATTGGAGTTCTTGCCTTTTGCATTTCAAGCGGTAGAAGTATAAAGAAGTATATTAGTAAACACAAGACAGTTTCAATATTCAATAAAAGCAAAAGAAGTTAAAAGAATTAATCAATTAGAATTTAAATTTTTCTATAAAAGGAGATATATATGAAAAAATTGGTAGTTGTGTGTATTGTGTTCTGCCTTTTGCAAGGGCTTGCTTTTGGACAAAGCCAGCATGAAGAGAAACAAGGGTCTTTGAGTAGTGAGTGGAAGCCATCCAAAGATGTCTCGGTTATTGTAGCATATGCTGCAGGTGGGAGTTCAGATCTTCTTGCGAGAACATTTGCCAACGAAGCTGCTTCTGCATGGGCTACACCTCTCGTAATCAATAACATGCCGGGAGGGGGAAATGCAATTGGTTTTACTGCTCTTTCACAGGCAAAACCGGATGGTTATACAATTGGTAATACAAACTCATCTGTTGTGGTTAACTGCCTGACAGGAAGCACGCCGTTTGTATACTATGAAGAATTACAGCCAATTTGTCAGGTAGGTTTTGCCCCTTATGTAGTGTATGTAAGGAAAGATAGCCCCATCAAAAATTTAAAGGATCTTGAGATTGCAGTTAAGTCTCGTGATGTTATTATGGCTGCAAACAATCGTGGTGGGCAGACACATTGGGAACTTGAGTATTTTGCAATGAAAGTTGGAAGTGATATAACTGCGATTATTTATAATGGAGGATCTGCTTCTATTGCAGCGCTTCTTGGTGGACATGCAGAAATCACAGTGCAGGCTCCATCTGATGGGCAAGAATATGTTCGTTCTGGAGATCTTAGGGCTATAGCCGTTCTTGATAGTAAACGTCTCAATACTCCAATTTATAAAGATATTCCTACATCAGTAGAACAAGGGTATAGTTGGTTGCAGAATGGGTTTTTCCATGGGTATTCTGCTCCAAAGGGAATGCCTAAAGATGTATTGAAGTATTTTGAGGATGGATTCAAAAAAGCTCTTGATATTCCTGAAGTCAGATCAAAGATTGAATACTATGGTTTTACAGTCGATTATAAGAATTCAGAAGAATTCAAAAAGGTTTGGCTTGATTCTGTTGATAAATACAAAGGTGCATTTGCTGAACTTGGAAGTCGTTTAACAGAATAAAGTTGTAATTAACAAGTTCATAATTAAGCCGGATTATATCTTTTCTAAAAAATAATCCGGCTTTTTTGTTAACAGAAGGAAGATTTTATGGCTGATTACAAAGATCGATTACTAGAAATTCATGGTTCAAATATGTGGAGTGGGTTTCATCTCCAAAGAGCTATTTCCTTTGCTAAGAGATTTGATATGACAGGGATAGTTTTTCATGCCAACGATATTGTTGACAAGGTGATAAAGCCAGATGTTTATTTTCCACCTAATGTTTCTCTTCTTAAATACAACAACAGGGATGGTGATACTAAAAACTATAGATATTACCTAAAAAATGCGATAGACAAGGTTGTTGATGTAGGTCTTGAATTCTATGTTGAAGTAAAAGAAATATACTTTCCTTATGAAATTCTTGAAGAATTTCCAAATCTTAGAAAGACAAATGGGGCAGTTTGCCCAACTGATCCTTTTTGGTGGAAATTCATCGAAAACAAATATGAAGAATTTGTACAGCGATTTCCGAAAGTTTCAGGCGTTATTGTAAGTGCGGGAACTCGTGAAAGCATGGTATCACTAGCTATGAACAAATGTGTTTGCGATCGTTGTAGAAACTATTCTGTTGACAGGTGGTATAGGGAATTGATTTCTTCTATGTTCAAGCCTTTGGATAAAGCGGGAATGAAATTGGTTGTTCGAGATTTTGCTTATACTGCAGATCACCAATCTGCAATGGTAGAAGCTGTTCAAAATGTTTCAGAAAAGATTATAATTGCAATTAAGAAAGCACCTCACGATTTTTATCCTACCTTCCCCAATAATCCGACTGCTGGAAATTGTGGTAAACTTAAGCAATGGATTGAATTTGATGCATGGGGGCAATACTTTGGGCTAGGTGTTATGCCTTGTAGTGTTGCTGAAGATATGCAGCAAAGAATGGTTTATTATAAAGAGAAAGGTGCCACAGGTGTGATGTTTCGAACAGATTGGGAAAGGCTGCTAAATGGAAGTACTTTTAATGCCTTTACAATGCTCAACCTGATTGCTGGTGCCTTTCTTGCAGAGGATGTTAATATTGACCTTGAAAAAGCTTATAAAGCTTGGTTGATTTATGGACTTGTTTGTCCTTTAAAGTATGACGATACGTTTCCACAAATTCCGTGTACACCGAAATCTGTTGATGCTCTGCCTGTCTTGCGAAGATTCATGCAAGATGCTTGGCGCATACAAGAGAAAAGTATTTATGCAAGAGGACACGTTTTTAATCGTAATGGGCAAATGTTTGATCGTTATTTCCTCACATATTTTATTATGACCGTACAACATACACGAGATTATTGGGATAAGGATGCTTCAAGACTTGTCAAACCGACAAAAGAAAACATTGAAGCAATTCTTGAAGAAAAAGATGAGGGAATAAAAATTGCAGAATCACTAAAAAGTTATTTGAATCCTGATTCGTTAGGGTTAAATCAGGAGATTTCTGAGTACATTCGTTTCCTTCTTGATATGTATCCTTTATATGCTCGAATATTCAAAGCCCAGATAAGAACTGCTGTTTATTTAAAAGGGGCAGAAGAATTCCATGACAGATCCATGTTGCAACAAGCTGAATCGTCTTTGCCTGAATATGATGAGCTCACACAAAATCTGGCAAATTTGATTTCCGGTAAAAAGTATACTAATAACGTTGAGTATGTTCTTGATCCAAACAGAATTGTACATTTTAAGAATGACTGTTCTCAAGTCATTGCAGAATTAAAAAAGAAATGGGAAGGTTAATCATGCAGACAGGGTATAAGGATAGGTTGCTTGAGATACATGGATATAATATGTGGAATATGTTTCATGTTGATCGTGCAATACAATTTGCAAAGAAATTCAATATGACAGGTATCATTTTCCATTGTAATGAGCTTGTTGATAAAATGGTATTTCCTGAAAAATACTTCACAAAAGAAGAATTGTTAAGTTATAATCCAGTCCGAAACAGCGTCACTAAAAGCAACAGATATTATTTAAAGTCAGTTTTGGAAAAATGTAGAAATGCAAATCTTGAGTTTTATGCTGAGGTTAAAGAGATTTTTTTTCCATATGATCTCCTTACTAAGTACCCTGAGTTGAGAAAAACTAATGGACAAATATGTGCTACAAATCCTTTCTGGTGGGATTTTCTAGAGGCAAAGTATAAGGAGTTTTTTGAACTTTTCCCTGAAGTCAGTGGGATTAGTGTAAGTCCAGGTACTAGGGAAAGTATGGTAAGCTTTGCTGCGAATCGCTGCGATTGTGATAGATGCAAGAATTACAATGTTGATGAATGGTACCATAACCTTCTGGATGCATTATACAAACCAATCAGTAAAGCAGGGAAAAGACTTATTGTTAGGGATTTCTCATACACAAAAACTCATCAGTTTGCGATGGTTGATGCAGCAAGTAGTGTTTCAAAAGATATTTATATTTCTATGAAAAAAGTCCCACATGATTATTATCCTGTTTTCCCAGATAATCCGGCGATAGGAAATACAGGTACTCTCAACCAATGGGTTGAATATGATGCTTGGGGACAATTCTTTGGTTTAGGGGTTTTCCCTTGCAGTGTTGCGGAAGATATGAGAGATCGGATGAAGCGTTATCTTGAGAAAGGAGTATCGGGTATTACTATAAGGACAGATTGGGAGAATATGGCCCAGTCGAGTACATTTTGCTCGTTTAACATGCTGAATTTGGTCGCAGGGGCAATGTTTGGCTATAATGTTGATACAAAAATTGATGACGTTTACAAAGCTTGGATTAATGAGTGCGGGTTGTTATCTCCATTGCTTCAGGATTCATATTCTCAAGTCTTATGTGTCCCGACAGCGCAAAATGCTGAAGAGAATCTGAAAACACTGATGCAGTATGGATGGAAAGCTATAGAAAAAGCTATTCATATTCGTGGGCATGTATTTAATAGAAATTCACAAGTTTTTGATCGTTACGATTTGCCGTACAACATTATGACAGTATTCCATAGTAGAGATCAGTGGGAACCAGATGCCTCGAAGCGTGTCGAGCCGACTGACGAAAATATTCCAATAATTCTTCAAGAAAAAGAGGATGCTTTAACATATGCCAAAAAAGTAGCTGATCTGGCTGATCCTGATTTACTTGGTATCAAAGAGGAGACAGTAAGGCAGTATTTGTATTTCCTTCAAAAAAGCTTTGTTCCCTATGTAAAAGGATTCCAACTTGAAGCGAAGACTTTATTGTTTACGAAGAGGGCTGAAGCCGGTTCATCCGAATATGCTGAAAAAGCAAGGGAAACACTAAAAGAGTATGCACCACTTGCAAAACAATACAAAGAGATCACTCTTGGGAAAGGTTATTCGGGAATTGTTGAATACATGCTTGATGGTGATAGACTAATGAGATACAGGGATTCTGTTGAATCAGTTTTAGACAAGGTTGGAAAAGACAATGAAAAGGGAAGCTGATTTTAAAACACGTGCATTAGAGTTACATAGTCTTTTCGTATGGGATTATTCATGGGTCATGAAAGTTTTGGAGTATATGACGAAACTTGATTATAATACATTAATCCTCCATCGGAATGACATTGTTGAATGTACAGAATACCCTGGTGGTATTTTCGGATATAAAAACAAGAACGGGGATAATTCGATTTTTGATGTTTATTCACAGTGTTTTTCGGCGATATATAAAAACACTCCAACAAGACGTTCTAGCGTTTTCAATAGAAGATCATATTTAAAAAAAATTCTTGTCGAAGCATACAAGCGAAAAATTGCTGTTTATATAGAAAACAAAGAGTTGTTCTTCCCTGATATATTGACTGAATTTCATCCCGAATTACTTCATGATGGACACGTTTGTCCTACTGATCCGTATTGGAAAGAATATATGCGGATGAAATTTCAAGATTTTTTCCGTGATTATCCTGAAGTGTCCGGAGTGATTACTTCCGTTGCGACATCTGAGAGTAGAATTTCTATCAAAGCCAACAGATGTCACTGTGATAGGTGTAAACAGACAAAAAATGAAGATTGGTACAAAAGTATCTTGGACACATTGTATAAAGTTCTTACCGAATTTGGAAAAGAATTAATAGTGAGGGATTTTGTTTTTGATTCATCATCACAGAAAGAGATTGCTTCAGTTATGGAGGCACTTCCTTCTGATGTAATAATCTCTCTGAAAAACACTCCTCATGACTATTATCCCACATTTCCGATTAATCCAAGAATAGGAAAGGTTGGTAGTCATCGTCAATGGATAGAATTTGATACGATGGGACAGTATTATGGAATGGGAGTTTCTGTTGCTGATCTCTCTGAAGATTACAGACGAAGGTTGGAAGATGCAAAAGATAAAGGAGTTTGTGGTACTGTCTTTCGAACAGATTGGGAGAGTCTCGATGGAAATTCATCTTTTTTAACGCCAAATTTAATCAATGTTTATTCTGGGGCGATGTTATCAAAGAAAATAACCATAAATCCCAAAACAATTTATAAAAAATTTGTGAATGACGAAGGATGGGCGAAAGGTAATCCTAACCCAGCGGCGGAGTGGCTTCAATCAATTCTTTCAAAGACGTGGAGTGTAACTTCGAAAACAGTTTTTGTGGATGGGTGTGTTTTTTCTGATTCAAGTACATTGCCAATAAGTATGGATCATGCACTTTGGCTTGCAGAGGATAAGAATTCTTTGAAGGATTGGGATCCATCAAAAAAAGATAGCTTGTTACCTTTGAAAAAATCCCTTGAGCATATTCTTCTGGAGAAAGATGAAGCTAAGAAGGAAATAGATTCGATTATTCAAATTATTGACAAAGTACCTTCTTGTATAAATGAAGAGAAAGGAAAGTGGTTAAAAGAATGGATGTACATCAATAAATTGTATGTTGAGATGTTTTCACATTGTGCAAAATTGATTTTTATTGCTAGATATATTCTCCAAACACAAGAAACAGATTCTCAATTCCTATTGAAAAAAAAGAAACAATTTAATAGAGAATTAAAGTCTCTGGATGGAGTTGAAAGTGAGTTACAGAAGTTTTGGTTAAAAACCGATTATTTCCCTAATGCTATTTATACCTTGCTTGACCCTGATAGATTTGATTGTTTTAGGCGTAATATCCAAAGATTGTATCAGTGGTGTTGATGTTCGGTGCAAACAACCACGGATAGTCCGGTAAAAAGAACTACTGTTGGACCGCCTGAAAGAACTAATACATAAAAGAGACATGGCGACCTATACTGGTGGATAGCCCAATCTGCCAAGTAAAGGAGAACGCATGTTCCAAGTTATTACACAGGACATACTATCACATGCAGTAGAAGAAGTAATAAACAAGTTCGGAAGAGTCAATCATGCCGAGCTTGAGAGGATGCTTCCGCTGACAAGACAACAACTTCGGCGTTTACAGAAGAACGGCTCCAAGCTTACGCCGAACGGGAATTTAGGAAAGATAAGGGAGACGGAAGTCTCGCAATTTTCGGACTTCATCAACACCGAACACCTTGCCAAGGGCATCAAGAACTCGACGGTAATCGATGATGCGATTCGAAAGCTGGGCTACAAAGGCAGCATCACTTCGGTAAAGAGATACATCCGCAAGCATCTGGATCTGGTTCAGGCTCCTAGGATTTTTGCGGCCGACACTCCAAATCGTGGCCGAAGGTATACCAGGCCCCGGTGAGATGTTTCAGATGGACTGGGGCTTTCGTGGATGTCGCGACAGTTTCGGCGAAACCCGGCAGTGTGCATGCTTTGCGATGGTCTGCCACCACTGCGGTCTCAGGTACATCGAATACTTTCCATCGGCAAAATAGGAAAACCTGTTCATCGGCATGCTTCATGCCTTCATGGTGATGGGGGTTCCGCAGACAGTACTTACGGACAACATGAAAAGTGTCGTAACCAAGAGGCTTACCGACGGGACACCTGTTTGGAACAAGGAATACAAGGTATTCCAGATCTTGGTAGGTTTCAAGACCACGCTGTGCAAGGTCGCCCATCCATTTACCAAAGGTGCCGTGGAAAGGTTGATGAGATATGTGAAGGAGTACTTCAAACAGGAATCGCATTCCGCCCTTCCCGACATAGACAGGTGCATACGGCGAAGCTAAGCGGTCACAAATGCGGAGGCCAACGGCCGGAATGCGAAGCGTAGCGGCCAACCAAAATTGATGATGAAAGTGAGAATCCTGATAATGGTG
>Ga0183096_1003227_pt1 | contig 10123 bp, 8 predicted proteins | sample Biomet5_FD_127791 | JGI IMG/M metagenome (GOLD analysis project Ga0183096, IMG submission 127791) | Microbial communities from bioreactor (seeded with sewage sludge) at LBNL, California, USA - Biofuel metagenome 5 (version 2) (version 3) | ecosystem: Engineered > Bioreactor > Anaerobic >...
CCCCCGGCGTCCAGCCGCCAGCCCTCCCGCAGTCTGCGGCGGGCCCGATTGCGCACAACGGCGTGTCCCAGCTTGACAGAGGCGGTAAACCCAAAACGGTTGTGGTCCAGCTTATTCTTCCGACAATAGAGGACCATGGTGCGATCCACTGCGGAAGCTCCGTGCTGATACAGACGGCGAAATTCATAATTTTCTTTCAGTGTGTTCGCCCGTCTCATCTGTCTCCCCCGGTTCTCATTTTTGCAGTTTCCGGAAAACCCAACTAGGGACGGAGGAATTCATCGATTCCCGCCGTCCCTGAAAAACTTGTTCCCGTGTTTCCCTGCGCTTTCGTTTTCCTTAGTAGGACAGAACAGCGCGGCCCTTGGCGCGGCGGCGGGACAAAACCTTACGGCCGTCTGCGGTCGCCATTCTCTTGCGGAAGCCGTGAACTTTTTGCGCATGCAGTTTTTTGGGCTGATAGGTACGCTTGGTTGCCATGTTGGAAACACCTCCTGTAAATGAATCGGCCGTTTTCTGACCGGCACCTGCTCGACAAAGCGTCTCCGCCTTGCAGCATAATAAATCAGGCGTTCTTGCGGACGCATCGTTTAGTATACATACAAATTGAAAAAGTGTCAATAAAAACTTGAAAAGTCTTTTCTGCTGCAAATTTTTCTCTGTTTTTGTGTTTCTTTTTTTGAAATTCAAGATTTTGTGGAGAGCCCTTTTTGTTTTCACAAAATATAGGGCCTTTTGCGGGCAGACAGTGAAAAATTTTTTTGAACTTTATTATTAGAATAAGTATAGACGGCAGAGGCGGCTTCTGCTATAATGGAAAAGTATTGAAATGCCTGCGGGCAGAAGCTTTCGTGGAAAAGAGGTGCTTTTCATTGAATTCAATCGCAGACGTCTGGAACAACGTTCTGCAGCAGCTGAAGCGGGATCTGTCGGAAACGACCATCAAAACTTGGTTCGATGAGCTGGAGGCGGTGGATCTCCGGGACGGAACTCTCTATCTCTACTGTGCAAACAACTTTAAAACAGGTTATATCGAGAATCTGTTTATGAAAAATATCAAAGCGGCCCTGCATGATATTTTTTCTGCCGATATCGACGTAAAAATTCTGGATACCGCCTCCTATCAGGCCATGCTGGGCGGAGAGCCGGTAAAGAGCCGCGGTTTTGATCCCAACGATGAATTTACCTTCGATACCTTCGTGGTCGGTCCGTCCAATAAACTGGCCTATGCCGCGGCCGTATCCGTTGCAGAACACCCTGCCCAGAACTATAACCCCCTCTTTATTTACGGAGATTCCGGCCTCGGCAAAACGCATCTGCTTTACGCCATTGCTCACGTGATCCGGAAACGGGAAAAAAATTCCCGGATCGCCTATGTCAAAGGAGACGATCTGACAAACGAACTGGTCGCCGCCATTCAGGCCGGTCCGGCAAAAACCGCAGAGATGCGGGAAAAATATCGGCAGGCGGATCTTTTTCTGGTGGATGACGTTCAGTTTATCGCCGGCAAAAAGCAGACGCAGGAGGAATTTTTTCACACCTTCAATACGCTTTACGAATCCGGAAAACAGATCGTTCTGACCTCCGATCGGCCTCCCTCCGTAATGACACAGCTGGAGGACCGCCTTTTGACCCGCTTTGAATGGGGCCTTTTGGTGGATGTGGAACCGCCGGATTTTGAGACCCGCCTGGCTATCGTAAAAAATAAAGCCGCGCTGCTGGGTCTGGAGCTGCCGGACAAGGTAATCTCCTATATCGCCGAAAACGTCACCGCAAATGTCCGTCAGTTGGAGGGGACTATCAACACCGTCAAGGCGTACAAAGAACTTTTGGGCAACGACGCGGAGGAAGAAACCGTTACCCGGGTTATCGGCACAATTCTCAAAAATTCCAAGGAATATATTCCCTCCCCCGAAGTAATCATCGGCTACATCGGAAAATATTACGACCTCAGCGAGAGCATTATTCGGGGGCAGCAGCGCGTCCGCGACGCCGTCCAGGCCAGGCAGATCGCCATGTATCTTATCCGGAGCATGACAAATCTCTCTCTGGATGATATCGGAAAGGTATTCGACAACCGGGATCATTCCACTGTCATGTATTCCATTGATAAAGTGGAAAAGCAAATGAAAAAAGATCCGGTTTTTGCAGAAACAGTCAAAGAGATAAAAACAAATATCAATTCCAAACGGTAATTCACTTTTTTTGTGGAAAAGAAAAACACCCTCTGTGGATAAAGGAAGTTTTGAAAAAAACTGTGGAATAAAACCTTTTTTTCCACAGGCAAGGTGGATTTGAAAAGGCTTCCCTCTCAATCGTTTCTCCTGCTTTTCCACAAAATTTCTTTCTATTACTTCTTGTTACTAAAAAAAACTCTTTTTCTTTTCTTTAAAAGACGATTCGACAGCAATTCAAAGAGAGAAAGGAAGACTTTCCCATGATGAAATTTTCCTGTGAAAAGGCTCTTTTGATGAATGCCATCAATGTGGCCTCCCGAACTGTAGCGCAAAAAAGCTCCATTCCTGCCCTGGAGGGACTTCTCCTTCACGCCGACGACGGCGGACTCAGCGTTTCCGGCTATAATATGCAGACGGGAATCCGCACCCGCATCTCCGCAGACGTTGCGCAGGGGGGCGAGCTGGTTCTCAACGCGCGTCTGATGGGAGACATCGTGCGGCGGATGCCGGATGATATGGTCTGTTTTTCTTCCGATGAAAAACAGATGGTGCATTTAAATTGCGGCGATTCCGATTTTGATATTTTGGGTCTGTCCGCTGCCGATTATCCGGAGCTGCCGGAGGTGGAGGACGAGTATTGCCTCACCATGAAGCAGAGTACGCTGAAAAGCATGATCGAACAGACAGCGTTTGCCGTTTCCACAAATGAAAGCCGTCCGGTGCATACCGGTGCGCTGTTTGAGGTGGCAGAAAAGACGCTGACGCTGGTTGCCGTGGACGGGTTCCGTCTCGCGATCCGGAAAGAACCTTTTGAAAAAGCGGAAGGCGGCCTTTTTTCCTTTGTTACGCCGGGCGGCGCCTTGAACGAAGTCGAAAAAATCTGCGGGGATACAGACGATCTCGCGGAGATCACGCTGGGAAAGCGGCATATTCTCTTTGAGGTTGGGGAGACGCAATTGATCTGCCGGCGGCTGGAGGGAGAATTTTTGGATTATAAAAACGCGATTCCAAGAAAAAATCCCATCTCCTTCGTGGTGGATACCAAAATGCTGATCGACAGCATTGACCGGGTTTCCGTCGTCATTTCCGACAAGCTGAAAAGTCCTGTGCGGTGCATATTTGATCACGATAAGGTTCTTCTCAGCGCCAGAACCGGAAACGGAGAGGCAAAAGACGTCTGTCGTCTGGCCGGAGAGGGGCGCGGACTGGAGATTGGCTTCAACAATCGGTATCTGATGGAAGCGCTGCGCTATGCTCCTGCCGATACGGTAAAGATGGAGCTGAATACCAGCGTGTCGCCTGCCATTATCGTCCCGACGGAGGGAGAGGAGAATTTTCTTTATATGGTGCTGCCGGTGCGGCTGAAAGCTTCCGAATGAAAATTGTCGAGATAAAAACAGAATATATTCGCCTCCAGGATCTTTTAAAGTTTGCCAATGCCGTATCCAGCGGAGGAGAAGCCAAGGAGCGGATTCAGGCTGGGGAGGTCTGGGTGAACGGAGAAGTCTGTACGATGCGGGGCAAAAAAATCCGGCCGGGAGACAACGTGCTGTTCGGCGGACAAAAATTCGGCGTCGCGTATGAGAATAGATAAGCTTTTTTTGCAGAATTTCCGAAATTACGGGGAGCAGGCGGTCTGCTTTGATCCGAACTGCAACGTCATTTTCGGAGAAAACGCCGAGGGAAAGACCAATCTTCTGGAGGCCCTGAGTTATCTCTCCTGCGGGCAATCCTTACGCGCCCGGCGCGAACAGGAGCTGATCCGCTTCGGCCAGGAGGAAGCAAAGCTGACCGGCGAAATTTTTGCAAGAGACAGAAACTTTCAAGTGGAGGCGGAGCTTTTCCGCGGAAAACGGCGGAAAATTCGGATCAACGGCGTTCCGGCAAAAAATTCCGCGGCTTTGAGCGATGTTTTCCGCACGGTATTCTTCTGCCCGGACGATCTGAACCTTATCCGAAACGGATCTGCCGCCAGACGGCGCTTTTTGGATACCGCGCTGAGTCAGCTCCGTCCGCGCTACGCCGACGCCCTGCGGGAATATCGCCGCTGTTATGAACAGAAAACGCGGATTTTGAGAGACTTTGCGGAAAAACCCGATCTTTTGAAGGCTCTCCCGGATTTCAACGAGGGGATGATCCGATACGGCGCCGTACTGATCCGTTATCGGGCCCGGTACGCGCTGCGGCTTTCCGAATATGCCGCGGCGAATCATCTGGAATGTTCCGGGAAAAGGGAGGCGCTGGAGATCCGGTATCAGACAGTCTCCGCCATCTCCGATCCCGCCGGCGCGGAACTGGAGGCGCAGCTGCGCGCGCATATGGAGCGTCATTCCCAGGCGGAGCTGGCGTCCCGGCTGTGCCTGTCTGGTCCTCATAAGGACGATTTGCTGGTGACGATCAACGGGCAGGAGGCCAGGGCCTTTTCCTCCCAGGGACAAACACGGACCGCAGCGCTGTCCATGAAGCTGGCGGAGCGGGAAATTTTGAAAAACGACAGCGGAGAATATCCCGTTTTACTGTTGGACGACGTCCTTTCCGAGCTGGACCCGCGGCGGCAGGAGTTCGTGCTGAACCGCATTTTGGGCGGGCAGGTTTTGATTACCTGCTGTGAGGACGACCGCCTGGCGCAGCTGCTGGGAGGCCGCGTGTTTCACGTGAAAAACGGGACGATCGGCTCGGCGGCGGAATAGACAGTCCGGTTTTGGCAGAAAGCGAAAGGGCCGGACGAGAGAAATGCGAAGCGCCCCAGGGAGAATAAAAATGCTGCGGACGGCGGGCGCGGGAAGTCCGGAGAAAAACGCAGGTCCGCGGCAGCAAAAATCCGGCCGGCGGAAAGGCCACAGGAGAAGGATGCTCTTATGTATCTGCATATCGGACAAAACGAGATCATTCCGGATCGCCGGATTATTGGGATCTTTGATCTGGATAAGGCCGCATACAGCAAACGGGCGCAGGAATTTTTAAACCGGGCGCAGGCGGACGGAGTGGTGCTGGATCTTTCCGGGGAGATTCCCAGATCCTTTGTGGTGTGCGACCACCCTTACCACCCTCAGGTCGTTTATCTCTCGCAGTTGAGCACCGTCACGCTGGAGAAGCGCGCGGAGGAGGCAGCGTTGGCGCTGCAGTTATAAGGAAAATAAATAGAAGCCCAGGGCAAGGAGAAGCGGACCGGAACGGTTCCGGGCCGGCTCTCTTTGCCCCGCAGTCAGAAGGGAGTTTTTTCATGGCTGAAAAAGAAAATCTCAGTCCCACCGCAGTGGGAGCGGACAACGAATACGACGCCTCGGAAATTCAGGTGCTGGAGGGGTTGGAGGCTGTCCGAAAACGCCCCGGTATGTATATCGGTTCCACCTCCGCCAGCGGCCTGCACCACCTGGTGTACGAGATTGTGGACAACTCCATCGACGAGGCCCTGGCGGGCTTTTGCTCCGAGATCACCGTGGAGATCAACGAGGGGAATACCATCACCGTCACCGACGACGGGCGCGGGATCCCTGTGGATACGCAGTCGCAGACGGGCCGGCCGGCGCTGGAGGTGGTGTTCTCCGTGCTTCATGCCGGAGGAAAATTCGGCGGCGGCGGTTACAAGGTCTCCGGCGGTCTTCACGGCGTCGGCGCCTCCGTGGTCAACGCTTTGTCCGAGTGGCTGGTGGTGGGCGGCCATAAGGACGGAAAAATATATGAGATGCGCTTTTCCCGGGGCGCCATCACCCAGGAGATGAAAATTGTAGGCCGGACCGACCGCACCGGTACCACCGTCACCTTCAAGCCCGATCCCCAGATGTTTGAGGATACCGTCTACTCCTATGATACGCTCCATACCCGCATGCGGGAGGAGGCCTTTCTGAATGCCGGCCTGCGCATCCGCACCATCGACCACCGCGCCGGACAGGAGCAGGAGGACGAGATGTGCTACGAGGGCGGGATCCGGGAATTCGTCTCCTGGATCAACAAGAACAAGGATCCGCTCCACGAGGGCGTCATCTACATGCACGGGGAAAAAGACGACTCCATGGCGGAGATTGCCATGCAGTACAACGAGAGCTACAACGAGACCATCCTCTCCTTTGCCAACAACGTCCACACACCGGAGGGCGGCATGCACGAGGAGGGCTTTAAGCGCGCCCTGACTACCGTGCTCAACGCTTACGGCCATAAAATCGGCGCGCTGAAGGACGATGACAAGATCTCCGGCGAGGACTGCCGCGAGGGACTCACCGCCATCATCTCCGTCAAACTCACCGACGCCCAGTTCGAGGGGCAGACCAAATCCAAGCTGGGCAACAGCGAGATCCGAACGCTGGTGAACGCCGTGGTGTCCGACAAGCTGGAGCAGTTTCTGGAGGAGAATCCGCAGGTGGGCCGCATGATTCTGGACAAGGCGTCCCTCGCCTCCCGCGCGCGGGAGGCCGCACGCAAGGCCCGGGAAAATATCCGCCGCAAGACGGCGCTGGGCGGCGCGGCCATGCCGGATAAGCTCCGGGACTGCAATGAGGTCAACCCCGAACTCACCGAGCTCTACATCGTCGAGGGCGACTCCGCCGGCGGCTCCGCCACGCAGGGGCGGGACTCCCGCTTCCAGGCCATTCTGCCCCTCTGGGGCAAGATGCTCAACGTGGAGAAGGTCCGGGAGGAGAAGGTCTACGGGAACGATAAGCTCAACCCCGTCATCACCGCCCTGGGCGCAGGACTGGGAGAGGACTTCGACCTGACGAAGCTCCGGTATCACAAGATCATCATTATGGCGGATGCCGATGTGGACGGCGCCCATATCCGCACGCTGCTGCTGACGTTCTTTTTCCGCTATATGCGTCCGCTCATCGAACACGGCTTTGTCTACTCCGCCGTGCCGCCGCTTTACAAGCTCTCCCGCGGAAAGACCGTCCGCGTCGCCTTTTCTGACGACCAGCGCGACACGGTCAGCCGCGAGATGCGCGGCGACAATCCCGGTGCAAAAATTGACATCAGCCGTTACAAGGGCCTGGGCGAGATGGACCCCCATGAACTGTGGGAGACCACTATGGATCCCGAGAGACGCACCCTTAAGCGCATTACCCTGGACGACGCCGTGGCCGCGGACGAGACCTTCACCGTCCTGATGGGCGAGAAGGTAGAGCCCCGCAAGGAGTTTATTGAGAAGAACGCCCGCTACGCCGTCAACCTGGATTACTGAGAGAGGAGACCGAAATGTCGAAAAAACCGCAGTACGACCCGGAAGAGATCCGGTATCCCGAACAAAAGATCGTCTCCTCCTCCCTGGTTCCGGAGATGGAGAAGTCCTATATCGAATACGCCATGTCCGTGATCGTGGGCCGCGCCCTGCCGGACGTTCGGGACGGGCTGAAGCCTGTCCACCGGAGAATCCTCTACGCCATGTACGAGGACGGGCTGACCTCCGACAAGGCCTTTAAAAAATCCGCTACCTGCGTGGGCGACGTGCTGGGCCGGTACCATCCCCACGGCGACGCCTCCGTTTACGACGCCATGGTGCGCCTGGCTCAGGATTTTTCCATGCGCTATCCGCTGGTGGACGGCCACGGGAACTTCGGCTCCGTGGACGGCGACCCCCCCGCGGCCTACCGGTACACGGAGGCCCGCATGGCGAAGATCACGGAGGAGATGCTCCGGGACATCGACAAGGAGACTGTGGACTGGGATCCCAACTTCGACGAGTCCCGCAGGGAGCCCCGGGTCCTGCCCTGCCGTTTCCCCAATCTGCTGGTCAACGGCTCGTCGGGCATCGCCGTGGGCATGGCTACCAATATTCCGCCTCACAACCTCACTGAGGTTATCAACGCCTGCATCTGCGTGCTGGAGAACCCGGAGGCCCAGCTGGCCGACCTGATGGAATTCGTCAAGGGACCGGATTTTCCCACAAAGGGGATCATCATGGGCCGCAGCGGCATCCGTGCCGCCTACGCCACCGGACGGGGCAAGATCATCGTCCGTGCCCGCACGGAATTTGAGGAATTCAATCACGACCGCACCCGCATCGTCGTTACGGAGATCCCCTATCAGGTCAACAAGCGCATGCTCATCAAGAACATGGCCGATCAGGTGGAGGAAAAGCGGCTGGAGGGCATCTCCGACATCCGCGACGAGTCCGACCGCAACGGCATGCGGATCGTCATCGAACTGAAAAAGGACGCCAATCCCCAGGTAGTGCTCAACCGCCTGTTCGCCCAGACGGCGCTGCAGTCCTCTTTTGCCATCAATATGCTGGCTCTGGTGGAGAACCAGTCCCAGCCCAGAATTTTGTCCCTGCGCCATATCATCGACGAGTATCTCCGCTTTCAGGAGGAGATCATCGTCCGGCGGACGCGCTATGATCTCAAGAAAGCGCAGGAGCGCGCCCACCTGCTGGAGGGCCTGCTCATCGCGCAGGACCATATCGACGAGGTGGTCCACACGATCCGCTCCGCCTATGACGACGCCAAAGAACAGCTGATGGCAAAATTCGGTCTGGACGAGATCCAGGCGCAGGCCATCCTGGACATGCGCCTCAAGGCTCTCCAGGGACTGGATCGGGAGAAGCTCCAGAACGAGTACCGAGATTTGGAGGACCGCATCGCCTACTATCAGAAGCTGCTGGCCTCCGACGAGATGATTCGCAGCGTTTTGAAGGAAGAGCTTCTCTCTATCCGCGACAAGTACGGCGACGGACGCAAGACCGAGATCCAGGATGTGGAGGACGAGATCGACATCGAGGACCTCATCGAGGAGGAGGAGTGCGTCTTTACCCTCAGCCGCGGCGGCTATATCAAGCGCGTACCCACCTCGACCTACCGCTCTCAGAACCGCGGCGGGCGGGGCGTCACAGGCACCGCTCTGCGGGAGGAGGACTGCGTATCAGACGTATTCACCGCCTCCACCCACGATTATATGCTGTTCTTTACGAATCTGGGCCGGGCTTACCGCAAGAAGGGCTATCAGATTCCGGAGGCCAGCCGCACCGCCAGGGGCTCCAACATCGTCAATATTTTGCCGTTGGATCCCGGCGAACGGGTGACCGCCATGATCCACACCCGGGAGCTGACGGACAACCGTTTCCTGTTTATGATCACCCGCAGCGGCACCGTCAAGCGGCTGAGCGTGGAATCCCTGCGGAATATCCGCACCAGCGGGATTCGGGCGCTGCACCTGGACGAGGGTGACGAGCTGATCTCCGTCCGGGAAACGGATGGAGATCAAAACATCCTGCTGATGACTCACAACGGCATGTCCATCTGCTTCCAGGAAAGCGATGTGCGCGTTATGGGCCGCGAGGCCGTCGGCGTCCGGGGCATCCGGCTCCGGAAGGGCGACTATGTGGTCGCCGGCGTCCGGGCTATTCCGGGCAGGACGCTGCTGGCCATCACGGAAAACGGATACGGCAAGCGCACCGATATCGGGGAATACCTGCGGGGCGACGGGCCTCAGGGCCGCGGCGGCTTCGGCATGAAAGGATACCAGGTCACAGAAAAGACCGGGCCCATCGCGGGCGCCAAAGTCGTCTCCGGCGAGGAGGACGTGCTGCTGATCTCCGACGACGGCACAATCATCCGCATGGCCACCTCCGATATCAGCACGTACAGCCGCGCCGCGCAGGGCGTGCGGGTCATGCGGCTGGCCGAGGGAACCAGGGTCATTTCTCTTGCCCGGGCGGAGAAGGAAGCCGCCGAAGGAACAGAGGAAATCGTCCTGCCCGAGGAATGATTCCGCGGCTCTGGTATCGCGTGCGCAGAGGCGAAAATATCAGGGAAGGGAGACCCTTTGAAAAACAGTGAGGACGCATGAAAACTGTCACAATTTATACCGACGGAGCGTGCTCCGGAAACCCGGGTCCCGGGGGCTGGGGAGCCGTGCTGCTTTACGGAGAGCATCGGCGGGAGCTCTCCGGCGGGGGGGCGGGGGCGACCCACAACCGCATGGAGCTCACCGCCGTCATCCGCGCGCCGGCGCCTTTG
>Ga0183096_1003228_pt1 | contig 10122 bp, 10 predicted proteins | sample Biomet5_FD_127791 | JGI IMG/M metagenome (GOLD analysis project Ga0183096, IMG submission 127791) | Microbial communities from bioreactor (seeded with sewage sludge) at LBNL, California, USA - Biofuel metagenome 5 (version 2) (version 3) | ecosystem: Engineered > Bioreactor > Anaerobic >...
CCCGGAAAAGCCGCTGCCCCGCTGCTTCCAGCGAAACGCCTGCCCGCAGGTCAGACAGTCCGAAAGCGATAGATTTGATACGCCGCAAAACTTTACGCCGTCTTTGCTATAAATGATATCCATAGATATTATTAATTTACTTGTTCAATCGACAGCCGATTGGACCGTCATGTCCGGTTTAATCCAGACAGTACCGTCAGTCAGTTCCCCGTCTTCCCTATCAAGATCAAAAAACGTCATATCGGCAAAAAGATCATCGCCCACAAAATAAATCTCCGCATGGTTATACTCCGCCTCAAAGCCCTGTTTTACAGCGTAATCAGAAAAGTCCACCCAATCCTGCGCACTGCGGTCCTTATCGACCCAACCGATCTTCACCGAATCGAAGCCATCTGATACAAAGACAATCTTATCGCCGTATGATACCATTTGTATAAAGCCCACATCCTCCTGTTCGTACAGATTAATTCTGTCGCTGCCGTCACGGTCCAGACTGATAATACGATAAGCAGAACTGTCCGCGTTTTCGTCCTCCGGTGACCCGCCCTCCGTCAAATACAGAGCGTCATCCTCAACAATCAAGTTACCCAGGCTGCAGGTCCATCCGGTCGGAAACTGATCGCTTGCATTATAAATCAACTTCTGGGCATTTCCCATATCCACAGTCAGTTCTGTGCCGTCAATATGATAGTCCTCCGCTTCCAGCGCGTTAAAACCAACGGAAGCCTCCGGGCTTTCCGCCGATGAGGTTTCAGACGCTATGGCATTCTCCTGCGCAGGCGAAGATGTCATTTCCCTCACTTTATTATCATCGCTCTGAGATTCAGCCGGCAAAGCTGCCGGATTTTGTCCGCAGCCGGTTAGCGCCAGCATAAGAATAATACAGATCCCGGCAATCGCATACTTCTTCATGTTTTTCTTTTCCTTTTTCAGTAAAAAAACAGGCCCTGCATTCACAGAGCCTGCTGCTATTTGTCAGTTTGGATAAACGCTGACCTGTTTCTTATCCCGGCCCTTGCGCTCAAATTTGACGTTTCCGTCGACCAGCGAGAACAGGGTATCGTCTCCGCCGATATCAACGTTGTTGCCCGGATAAAATTTGGTGCCGCGCTGCCGCACAAGTATGTTACCCGCGAGTACAAACTGCCCGTCACTGCGCTTAACGCCCAGCCGTTTGCTTTCGCTGTCGCGCCCGTTACGGGAGCTGCCCACACCTTTCTTATGTGCCATCCTTCATGCACCTCGCTTTCACTTAAGGATTCATTACTCTTCCGTTTCTTTTTCCTTGCCGACGCCGATGCTGGTAATCCGTATCTTTGTAAACGGCTGCCTGTGGCCCTGCTTTTTACGGAAATTTCTCTTCGGCTTGTATTTGAAAGTCACGACTTTCTTTTCTTTGCCATGCTCGACGATCTTCGCCCGTACCTTCGCGCCTTCCACGGTGGGAGTGCCGATCTTGATATCGTCTCCGTCCGCCACCACTAACGCGTCGAAGCTGACCAGCTTGCCGGGATCCCCGTCCAGCTTTTCTACAAAAACGATGTCTCCCTTGCTTGCCTTATACTGCTTTCCGCCTGTTTCAAAAATTGCGTACACTGTTGCTACCTCCTCTTCCCAGTCTCGCCGTCGTGGTATCCGATCAAAATCGGAATTTCACAAACCAGTTTCGTGCGGCTCAATTCAAGATCATATCATATCATATCAACTCTGTCAACAAAACACGCGCGCTTTTCCAATCAGTTTTTCGCGCTCTTTTTGCGAAGTAATCTCTACTAAACGGTAATCCGCGAGATGCATTGACTCGGAAGAAAGAATATAGAACTTTACGCCCTCTACTTTTGGCAGCACCGGCGTTTCCGATTCCTTGCTCTCAATATATTTCGCTACAGAAGGGTTCACCTCGATCATGTATTCCTTTATGTCTGAATTCGCCAACTGCCGCAGCACCAAGCGCCTAAGGTTCATCGCCGTCGTCTCCTCGCTGTCCACCAGCCCGCTGCCGCCGCAATAGGGGCAGGTACGCTTAACGATACTGGAGAGCTTGCGGCGCACCTTTTTGCGCGTCATCTCCACCAGGCCAAGGCCTGTAATACCAAGTACGTTGGTCTTGGTCCTATCCTTGGCAAGCGCCTCTTCCAGCGCCGCGACCACCTTGTATTTATTCGCCTCCACCTCCATATCGATGAAGTCGATAATGATAATGCCGCTGATATCCCGCAGGCGCAGTTGCCGCGCGATCTCCTTCGCCGCTTCAATATTTACCTCAAGTATTGTTTGCTGCAGGTTGTTATCGCCCACATATTTTCCAGTGTTGACATCGATGACGGTCAGTGCCTCAGTCTCATCAATTATGATGTAAGCGCCGTTTTTCATCCATACCTTTTTATCCAGCGCTTTGTCGATACGAGCCTGAATTCCATAATCGTCGAATATATTCGGGCCGCCGTCATATAAACGAACCCGGTCCTTAATATACGGTGCGATAATATTGGCCACCGCAATCACCTTGTCATAATATTCATGGTCGTTGATCACAAACTCCGATACGTCAGCAGTGAACATATCGCGGACGGTACGGAATATCAGCGATTCCTCGGCATGCAGTATACGAGGTGCCCGCAGTACTTCGCCTCTGGCCACGATCCGTTTCCATAGCCGCTCTAAAAAACGCACTTCGCTTATGAAATCATCCGCCGTCTTTCCAATAGCCGCCGTGCGAACGATAACTCCCATATCGGCAGGCTTAATCTGCTCCATGATTTCCTTTAAGCGGTTGCGTTCCTGCTCGTCCTCAATGCGGCGGGATACGCCCACATGGTTCACGGTGGGCATCAGCACCATCATGCGCCCGGGCAGCGTGACATGCGTTGTTATCCGCGCGCCCTTCTGGCCGCCTGGCTGCTTAAGCACCTGAACGACGATCTCCTGCCCCTCCTTCACCATCTCTTCAATCTTCTTGGTGCGCAGGTTAAGATCGTCTCCCGGCTGACCGAACTCAAAATCGGAGGTATCAGCCAAAATGTCCCCGGCGTACAGGAAAGCGTTGCGTTCAAGGCCGATGTCTACAAACGCCGCCTGCATACCAGGCAGCACATTGGCAACCCGTCCTTTATAGATATTTCCAACCAATCGTTCTTTCCCGCGTCTCTCCACATGAATCTCAACCAGCTTATCGTCTTCCAAGAGAGCGATCCTGGCCTCCAGCGCGTTGATATCCGCGATGATTTTTTTATTCATTTAAATCTCCAAACCGCAAGGTAAATATTTATCGGGGAGTTCGAAAAGCCTTTTGCTTTTGAGCAATTAAGCGGAATCCCCGCATCATTCATATGTTTGGCAGAATGTCAGCAAATCGATCAACTTGCCTTTGTCACGTGTGTAAAGCCCCGTCCGTGTTACCCGATATTCAAACGCGCCGGCTTGCTTTCCGAGTACGTCCAACACCAGCTCTGGCCGGAGTGATCCTTCCGGTGCTGCCGCCAGTCGCATCATCAGCCGTCCGTCATGCCACCAAATGTCATCAATCATTCCGCGGATATCGATTCGCTTCGTTACACCCTTTGATGTCTTATCAGCCAAAACCTGGGCCTCACCCATTATTGCATGCGCCGCCAGAGCAATCGCGTCAATTTTCCCATCGATATCGACAGTATACTCAGCCGAGCGTAAAGCCGCCATCAGCTTGGGAGCGCTTTCCGGCAATACCGCAGCACGCCTGGCCTCAAGGCCAGGCGGCAGCGCTTTCGCAATACTCCGCAGAAACTCACCCGGCTCCATGTCCTTCGCCAGCACCATTTCCACACATTCGCACACGCTCTCCATGCCCAGCGCCAGCGCCGACGCAAACGACACAACGTAGTGCGGGTTAAAACCTTCCGACAGTTTCACCGGCAAACCGGACCGACGTATCGTACGGGAAAACGCACGCTGCAGATCCAGATGCGATATATAACGGGCCGCGCCCGTCTTGGCAAACTCCAGCCCCATCCTCATCCGCACAACCCCGCTTCCCTCATGCCGCAGCTCATGCACCCCTTCCGGCAATCCGGCGTGGTCAGTGCTGCTTCGCCGCGTTGCTTCTCACTCCACAGATACGCCTTACTGACTCCCGTATCAATAACATCCCAAGGAAGTATTTCTTCAGACTTCCTCTCACGGGATGCGTAAAAATCTGGATCAATCCCCGTCGTTTCAAACGCCGTCTGCCACTTCTCAAAGTTAAAAAGCTCCATCCAGCTGTCAAAACGGCATCCCGAACGGTATGCTGATTCCAGCACAGCCGAAAGACGCCTGTCACCCCGCGCAAACACCGCCTCCAGCATGCTTAAACGCGCATCGTGCCAGTTATATTTCACACCCTTGATGGGCCGGAGCGCATCCTTCAGCCGCCTCTGTTTTTCCGTCAGGCTCGCCATGCTATCCTGCGCGACCCATTGGAACGGCGTATGCGGTTTCGGCACAAAACAAGCGACGCTAACGGTCAGCTTGAATCCACCGTTTCGGTTCTCCTTGGGCACCTGATAATATATATCCCTAAGCCGCGCGGCAATATCCGCAATCCCCAGCACATCCTCCATCGTCTCGCCCGGCAGCCCCATCATAAAGTATAGCTTTACGCCGTTCTGGCCTGTTTCAAAAGCTTCGCGCGCCGCTGTAAATATATCATTCTCAGTTATATTCTTATTAATAACGTCCCGAAGGCGCTGCGTCCCCGCTTCAGGCGCAAATGTTAAACCGGTGTTGCGCACCTCCCGCAGCTTTGCGGCATACTCGCCTTCAAAAGAATCCAATCGCAGCGACGGCACCGCCAGTGACACACCGCTTCCTGCAAACGTATCGGACAGTGTACAAACGAGCCGCGCCACCTCCGAATAATCTCCGGTGGACAGCGAACACATCGAGACCTCTTCATGGCCTGTGTTCGCTATGGCTTCCTGAGCCTGTCTGATCAGCGTATCGGCGCCGCGCTCACGCACCGGACGATAGATAAACCCCGCCTGACAAAAGCGGCACCCCCGCGTGCAGCCGCGCATCACTTCCACCGTCACGCGGTCATGAACCACGCCAAGGTACGGTACAATGGGCGATGTCGGATAATATGACGCGTCAAAATCCCTGACAACGCGCTTCTTCACCCGCGCCGGCGCGCCGTTCTTTGGCTGATAACTCTTTATTGTCCCGTCATCGTTATACGCCACATCGTACATCGACGGAACATAAATGCCCTCAATTCCCGACGCCGCGCACAGAAAAGCGGACCGGTCAAAGCCCGTATCCTGATGTTTTCTATACAGCTCAATCAGTTCGGGCAAAACCTCTTCACCCTCGCCGATCACAAACAGATCAATAAATTCAGCCAGCGGTTCGGAGTTATATGTGCAGCCCCCTCCTGCGATCACCACTGGGCCACTGTTTTCGCGTTCCTTCGCGCGCAGCGGTATACCGCCCAGTTCCAGCATCATCAGCACATTGGTATAGCTCATCTCATACGAGAGGCTGAAGCCCAGCATGTCAAATTCGCTCAGGGGCGTCTTGGTCTCCAGCGAATAGAGCGGCAACGCCGCTTCCCTGAGTGCCTGTTCCATATCCGGCCAGGGTGCAAAGCACCGCTCGGCATAAACGCCATCCAGCGTATTCACAAGGTGATACAGAAGACTTGTCCCCAAATGAGACATCCCCACCTCATATACATCCGGGAAGCAGAACGCAAAGCGTGTCGTATCCGCTTTAACCTTCTTTTTAATTTCACCCAGTTCCCCGCCAGTATAGCGCGCGGGCTTGCTGACGTTTATCAATATCTTTTCAAGTTTATCTGTGTCGATCATCCTTAATCCTGTCGTTGAAATTTTTGCATTCAATTTTGATTATAGCATGTATTTGAAAATAACATCAAACAAAAAACACATTATTTGTATTTTTTAAATCGGCAACCATCAACGTCTCGGTTTGATTTCCTGCCAATAGCCGTCCGGGTCTACGATGAAATAGACGCCCATCGCCTTATTCTCATAGCAGACGATACCCATCTGTTTATGATGCGCATAAGCCGCGTCAAAATCATCCGCCGCAAAGCAGAGATGACTCTCATTGTCGCCCAGATTATACGCGCCCTGTTTATCGCGCAGCCAGGTCAACTCCAGTTTAAAGCCGCTTCTCCCATCCTCCAGAAATACGATGATATAGCTGCCATCGCCGGCCGTCTTGCGTTTTGTTTCCTTCATACCGAAGGCTTCGCCATAAAACGTGATGCTTCTGTTTATATCCGTTACGTTAATGTTGGCATGATCCAATGTAAACATGTCCGTCTCCTTTAGTTTGTATTGACCAGTTGCTCGCCGTTATGCTGAACGGCGATGATCTGTGTGCCGCTCCCCTCATGTTTCAGCCTGAATCTCTCAGTGTCGGCAAAGTCCATGAAATGGATAGGAATCAAAACTTTCGGCTTCATAATCTCAATGAACCGAACGGCCCCCTCATCATAGTCTCGGCCCATGCGCTTGTCGACTGGAAAAAAAGCATAATCGATTTGCTTGACATAATGCCGCAGATACCGCATCTCGCGATCAAAGTACATGTGCATCACCCGGGTATATCGCTCGTTGCCGTCATCCTTCCAGTGCCAGTCGTTAAGATCACCAGCGTGAAAAATATTGATACCCTCGCATTCCACATAAAAACTGCCGCCAATATCGGTGGAACCAAATTCCCGGATATGGATATAACCGTCATCGTACGTTTTGCCGCGACATAAAAAGACAGCGCCGTCCGGCGCGTCTTCCGCGGGGACCGTATCATCCAATATGAAGGTCACAGGAACCCCCGCCTTGGCCCAAGCGAATATACCGGGGTCAAAGTGATCGTGATGGTTGTGCGACACAAATACGTAGACGCGCTGTGCCGCGCTTATATCCTCCAACCCTACGTGCCCGTCGGGTATCCGCTTGCCCGGCGCAGACAGGTAATGGTCAAATATCAACAGCGACTGCTCTAATGCAACGCATACGGCGCTATGATGCAGAAAATTAATGCGCATGAATATCTGCCTTTTCTTCATTAATGTCATTATTGTAGCACAGACTCATTATGCGCACAACTTGACCGTCCTACACCTTTTTGGCGGCACAGGCTGCCCAGCGTAATATGCGTACCCTTTTGCAGCATACCTCCCAGAATTTCATGCTCATCCAATTCGCCCAATACGGCCATGTCATTGTCAAGCACTGTGACTATGTTGTATTTACCCGCCTCAAATTCACGCATGATATCACGAATCGGCTGCGTCTGCATTGCGGCAAAACGGTTGATGTGCATTGTCTTGCGTTTATCGAGAGCCTGCCTTTTGCCTGTAAAATCGCGTATCAATGTATAAGGCGCGCTTTTCAATTCCTTGGCGGCGGCCAAACAAAGGAAGAAGCCCATGATAAAAAAGCTGGGGTTCAACGTATGCTCCACTGCCGCCCATATTCCCGCTCCCACAATCACTACAGCGAAAAATATGCCCCCCACCGCTGTCAGTTTCGTAGCTCTTTTATACCCCATGAACGACGCGAATACCGCCCGGGCAATACGCCCGCCGTCCAGCGGCAGCGCCGGAAGCAGATTCACGGCGGCCAAAGCCAGATTGGACGCAATGATCCTGTCCTTAACGGTGATTTCGAACGCGTATTTATCCACAAAAAAAACGGCGCAGGCCAGCGTCATATTCGCCAGCGGACCCGCCGCCGCCACCATGATCTCCTTTACGCGCGACATGGCAAAGCACTCCAGTTTTGCCGCACAGCCAAACGGAAACAACTCCATCTCCGTCACCGTCATACCCAGCGCCACCGATACCAACACATGCGCCCATTCATGCACAATCACGGCGGGGATGTAATAGAGCAGCACGTCACCCATGCCCAGCGCGAACAGAACGACGACGGCGGGGATCAGTAACAAATTGATTTTCAGCCTTCCGTCAAACAATCGCAGCGATTTCATAGCCGCTACTGCAGTACCGCCTTGGTCTTCTGCTCAATGAACGCGATGGGATCGATATAATCGCCGCCGTTTTTCATCTCCATGTAAAGATATTTACCCGATACCGAACCGATCGTCTGTCCTGGCATCACGATATCTTTAACCTTCACCGCAGGATCCACATTGTAGTACGTCACCGTCTCCCCGGTATCCAGCGATATCTCTACATAACCCGCGCCGCCGATATCTCCGACCGCCGTCACAGTCGCCTTGGCGATGCATAACGCGTTTCCAGAGGCCTCAATACGCACCCCGTCTGCCCCATTCTCGCCAAATTGCGTTACGATTTTTCCATCCGCCGGATATGTCGCCATAACGGCGGGCTGTGCGCTGAATACGGCCTCCGTTTCATCCAGCGTCTGAACAAATTTGAGCCGTCCAATGTCCTTATCGATGTCAAATTCCTGGTTGACCACCTCATTCAGCGTATCGGTTAAACCCTGCGTGCCCGGCGTGTCGATGGTGCTGATAACCAGCAATGCAATTGCCAGCGCTGCGCAGATACCCGTCTTGATGAGTAGTTTCCTATATGCCGGGTCTTCTTCTTTACCCGGCCGGGCGCCCGTCTTTCTTTCAGTTGATACGCCCGCTCGGCGCATCAACCCGGTTGCCCGGGCGCGCCAGGTCGCCGTTCTCGTCGTTTTGGATACATGTTCTCCCGAACGTATGGTAAACCCCTCTATCTCCAGCTTTGGCAGGCTTTGTTTCTCCATTGTCTTCGCCTCCATATACTTTGTTTGGTTCCGGCCTAATATGTATATGGCGAAAAAACTCGGATCATTCTGAAACAGGCCCGCCATTTTGCGGATTGCAGCATATCCTGTATGATCCTGTCTGCGTTTTACGACCTGCTCCGATAGGGCTTCCGGCAGGAAATAGATAAATTCGGCTTGCAAATCCAGTCGTCCGGTATATAATATTATATAAAGATTACAATAATGTTACAATAATTTTTGTTCCAAGACCGGAAAGGACGCAATGAAACCAGTATTAACCCGCATACTGCGGCCTGTTGTTAAAACCTTATACCGGCTGGTGATTAATATCAGACGGTTTATCAGAAAGTATATTAAGCCGTACCGGAAGCGGCGGGCTATGTCACAGCCATTAAGTCAGAATTTTCCTTCCGCTAAAGTCAGCCCAACGCGCATTACGACCGCATCCGTAACCAAAAAAACGGTTATGGTCGATTCCCCGCGTCAATCCGGTATATTGGGGAAAGTTAAAGCCTTTTTCAGCCGCAAAAAATGGTGGACAAGCCGGCCTTTCATCGCCGGTGCCGGCGTTTTAGTGGCCATCGTCGCCGTGGTGCTGATATTCACGCTTCCCCGTCCGGTTTCCGGAACCGGTGCGTCGGCCTCGTCCGGCGGTTCTTATGCAGCGCTGGTGGACGCAGTCGATATACCCTCCGCTACGCCCGTAGCGGCTGAGACCCCGGTCAACCCGTCCTCCACTCCCATTGAACCATCGCCCACAGAAGAGCCTTCCGCCACACCCGTTCCCACAACAAAACCGGAGGAGCCTAAGCTGGTTCCCGGCGTTCACGATAAGCGTATCATTAAAATTCAGACCCGCTTGATGGATCTCGGTTACATGGATAACGATGAGCCGAAGGAATACTATAGAGGCGGTACAAAATTCGCGCTTCAATTGTTCCAGCGGAAGCACAGCCTCCAGGTGGACGGTCTCCTCGGTGAAAAAACAACGGCTGCACTGTTTGCGGACGACGCCCAGCCATATACCGTCAAGTTGGGGGATAAAGGCACCGACGTCAAGGAAATTCAGGAGCGCTTAAAGGACCTCAAGTACTTCTCAGGAACCTCAAACGGTGAGTTCGGTGAAAAAACTGAAACCGCGGTTAAAAACTTTCAAAAGCGCAACGGGCTCACAGCCGACGGCAACATCGGTGAGCATACGCGGGATATTCTGTTCTCGGACGAAGCTAAAGAAGCCAAAACAAGCAGCAGCAATAGCAAAGACAGTAACAACAGCAGTAAGAGCGGCAGCAGCAGCAAGGGCGGCAGCAGCAGCAAAAGCGGCAGCAACAGTAGTGGTGGTGGCAGCAGTAGCAAGACCGGTCCGGCCGCCACCGATAACCCCGAC
>Ga0183096_1003234_pt1 | contig 10099 bp, 6 predicted proteins | sample Biomet5_FD_127791 | JGI IMG/M metagenome (GOLD analysis project Ga0183096, IMG submission 127791) | Microbial communities from bioreactor (seeded with sewage sludge) at LBNL, California, USA - Biofuel metagenome 5 (version 2) (version 3) | ecosystem: Engineered > Bioreactor > Anaerobic >...
TGGATGAAGTCACCTGTTGCAGACGAGAAAGAATTCGTTGCAGCAGCTAAGAAGTATCACATTCTGGTAGTTCCAGGCAGCTCATTCGCAGGCCCAGGCTACGTAAGAATCTCATATTGCGTATCCCACGAGACTATCGTGAACTCGCTTCCTAAGTTTAAGGAACTGGCAAAAGAATACTTCAAATAAAGTCAATATATCAAAACGCGGTTTCGGGGCTGATCCCGAGACCGCGTTTTTTGCGTGGTGCGCCGGAGACGCAAGGTTATTATTGTTTTTTTCAGTAAAACCAGGTTGAACTATCATGGATATCTTTCAAAAATAACTAAAACAGGAAAAAATAACAGTTGATATTTGATGAAATATGCTGTATTATCTAAATGAAACGTATCATTTGAAACATAAAAGCTGACTGGTTTTCTCATTTACGAAGAATAATATCACTTTAAAATATTGACATTTCAATGGATAAAACAGAGGAAGCAGTATATTAGAAAAGGTCAAATAATAGGAGGAATTCAGATGTATAATACATTACAAACTGGAGAAACCAAAAAAATTGGAGATCGTACAATAGTTAATCTGAACGGAACATGGGAGGTTGGCGAGAGTATTGAAGCAGAGGAGATGGCATCGGTATTTGGGCATACAACACCGGTACCAGGACTTTTAACAAGTGCGCAGCCAGAATTCCCTCATCTCGGAGAATTTGAGTCCGTAGGGTTGCAGCATTCTAAAATGAATTGGAAAAATTGCACTGGAGGAGTCGTTGATTTGCCAATTAACGAAGAGGCTTTAAAATATAATTTTGGCTTATCAGAACAGGAGCGTAATTACTTTTGGTATAAGAAGATATTCCATGCTCCAACGAAACATGAATATGCTGATCTCATTGTACTGAAGGCGCGCTATGGATCTAAGGTATGGGTCAATGGCATTGCAGTAGGTTCAAATGATAGTTGCTTTACATCAGCACGTTATAATGTATCTGATATTATTAAATGGGATGAGGACAATGAAATTATTATTCGAATCGGGGCACATCCTGAAGTAATTCCAGAAGGAAATCTTAACATGGAGGATATGGAGCATGAGCATTGGTTTCCTGGAATATGGGATGATGTAGAACTGTACTGCTATAATAATGTTGCTGTTCGTTCAATACAGTTTGCGCCGAAGATTTCTCCAAAACAGGTATTAATAGAAACTGAAATTGAAAACATGGCACAAAAGCAGGTTGAAGTAACTGTAACGCAAAAGATCATGACTCAGGATATGATGGCAATAGTGGCTGAATCAAGAAAAACATATTTACTAGCGCCGCAAGAACGTAAAACAGTGCAGTGTACGATCATGCTTCCGGAATATGCACAATTATGGAGCCCGGAGGATCCAAATCTCTATGTGGTGGAAACATCTACAGAAGGTGACTGTGAGCTGAATCGTTTTGGATTAAGAGAAATAGGATTTAGAACTGATACTAGAAAATTCCATTTGAATGGGGAAATATACTATCTGCGTGGCGGAATGATTATGTTAGGAAGATTCTTTGAGGATCCTTTATGTGGTCAGTTCCCATGGAACGACGAATGGATCCACAAGTTAATAGGAGAGAACAGACGTGAAATGTCATGGAACGCTACAAAATACAGTTTGGCAGACGTTCCAAGAAGGTGGCTTGAAATTGCGGACGAAGAAGGACTAATGGGATATCCTGAGCTGCCGATATGGATGTTTAATCCAGAACGTCCGGAGTCTTTCAATGGCTATGTTAAAACATATGATATGGAAAGCATTATGAGAGATGTGGAAACGTGGGTACGTGATCAGCGAAACCATACTTCGATTATTTGCTGGTGCGGTGCTCTGGAGACATGCGTAGATTGGCTTGGCAATGACGTGATTCCTTTGGGACGAAGTCTTGATCTTGAAAAACGTGCATGGATCAACAGCTATAACCCTCCGGTAGGGCCAGATGATCCAATTGAAGATCATCCGTATAGATTTACGCTAAATGGTCTGCCAGAAGAGTGGAACATTCCAGGATTTGATATGTTGACACTGGAGAGCGAGTGCGGACATATGCGTCAATCAACTATAGGAACGCCAACATTATCAACGGGACACGCAATGACTATCTCTGAATATGAATGGCTGTGGTTGACTAGAGGCGGAGAAGTGAGCCGTTATCTTGCCAACACTTACCATAAATTGCCGTATCCAGTTTCTACAGCTATGGAACGTCAGGAAACATGTAATTATTTGCTTGCGGGAATGACAGAATACTGGAGAGCACATAGAAATTACGCTCAGGTAATATTCCATGCATGGCTTGCCGGTGATACAGGACCGGGTCACTGCGCTGTTTGCGATTATTTTAAAGATCCGCAGACGCTGGAATTTCAGCCTGCATTTTATAAATATGTTAAGGAGGCGTTCAAACCACTTGGAGTATATCTGGAATTCTGGAAACGTGAAGTCCAAATGGGTGAAGAACGTATCTTCTATGTTATGCTGATCAATGATTATCATGAAGAAAAGAATGGCGAAGTAATTCTGACAATAGATTATGATGATGGTGATTCTTTTGAAATTGAAAAAAAGTCTTTTACTATGGGAGGAAACGGATCCAGTACTATTAAGTATGTTATGCACATGCCGGAAAAAATAGGAAAAGCAACTATGAAGGCAACGGCGGTGACAGATGATGGACTATCAACCACTAGTTATCGTTGGATAGAAGTGAAAAAAGAAATTGCACCAAGGCCATATGGTGAGTATTAACTATTTAGTTTTAATCCCTTAATCTCGAAAAGAGCTGTCGCATTTTGCACAGCTCTTTTTTCTTGTATTTACTGAAAAAACAAAAAAGTCATATTGACATTTCAAATGAATGATGATAATATGATTACACAAATGAAACGTTTCACCATAAATAATGATAATATGAAAGAGAGGTATGCAGTATGACAGCAGAAACTATATCAAATCAAACAACTGTGAAAAGTACTGTAAAAGAAAAAATTGCATTTGCAATAAGTGGCGTTGGAGGAGGAGCGTTTTGCTGGGGCTTTATATCAGGATTCATTATGCTTTATTATACCGACAGTGTTGGAATGTCCGCAGCAACAATGGGAACTATGATGCTTATTGCTAGAGTTCTTGATGGAATAACTGATGTTCTGGTTGGAGCATTGATTGAAAAAACACATAATAAATTAGGGAAAGGAAGACCTTGGTACATTCTTTCCGCTCCTCTTTTAGCAATATGCTTATTCCTTTGCTTTAATGTTCCTGCAAGTTTATCAACAAGCGGAAAAGTTGCTTATATTTCAGCAACGTATATCCTAATGTGTGCAGGTGCTTATACTATTTACGGTATGTCTGAACAGACTGTAATGGCAAGAATGTCGACAGATCCTAAGGATATCAGTACAATTGCGACAGTTAAGATGTCTGCTGCTTTGTTTATGGCGACGGTAGTATATATTTTAGCAAATGGAATGGTTACTGCATTTGGTGGAACTAAAGTTCAGGCTGCTTGGACAAAAGTAGCTGCTCTTTATGCAATTTTAGCGCTTGTCATGGTATTGATTGGAAGTATCAACGTTAAAGAAAAAATTGCTGATAGAATTGAAAATAAAGATGTTCCTAAAATACCAATGAAAGTTGCTATGGGTGCGGCTTTCAAGCACCCGGAGTCATTGCTGTTATTGTTTGTGTTTATTGTAAATTACATTGCTTCTGGTATTATGTCAAGCAGTACAATGTACTATTTAGGGTATGTAATTGGAGATTTTTCAAAGATAGCAATTTCAAGTACACTTTCTGTGTTCTGCCAGTTTGTTCCTATCATGTTTGTCCCTTTGCTGTTGAAGAAATTTGACAAAATCAAGTTAATGCGTTTCTGCTTTATTTCTTCAGGAGCATTATCTCTGATTAGACTGGCAGCGCCTACATCATTTACGCTATTTGTTGTTGGAGCTTGTCTTCAGGCAGCATTTTTAGCACCTACTTATGCAATCATTTGGACACTGTCAGTTGATTTGATCATGTATGTAGCTGCAAAATCAGGTATAAGGGTAGAGGGCTTTATTAATGCGATAGGTTCTATCGGTGTCAAAGTTGGCACTGGTATTGGTACTGCAATGGTTGGATGGTTATTATCTTGGGGCCAGTATAACGGTGCTGCTTATGTTCAGCCTGAGTCAGCTGTAAAAGCTATTATAATAATGTCGATTGTGTTGCCAGGTATTTTATATATTGTAGATGGACTTCTTATGTGTATGTGGCATTTACAGGGTAAACTAAGAGACTGCGGCATTATTTAAAGTGTGTATTAGATAGTAATTAGGGGAAAGCGGCAGCTTTCTCCTTTTCACTATCATTTGATACAAGAACTTTCAATCCATGTCAGATTGGTGCAAATGATAAAGAAGAATTGTCCTAGGTGCATATACTATATTGGAAGGGAAAGACACTGAAAACAGTTACTTAATAATAGCATCTTCATAATAATCTAAAGGACGTATGCCAATGCAGCTGTATGTGTTAGCATTGCATGCGTCCTTTTGTTATGAATGAAATTTGTTGTAGGAACAAAAGGAATTTAGCCCTTTTGATTAAAATAGTCTTTGATCTCAGAATTTGCCTGCTTTAACATTTCATGAGGATCGGCATTTTCCAAAATGCATTTACGAACATATTTTGCTACTATCATCTCTATCTGTTTGTATTGGAGATGCTGATAACGTTCAGGTAATTCACGAGATCTGCTTTCTGGCAATAGCTGCAGTCCATATGAGATCCAAGGATAAAGATCTGAAATTATATTTGAAGTAAAAGTAATGCTATTTGCTGAGAAGCAGCCTTGCAGCGTTAATGGAATTGCCATTTCTCTGCTGCATAGCATCTTCAAATAAGCTAATACAGTTTCTTCATTTTTGCTGTTTTCATTTATTCCTACTGACCAGCCGCCAAGTGTATGCTTTTTCCCTGGTACAGGTGCGTATCCGACCTTTCCCAGAACTTTTGAAGTACGGCTGTCCACTATTGGAGCGACGTGTGATGAATACATGATCATCATAGCCGCTGAGCCAGAAGCGAATGTATTAACCTGCTCATACCACCAGTTATCAATTGAATTTGGTGCGGCATATTGATAACTTTGCATATAATTTTCCAAAGCGTTTACTGCATTTGGTGTATCAAACATAGGCATTCCCTCTGAATCGAATATTGAATCCTGACTTGCCCAAAGACGGGTTAGATATTCGACATATACAGCACTTGAAAATTGCCCTGAAAGCGTCGTTCCATATAAAGTCTGCGAGTTTTCGTTATACTTTTGAGTAAAGAAGGAAGCAATGGCATTAAATTCTGACCATGTTTTCGGTGCCGCCAAATCTGCATGATACATTTTTTTAAATAGCAGTTTGTTTTGATAATCATCAAATAAATCTTTTCGATAAAAGAGCAGCTGATTTGTATGCATGAATGGTAAAGCAAATATTTTACCCTTGTGCTTGGAAAAAGTATCAAAAATCGATGGCTCAAATGCAACCTCGCTAAATACATCATCAGTTATATAGCTGCTGATGTCTTTAAGGTAGTGGTTCTCTGAAAGATCATGAAGCCAAGGAAGGTCAAAAGTATAAATGTCATAGTAATCATCATCTTTATGATTCAATATGTTTTGATATAGATCTTCATATTTCACTGCATCAAGCAGTATTTTGGTATTCAATATTTTTTCAGCATATGGGATTAAGGAAATCATGCTCTCTGATATATCGCCTTTAAGGGCAAGGATCCTTATATATGCAGCATTAGGCATTTGCTTCATATTATCAAGCATATTGTAACTTTGGTATTTTAGCCTGATATCTCGGAAATCATAAAAGGGAGCATTATTCATGTCTTTCAGCAATGCGTCAGCAATAGTTTTGCATGCTTCGAAAATTGGCCTGACAGCAAAGTGACAGGTTGATGGCAATGAGTTTAATTCAGTGTTAACAAATATTTCAAGCTGAGGGCCACTGCCAGAAACAGAGAGCTGAAGTGCCTTCAATAGTCCATTGGTTATTACACTTGAGGTAGAAATAATCACATCCGGCGCAGGAGTGTTGCTAAGCAGTTTTGAACAAGAACGATATGCTGACGGAAGTGTATAATCAATGCTTTGAATATTATTTGGATCAACATGAATACTATGCTCAGTAAAACTCTCCTTATACCCCTCAATACATTCATGCTCCGTAGAGAATTGATCAGGTCCGCAAAGCAGACAAATATTCGATATGCTTTTTGAAAGGTAATGATCCACAATTTTCTTAACACATTTCTTATTGTCGAAGCCAATATAACTTGCTCTAAATTCTGTATTGCGATTGTAAAATATCAGATTGATGCCCTGAGACATAATGGATTGAAACAGTTTTTCATTATGTGGCTGGCATGTAGCAATAATGATTGCAATCGGCTTATGTGATACTGCGCTTTTTAGGATCTCTTTTTCATTTACCAAAATATCGTGGGTGATGTGCAGCTCGGTTTCCAGCCCTTTGGCAGATAATAGATCTGACAGGTAAGAATAAGAGAGTGCATATATTTCATCAGTAATATTTGGGAAAATAATCGATATCAGTTTCGAATTAGATGCTTTTAAATCTCTGGCTGTTGATCTGGGGCTATATCCCAGCTCCTTGATTGCACTGTTTACTTTCTTTGCATTTTCTATGCTAACAGTATTTATATGATTAATGACATTTGATACGGTGCCAATGGACACTCCGGCAAGTTTTGCTACATCCTTTATTGTTGCCATCTTGTAATCATCTCCTTTACGTATTAATGAAACTATAACCGATGAATTTCATAGAAGTTTCATTCCATGTATCAATAGTAATGTACAGACACGGAAAAATCAAGGGAAATGTTCAAATTAATGTTGACAAACTATTATTCGAATAATATAATGAACGCATAGATGAAACGTTTCAAAACAATACAATATCGAGAGGAGCACGTTTATGAATGAGTATTCTATTACCGTTGTCGAGTATGCCAAGGTTGAGCATTTTAACAATACGATGATCTATGGCGGTTATTATGGTACGGGTGAAACAAGGATTACTTATACTGTAGACATTTTGAAAAGTGGCAATGAATGTATAATTGTTGATTCAGGATATGATATGGCGGACCATGAGGCTGCTGAACATGCAAAAGCTGAAGGACATGCTTACTACAAGACACCTGCAGAATGTCTGCTGAGAGCTGGGGTTAATCCAGATGATGTCAAGCATGTAATATTGACACATGCACATTGGGACCATATGGGTGGAGTCCACTTCTTCAAGAATGCTAAATTTTATCTCCAGGAAGCAGAGCTGCTGAACTGGATAAAGATTATGGCAATGAGCAGTGAGTATAACACATTGAAAAATCCTATGGCATATGCAAATATTGAGGAAGCTGTTTCGCTGATGAAAGACGGCAGGCTTGTATTGTTAAAAGGCAATGTAGAGCAGCTGTTTCCTGGTATTGACATTAGAATCGCAGAGTTCGGACACAGTTTTGCTCAAAACGTGGTCTATGTAAATACCGCAAATGGCGCTTATGCAATCAGTGGTGATACTGCGTATGTCAAGGAAAATGTTATTGGAGTTAATGGCTCAGGAGTATCACTCCCTAATGGATATGCCATTGGGAGCATAATTAATTCTGTAACAACAATGCAGGATATTCTAAAGGCTGTAGGAAATGACGCAAACAAAATCATATTTGGTCATGACGATAAGATGTGGGCGGATTATGATTCAAAATTGTTCGATGATAATCTGCATATTGCATACGTTGCAAAGTGAAAGAGGAATAAAAAATGAGAGAGTTTTTTACTATTGAAGAAAATGTAAAAGGTAAGGTCGCCTTTGTTACAGGCGGCACAAAAGGTATTGGCAGGGCAACTGTAGAAACATTTTCACAGGCTGGGATCAATGTTGTTTTTTTAGGCCGCTCAGCAAAGGATGCCGAAGAAATTGAAAAGCAGTGCAATGCGCTTGGAAAAGGGGAAGTGACTTTTAGAAAATGCGAGGTAACCAATTACTCTGAACTGGAGGAGTGCATTGATTATACATATAACAAATATGGGAGACTTGATATTGTCTTTAACTGTGCGGGAATTTTCCCGCCGCAGAAACCTGCTGATCAGTACACTATAGACGAATTCACTGGTGTATTAAACAATAACCTTGTTGCCTACTTTGCCGCAATACGTAAAGCACTGCCATATATACGCGAGTCTAAAGGTGTGATCATCAATATTGGTTCTGTTCTAGGTTTGCAGGGAGATGAAGGTGCGTGTGCATACACTGCAGCTAAGGGTGCTATTCAGACAATGACTAAAACTCTTGCATGTGATGAAGCGAGGAATGGAGTAAGAGTGGTCGAAATCAAACCAGGTCATATCAACACGGAAATGTTCGCAAAGACGACCAGCGAACAGGATGACCCTGAAGGTTTTGTAAACTATTCAGATTCGCTTCAGTGGATGAATAGAGGAGGAATGCCAGAGGAGATTGCTTATACGGCATTATTCCTTGCATCAGAATGGGCCAGCTTTATAACAGGTACAGATATATTAGTAACTGGTGGATTTGAAATTGGTGAGGGACCAAAGCCGATAAATCCGTTTATGGCTTCAAATAAAGATGAAAGAGGTGCTAATCTATTTGATGATCAAAGGCCTATGGAAGCCTGGATCAAGTCGTTGAAACAGCAGTAAGTCTATTATTGTGAATATGCACGGGGCGTCAAAGCGAGGCCTCGTGTATTGCATAAAAACAAAGTGATAATCGAGAAGAAAAATATGAATAACCAAGATAACCTAATGATATTCGAAATATCGAGAATGGCAGCAATCAATGGCCCCGGTATACGTACAATGATCCATTTCAAGGGATGCAATCTTGACTGCAGATGGTGCAGTACGCCTGAATCTAAATCGTTTGCCAAGCAGCTGTCTTTTGTTCCAGCTAAATGCATCAAGTGTTTAGAATGTGTAGAGAAGTGCCCGGCAGGAGCCATTTCATTTTCAAATCTAAAAGGCATTGAAATAAACCGTTCATACTGTACGAATTGCATGGAATGTGCAAAGGTATGCTGTTCCAGAGCTCTAAGCGTAATTGGCGAAAACTATTCAGTCTATGAACTTATGGACCTGATAAAAAGAGATGCGAATTTATATAGAAGATCTGGCGGAGGCGTAACTTTATCTGGAGGAGAAGCACTGCTGCATGTGAACGCAGCAATGATGGAACTTCTGACAGAACTGAAGCAGGAAGGAATTTCCGTGGGTTTTGATACTGCAGGATATGTTGAGAAATGTGTGCTTGATAAAATAATACCATTTACAGATTTCTTTTTATGGGATGTCAAGCTTCTTGATTCATATCAGCATAAAAAATATACAGGCAAGGACAATGACGTTATTCTCGATAATCTTAGATACATAGACAGCAAAGGCGTAGACATATATTTAAGATGTCCTATCATACCGGGCGTCAATAATAATGAGGAATTTTTCAGCAAGCTTGCTTCACTTGCCGGGGAATTGCATATGGTCAGGGAAATCCATTTGCTGCCATTTCATAAATTGGGAGAAGCAAGATACAGCAAAATCGGATTAGAAAGCCCATATTTTAATATGGGGGCACTACAAGATGACTATATCCTTGAGCAGCAGCAAAAGCTGGCAGAGCAAGGATATAAGGTGAAAATAATTAGATAGGAGGCAGCTATTATGGAGAAAAGCATTGATTTGAATGCGGTCGAAACATGGGGAAGACTTCAGAAAAGAAAATACTCAGATCGCGTAAAAGCTGGAGTTGACAGAGTGATCAATACCAGACCTGAATTTGATCTTGAACGCTGTTATGCTGAAATGAAAGCGCTCAGCCAATATAAGGATGAGCCTCGTGTGATTCAGCGTGCCAGAGTATTCGAGACGTTCTTAAGAGATAAGACGATATATATTGAGCCGGATGAACTGATTGTAGGAAATGTAGCGGAGAAGGTAAAGGGCGCGCCAATATTCGGT
>Ga0183096_1003240_pt1 | contig 10079 bp, 6 predicted proteins | sample Biomet5_FD_127791 | JGI IMG/M metagenome (GOLD analysis project Ga0183096, IMG submission 127791) | Microbial communities from bioreactor (seeded with sewage sludge) at LBNL, California, USA - Biofuel metagenome 5 (version 2) (version 3) | ecosystem: Engineered > Bioreactor > Anaerobic >...
CATCGACCACCAGATCTTTTTCCTGTACATATTCAAGATACTTCACGAAGTTATCATGATAACTGGTGCCGTATTTTTTATCGATTTCAAAAGTTGTAGAAAACATGGCGTTGAACGCGTCCATGCCTACACATCTCTGGAAGCAGCTGCCTGTTTTCTGTCCGCACAGTCTCTGCATCTTTACTTTCTTCCTAAGATCATCAGCACTCTGATGCAGATGTCCGAACCTGTTTATATTGTAAAAGTAACTTCATGAATTAGTTTCTCCTTAAATATTATAAAATAATATTTTGCACTTATCGTAATAATATAAAACCTTACATAAAATGTATGCAAAGCTGATCAAGCAACAGCCTATTTCAGCCTTGCAATACTTTTAAATATTATTTACCTCTGTCTTAATCTTTAGCCAATCTATTGTATGCATCCATCCTTTCTTTTGCATCTGATACAGCTTTATTCAATAAGACATCTGCCTGTTCTGGGAAAGCTAATGTTAAAGAAGCATATCTGTTTTCTTGCATCAAGAAATCTTTTAAATTTTCTGTTGGCTCTTTAGAATCCAAAATAAATGGATTTTTACCTTCATTTTTTAATACTGGATTATATCTATATAAATGCCAATATCCAGATTCCACAGCTTTCTTCATCTCAAGTTGACTATTACTCATATGCAATAAGTTCTCCATCAATAAAAATTGGTTTAAACACTGTATGTTCTGGTATATGTAATCCTCCACGGAATACATCATTATGTAAAATGATATCACCAGAACGCATTGTCTCTTTTGGAAATTCTTCAACACAATTATGAATCAATGTTTCTATAGACCCTATTTGTGCTGGACAAAACTCAGCACATGCAATTAATCTGCCTTCACTATCAGCTAAACCACAAGTAAAATCTAATGCCTCATTAAAAATAGTTGAATATGATGTCTTCATAAGTGTAACACCCATTTCTCTGCAAATAGAAACCATGGTTGAATACATAATGTTCATTGTTACTATATCCATAAATATTCCTCCTTAATTACTTTTTAGAAATCCTTAAATTGCCATATTCATCAACGAAGCCTTTGTATCCAGGTCTAATCACAGAAACAGATGCTTTCTCTTCTATTAATGCTGGACCTATAAAGATATTGCCATTTGTAAGTTCATCCCGATCATATACATTAGTGTCAAATGTACCATCATCAAAAATCACTTTCCTTGTTTCTTTAACAGGGCTTTCTGGGTTTTTTGCTTTTTCAAGTTTTTTAAAAACAGGTTTTTCCGTAATGCACGTCACTGTAGTATTAAAATTAACTACTTCCATAGGCTCATCTTCGATTTTGAACCCATATCGTTTTTCATGCATATCATTAAACTTGTCCCAAATCTTCCCAACGTTTTCTAGAGTTAGTTTTGGGATATTAAATGGTACTTCTAATTCATAATTTTGTCCTAAATAACGCAAATCCATACTTGTTTCAAATATTAAACTATTTGTGTATTTTTGTTCTTTTAGAGTTTCTGCAGCTGTTTCTTTCATCTCATTAAAAACTTTATTTGCTTTTTCGCAATCGAATCTTTTAGAAGTCATTTGTACCGTTCTTTGAATGTCCACACGTGCATCGGCAAACAAGAATCCCATAGCAGAAAACTGGCCAGGATTAATAGGTACGACAACCTCTTTTATTCCGGCAATTTCCGCCATGTCAACAGCATGCAATGAACCAGCTCCACCAAACGACAGCAGGCTAAAATCGCGAGGATCATTACCATCTTCTATTAGAATGTTTCGTAATGCCCCAACCATGTTATTATTTGCTATTGCAACAATAGCTAGAGCTGTCTTTTCTGTTGTTAAACCTAATTGTTTTGCAAGTTTGTCAATTGCGGCAATTGATGCATCCCTATTCAACTCCATTGAACCGCCAAGAAAATACTCTGGATTTATTCGCCCTAAAACAACATTTGCATCTGTTACACAAGCATTTTGTCCACCTCTTCCGTAACATGCGGGCCCCGGATCAGCCCCAGAACTTTCAGGCCCAACGCAAAGCATACCACCTTTGTCAATCCATGCAATTGACCCACCACCTGCACCAATAGTTCTGATATCAATCATCGGTACTTGTATTGGAAGGCCCCAAACAATTTCAAAATTTGTTGTGAATTGCTGTCTCCCATTTTTTATCACAGCAGTATCTGTGCTTGTCCCACCCATATCATATGTAACTATTTTATCTATGTCACATATTTCAGATATATATTTGGCTCCAATAACACCTCCTGTAGGTCCAGAAACGGCAGTATGTACAGGCGTTTTTTTTGTTGCTTCCAAGGTCATTAGACCGCCGTTAGACTTCATTACTACTATATTGTCAGGTATATTATTGTTTTTAAATTCATATGAAATCCTATCTGCATATTTTGAGACCAGTGGACGAATATATGCATCGCAAATAGTAGTGCAAGCTCTTTCATATTCTTTCCATCTCGGTAATACCTCAAATGAAATAGAAACTGGGATTTCCGGTATATAAGCATTGAATAGTTCTTTGATTTTTAGTTCATGTGTGGGATTCACATACGAAAAAAGTAAACATACAGCAATTGACTGGATTTTCGGATTTGATTTGATTTGATTAGCAATTATTTTTACATCATCCTCTTTTAATTCCTTCAGGATCTCGCCTTTATAATTAATCCTTTCATCAACTTCAAAAGTGTTCTGTCTTAAGTATAGAGGCTTAGCCTTTACCCAATGCAGATCATAATGGCCACGCCGATTTCCTCTACCTATGAAAGGAATGTCACCAAACCCTTTTGTAGTAACATAAGCAACGCAGGAACCTTTTCTCTCAAGAATGGCATTCGTCGCAATTGTCGTTCCATGTCTGATTTGATGAATATTTTCCTTGTCATCAATTTTTTCCAAACCTGTTAGAACACCTTTGATTGGATCTTTTGGTGTAGAAAGATTCTTCCAAGCATCAACCTTTCCTGTATCCATATCAAAAGATACAAAGTCAGTGAATGTGCCTCCAACATCTATACCATATACTTTTTTGCTCATTCGTTCTTGCCTCCTTCATAAATCAATTTATCAATAATTTTTGATATTATTATGCGGTTCCCGATCTCTCCTTATTACACCTCCCTCTTAATGATCAGATAATATTATTTGTATTTAACATATAAGCAAAAACCATGCCATTTCTTTTTTCCCCTATTTCGTGGCAAAATTCAGAAAACATAAACTAATTATATATTAATCCGAGTCATATCTGCACAGTACAAGCCCAAAAATGACTCAATGATAGTTAATTGACTAACAATGTTAAAAGTTTAGTTTTGACTTATATAACGAAAAAGAATAGTCTGTATAAATATTGGATTAGGATAATATAGAATCAAAATCAGATAATTGATTTTTTCTGAAGAGCAGGTTTCTGCTCTTTAGTTTTTAACTGAATCTTATGCCATAGCATAGAGAATCCGGTTACTAAACCTCTCAACATCCGGTATATCCGTTGGTATATGGATTGTCAAATGATTCGGTTATCTCATTTGCCCATTTTAGGAATGTATCACGGAATTTTTCGAACTCCGGTCTATGCGCATTCTGTGTGAACGATATCCAATGTGAAAGCCTTTTCCTTGCTTCTTTGCTGCTGTTGCTGTCCATGACTTTTTCGGATTCGACTTTCCTCAGATATACTTCTCATCGTCTGTGAGCCTAAATGATGGCTTCAGCAGTTCCTCCTGCTGTGATTGAAATATAGTCTCCTGTCTTTTGATAACTTCTTCTGCTCATTTCTCCTGACGTTGTCCAGTGTCTATGTGATCTGGCTTACCACATGATACTTATCAGCTATGATGTGTGCTTTTGGGAAACACCTTCTTATGACGCCTCTGAACATACTGCTCATATACATGACCTCATATCCGACTTGATTTTGATCTTCCTTGTCGAAACCGCTGAAGTAGCTGTAAAGCGACTATGACTGCATTTTGGGCAGTACATCTAGAATGTGTTTGGTTTAGGGATCAGTCAGTATGCATAAAACTTTTCATCTCCCGAATCGCCTCTAGACTCATCTATGGAAAGCACTTCGGGCGTCAGCGGCTTTGGATATGATATAGAATCGAATATCTTTGTCACAGTCTGACCGGATGCTTTGGCGATCTTTCCGATCTGCTTCATCGACTGTATATCTGCGAACTGGTCCATCATATATGCGGCCAGCCTGTTCGTCATCCTGTGATAACGCGGAAGAAAATCGACTTCCTCATAGAATCTCTTGCCGCAGACAGGACACACATGCCTTCTTTTTCGCAGATGCAGATATGTCATCTGTCCATAGGATGATATGTCTTTTATTGTCTGTGTGCGGTAGTCATGTACCTTACTCGTTTTTTCTCCGCATACCGGGCAAATGTGTATACGTTTGGACATATGCAGGTAAATGTGCTGCTGTCCGTAAACATTTTTGACATCATCTACGATTATGTCTTTCAATCCTGTCAATTCTTCGATACAATCATTATTGAGCATATGAGCGACCTCCTTATTTTGTTTTTTGCAATTTCATTCTAAGGGTTTTCTCGCGATTATGCTCACTTTTTTTGTGCAATCAAAAATGCCGGGGCGGGAAATCTTCATTCCCCACCCCAACATTTATTATAGAGCCGTCTCTTTTCTTTTACTTAAACGGACAGCATCGGTCACATTCTGACAGCTCTGTTCTCCCTGAACAGCCATATGTACGCTTCCGTCACATTTTCTCCCGTAGTGAGTTCAAGCGCTTCCTTATACAGGTCGATCTGGCCCTGGTATTTCTCCTTTATATGTTCGCTGCTGTAATTCGTCTTGTAGTCCAGCAGCACCAGACCTTTTTCATCTCTGAACCAGCAGTCGATGATGCCCTGCACCATGACCTCACTTGCCTTGCCGCTGTCTGCATCCGTTCCCTGATCCGTCATTTCTGCTCTGTGGAGTATATTGAACTCGGTTTCCTTGCTGACGCTGCCTGCTGCAGCGGCCCTGCTGCCTATATCACTGAGAATGAATGCCTCTATCGCTGAAACATCAGCAGCACCTGCCTCTTCCTCAGTAAGTATTTCTTCATCTATCATATGTGCGATACAGCGGGATATATATTCTCTGCCGCCGCCTTCTGCCAGAGCCTGTGCCGCCGCCCTGAAATCAAGATGCTCCATTACCGTATGAACAGCAGTGCCCCTTTCAGCTGCGCTAATGTTCTTTTCACCGCACATGAACTGCGGAACGCGCAAAAGCGGTATATCTGGTCCTGCCTCTGTTTCCTGCCCGGTTTTTCTTCCCGCAGCAAGATATGCGTCTTTATTGAGTTCGCTTACCGAATACTTCGATTTAAGATGCAGCTCAGCCGTATAAGGATAGACGTAAGATAGTTTTCTGTCAACCATATCTTCGGTTTCGCGTTCTCCGCTTCCTTCGCTGTCTGAAATGAATTTCATCATGTCATAAGCTGAGGATGCTTCTTCTCTGATCATGTCCGCGAGATCCTCCCGGCGGTCGACAGCAACACTGATCGAACTGTCCTCGACTGCCGGATAGACAATATCCAGATAGCGGCTGGTGCCTTGCGCTCCTGCAGCGAATTTTTCCTTCTCTTTTTCCCAGTTTTTCACGCCTGCCGTAAATATCAGCCGGTCCATTGCTCTGGTGGCGGCGACATATAATATACGCATCTCTTCTTCCATCTGCTCCTGTCTCTTTCTGAGCATTATCGCCTTCTCAGCAATGGTGCGCTTGGTGAGATGTGCTTTTCTGTCGACGTATGTCATACCGAAGCCGATATCCTTATGGAAAGAACCCTTTTTTTCCGTCTTGTCGAAGTTGAATCTGCGACCCAGCCCCGCGACTATGACCATCGGAAATTCAAGTCCCTTGCTTTTATGCGCAGTCATTATCCTCACGGTATCGTCTTCCTCTCCGATGAGACTGACCTGCGCGGTATCTACTTTATGCTCCGTCATATTATCGATATATGTGATCAGCCCGTATATGCTGCTGTGTCCCTTTTCTCTGAATACGGCGGCTCTGTCTGCCATGGCTCTGAGATTAGCCTGTCTCTGCCTTCCTCCGGGAAGCGCACCCGCATATGTATAATAACCGGTTTCGTCCATGAGCTTCCACACGAATTCATCTATTGGAACATAGGCGGACATCTTCTTCCACTTGTTCAGGCTGGCCAGCGTTTCCGATATATGTGCGGCCAGTTCCCGGTCCTGCCCTTCATGTTCATATTTTTCCAGGGCCTCATGAAAGGAACTGCCCTTGTCTGTCAGTCTGATCTTTATCAGATCATCGATGCTGAATCCGAAAATGGATGAGCGCAGCACTCCCAACAGCGGAATATCTCTTTTCCTGTTGTCGATAGTCCGCAGCAGATCCATGAATGTGATTATCTCCACAGTGTCAAAATATCCGCTGTTGTCATCGATATAGGCATCTACGCCGTTGCTCATCAGCGTATCGTAGAAGATCTCTCCGGTCCCCTTCATGGAGCGCATGATTATGACGATGTCTCTTTTCTCCAAAGGCCTCTCTTCTCCTCTTTTACTGTCATAGATGGTCATGCCCAGAGAGTCCCTGATGATCTTTGCTGCCGCCATCGCCTCCAGCTCTGCGGTCTTCAGTTCATCGAGTTCAGCATCGCCTGTATCCTCTTCGCCTTCGGCCCCGTCGATGATATGGAATTCTGCGGGCCTGTCCAGTTCTCCTTCATATTCCACGCCCTTATGCAGTGCGGCGCCCTCTTCCGTATACATCAGCGGTCCGAAAATATCATTTATGGCTGTGATGATATGCCCCTTGCTGCGGTAATTGACATTCAGCTCAATCTTGCCCTGATCACAGCCATCCGTTCCCTCCTCCGCAAAGCTTTCATATTTCGATCTGAAAATATCGGGCTCGGCAAGACGGAACATATAGATGCTCTGTTTGATATCGCCGACCATGAACAGTCTGCCTTTCTGTTTGATGCGCCCGATTATCTCTTCCTGCAGATAGTTGCTGTCCTGATATTCATCAATAAATATATACTGATATTTTTCTCTGCATTCTTCCGCCGCCTGCGGATCGCCGAGTATTCTTATGGCCATGTGCTCGATGTCATTGAAATCCACCAGTTTTTTCCCGGCTTTCATTTCACTGTATATCTGCTCGAAACGGTTTATGATCTTTTCAGCTTCTCCGGCCATCGGAAACACCTGGTTCATCAGCCAGACCTGTTCTCTGATATCGGCCCCGCCGCACAGTTCCGTAAGATCAGTGATTATTTTCTTGGCGTTTTCGCGGTGCGCCCTTATATATGGCTTTATTTCTTCATAAGCATCTTTTTCGTCCCTGCTGCAGGCCAGCCTTCCCCACGAAAATGAGGACAGCGCTGCTTCGATATCATCAAAAGATCCCATCGCTGCTGCCGCTGCGACCGATTTCACATCTGCCGCCAGCACCAGACTGACCGATTCTGTTCCCTGTGCAGCAGACAGATCGGCCGCTTCATCAAGGAGCTCTGCCGCTTTGCCGAGCTGCGACTTCATATACGTCATCACAGTTTCGAACAGGCTGCTTTTCATGAACTCTTCTTCATCTGCATCCAGTGCCAATACGGCATCATGCAGCCAGCCCTGAGGATCGGCCATGCTCTGCAGTCTGTCATATATTATGATGCATTGCTCCTTGACGTCGTTTTCGTTTTTCCCCGAGCTGTATGCCGTCAGATAATCAAGGAACACCTGATCTCCTGATTCAAAGAATTCCTCGAAGACCCTGTCCATTGCATCGTTTTTCATCATCACCGCCTCTGTATCATCGCAGATGCGTATGTCGGGATCGATGTCCAGCAGATGGAAATACTGTCTTATCAGATCCAGCGCAAAAGAGTGGAATGTGCATATCTGAGCTGTGTATGCCTTATCGAGCTGTTCTCTCAGTCTGTCATGTTCCGCCGGCCTTTCTTCAATGGCGTCATTGATGGCTTTGATAATTTTTTCTCTCATTTCTGCGGCAGCTGCCCGTGTGAAAGTCACCACCAGCAGCCTGTCTGCAGATACTCTCCCGCTCAATATCAGCTGTTTGATCCGCTCAACGAGGACTGCTGTTTTACCTGAGCCTGCCGCTGCAGATACCAGGACCTCTTTTGTCTCTGTACTGATGGCTCTCAGTTGTCCGTCGTTCCACGAAACAGATTTTGTACTCATACCCGGCTATTCTCCTTTTAGATTTCAGGCAGCCATGCTGCCGCACAGTTTTCATTATATCCATTTAATTATACCATCCCTGTGGTATAATTTAATAAATAATTGGCTGCGGCGTCAGCCGCTCCTGCCGCGTATGCCGGCAGGATATATCAATGCGATGCGATCATAAAGAAAAGAGAGGCAGATTTTAAAATGGACAAAAGTAAAAAACCATCAATGATGCTGATAATGGACGGATTCGGCATCAATCATGACAAAAAGGGCAATGCTGTCGCACTGGCAGAAACACCTGGACTTGATGCGATATTCGCAAAGTATCCGATGACGACTGTACGCGCCAGCGGACCCGATGTGGGGCTGCCTGAAGGTCAGATGGGTAATTCCGAAGTCGGTCATCTCAATATTGGCGCCGGAAGAATAGTTTATCAGGACCTTACTATGATCACAAAGTCCATCGCAGATGGGACTTTTTTCGATAACACTGCTATCGCTGACGCTATGGACCATGTAATCAAAAACGGTTCGGCGCTGCACATCCAGGGTCTGCTCTCCGACGGAGGAGTTCACAGCCATATAGATCACCTCAAAGCCCTCATCGACATGGCAAAGCAGAAAGGCATAGAAAAAGTATTCGTACACTGTTTTCTCGATGGAAGAGATACGCCGCCTTCATGTGCGATGAAATATATAGAAGAGCTTGAAGATCACATGAAAAAAACAGGCACCGGCCGTATCGCCACTCTTTCCGGAAGATATTATGCCATGGACCGTGACAAGAGATGGGAACGCCTGCAAAAGGCCTATGAAGCTCTTGCCGTCGGCAATGGCCTGCATGCCGCCAGCGCCGCTGAGGCTCTGGAAAACGCCTATGCTGCAGGCGAGACCGATGAGTTCGTCAAGCCGGTCTGCATAGATCCACAGACAGCAGTAAATGACGGCGATTCGATAATAATGTTCAACTTCAGGCCGGATCGTGCCAGAGAGATCACCCGTGCTTTTACAGACCCTGCTTTCGACGGGTTCAAACGCAGCAGGATCGTTTCCGATCTTGCCTATGTCTGCATGACTCAGTACGATGCGGAGATGCCTAATGTTGAAGTCGCCTTCCCTCCTGAACATCTGGACGATACTCTCGGCGAATACATATCATCTCTGGGCATGAAGCAGCTGAGGATAGCAGAAACAGAAAAATATGCTCATGTGACTTTCTTTTTCAACGGCGGCGTAGAAGAAGCCAATAAAAATGAGGACCGCATACTGATTCCTTCCCCTAAAGTCGCGACATATGATATGCAGCCGGAGATGAGTGCGTATCTTGTCACTGAAGAAGTGATCAGACAGATCGAATCTGATAAATACGACATGATCATACTCAACTTTGCCAATGCCGATATGGTCGGCCACACGGGAGTGATGGAAGCAGCCATCAAGGCTGTCGAGACGCTGGACAAGTGTGTGCCGCGGGTCGTTGAGACCGTGCTTGTGCAGGGCGGACAGCTGCTGCTGACCGCCGACCACGGCAACGCAGATGCCATGACAGACGAAAAAGGAGCAGTCGTTACTGCTCACTCGCTCAATCCCGTGCCTCTGGTCAACATATCCTCAGATCCCGCTCCGCTCGAAGACGGAGGCAGGCTCTGCGATCTTGCCCCTACCCTTCTTGACATGATGGGTCTGGACATACCTGAAAAGATGACCGGCAGGAGTCTTATAAAAAAATAGCATCTATCACAGGCAGATAAAATACCCTATTTTATCTGCCTGTATCTTTTACCTACAGCTTCAGCTATCCTGATACCGTCGACGGCCGAAGACACTATTCCTCCGGCATGACC
>Ga0183096_1003248_pt1 | contig 10069 bp, 8 predicted proteins | sample Biomet5_FD_127791 | JGI IMG/M metagenome (GOLD analysis project Ga0183096, IMG submission 127791) | Microbial communities from bioreactor (seeded with sewage sludge) at LBNL, California, USA - Biofuel metagenome 5 (version 2) (version 3) | ecosystem: Engineered > Bioreactor > Anaerobic >...
TTGAAAATCAGATGGATGATCTGCTGATAATACCTTCACTTGTCAAAGTCGTGGAAGACGGGTTTGCCTCTGCAGGCCTTGACAATTTCGTTCCGGTGGAAGAACACGGCTTCCCTGGTTCAACGGACATCGGCAACGTCAGTCACGTCTGCCCGACCCTTTACTGCGAGCTGGCTGCCGAATACGGCAAGCCGTGCTTTGTTCATGAAGAAAGCGCCCTGGAAGTCGTCGACTCGGAGGCGGCACACGCCCTGATGAAAAAGACGGTATGCGCATTTGTTTCCGCGGCGGTGGAGATTGCCGAAGATCCGTCAAAACTTGCGGTCATAAAAAAAGACTTCGCAGAGCGTAACGTCTGCGAAGCATGATTCTTTTCAGATTATGATCCCATATTTTTTGATTCTATACTGCAGACTCTGGCGTTTTATGTCCAGCGCGTCTGCAGTTTTTGTTACATTTCCGCCAAAGTGATCAAGCGCATTTCGCAGCACCTGCTCCTCGTAGGCATCCATTGATGTCTGAAGCGACTGAGGCAGGTATTTTTCAGCCGTCGCTTTCACAGCTGCCGGCTGCTCTTCTGCCGTCTTGCCGCCCTGATCTCCATAAGCAGCCCTAAGTCCGCTTCTGGTGCCGCTGCCCTCGCCAAAGAGATATTTCGGCAGGTGCTGCATCTCGATCTTGTCGCTGTCCGTAACGTTCATGGCATAGTCAATGACGTGGTAGAGTTCGCGGACATTGCCAGGCCATGAATAGCTGCGCAGGAAATCCATGACCTCCGGCGTAGCGCCTTCCACCTTATTGACGAAATGGGTGTTGCTTTCGCGGAGCCTGGCTTTGATCAGCACATCCAGATCTTCTATGTGATCTCTCAGCAGCGGCAGGTCGATCATTACAGTTGATATCCTATAGAAAAGGTCCTTCCTCAGCCTGTTGTCGGCTATGGCCTTGAATGGATTCTCATTGCAGGAGGATATGATCCTCACATCGACCCTGATGTCCTTCTTGCCGCCTACCCTTCTTAACGTGTTCTCCTGCAGGACCCTGAGTATCTTTGACTGCATGCTGAGGCCCATGGAATTCAGCTCGTCCAGGAACAGTGTTCCTCCGTCAGCCTCTTCAAAGTATCCTGCCTTGTCCTCACTGCCGGTGAAGCTGCCCTTGCTTGTGCCGAAAAGCAGACTTTCTATCAGCGTGCTTGGAATGGCAGCGCAGTTGATGGCAATGAACTTCTTGCTGCGGCGAGTACTGGCCTTGTGGATGCTCTGAGCGAAAAGTTCTTTGCCCGTACCCGTGTCTCCAATCAGCAGCACGCTGCAGTCCTGAGGGGCGATCTTCTTCGCCAGGTCTAGTGCGTCCTGCATGGGACCGCTGCCGATGACGTCGTCAAAGGTATAACCGGTGAAGGTCACCGGACTGTCAGAAGTGCTGTATGAATTGAGGGCTTTTTCTATGCCCTCCATGCGGCTTATATAGCTGCTGACGATCTTCTTATCCTGCTCGAAAACCACCGATCCTACGATGACACCGTTCTTCGTCACCGGAAAGGCGCTGTTAGCCGTGGCAATGAAGGTCCCGTCACTTGAATTGTAATGGTCTACCCTGTTTATCACCGGTTCGCCAGTCCTCAGCGAAGTCATTGTCGTGCTTATGCTTTCATCCAGATTGTACATGTCCAAAAGATACCTGCCTTCAATGTCCATGGAATTCGGTATCCTGGAGATCTCGCGGCTGCGCTTGTTGAAATGGACCGCGCAGGCGTTTTTGTCGTAGATCTGAATGCCCTCCGGCACCAGGTCGAGAGCCTGACTTATCAGATATTCTCTGTCCGTCTCCTCCTTCATAATTATTATCCTGTCGCCGCCGGGCCGCTCGTAGCTGGAATAGTCGAAAACGTTGCCCTCCCAGCTGACCTCGCCGAAGTCCTCAGCAAAATCGCAGTCATGGAATATCCCCGTCAGACTGCTGCCGACGTATCTGTCCCATATCACCGAAAACATTGACTTCAGACTGTCGTTCAGCCACCTTATTTCTTTCACGGTCACCCCCGGGCCCGCGATTATTATCACATCACATATCTTCATATAAATGCCTCCATCATACTGTAATTTTACTCCCAGCGGCAGTCTCCGTCAATCAAAACTGCAAAATCATTTGGCATCATGCAAACTGATTTTGCATATTTTCTCTGTATAAGCGCATCAAAACCGCCAGCCAGTGGCTTTGGCGGCCGTCTGCCCGTCAGAGTCAGCCTCTTTTTTACTATTGAAACTTCAACGTTCTAAAGCGTTATGTATTTTTTTCTGACAATTCAGCAGAATTTGGCTCGGATTTTGCTAAATTAAAGGTATGTGATTCAATTTCTAAGCAGAAAAACTAGCACAGTTATACAGATAGGAAGGACATTATCGTGAAATATTCCAAATCAAAAGAAACTGTGACCCTTGGCGCAAGAGTCACAATAGAAGACATCATTGCTGTATCACGCTTCGGAGCAAAGGTAGAATTCTCCGAAGAGTACATCAGCCGCGTGGAGAAATCCCGTGCTCTCGTAGAGAAATGGACTGGAGACGGCCGTGCAATGTACGGCGTTACCACCGGTTTCGGCTCTCTCTGCACCAAGGCCATCAGCGGTGCCGAAGCCGAACAGCTGCAGCACAACATCATCATGTCCCACTCCACTTCAGTCGGAACGCCGTTCTCAGAAGAAGAGACTCGAGCCGTTTTGTTCATGATACTGCAGAACCTGGGGCAGGGCTACAGCGGCGTACGCGTCGCAATCCTGGAGCAGTACAGACAGTTCCTCAACCTTGGCATCACACCGTGGGCGCCGAAGGAGGGTTCAGTAGGATACCTCAGTCCTGAGGCCCACATGGCCAGAGTCATCGTCGGCGAAGGCAAAGCGTGGTACAAAGGCGAGCTGATGGAAGCAGCCGATGCTTTGACAGCGGCCGGCCTGAAGCCGCTTCCCCTCAGTTTCAAGGAAGGACTTGCGCTGGTTTCCGGCACGACGTCCGTTACGGCAATGGCAGCCCTTGCACTCTATGACATGATCAAAGCTGCCGTATCCGCCGACATCATTGCAGCCTTTTCGCTGGAAGCATCAAACGGACTCATCAGCGCCTTTGACGACCGGGTCATGAGAGTGCGTCCGCATAAAGAACAGCGCGCAACAGCAGACAACATCAGAAATATCCTTGAAGGCTCAGAAGTCATCGAAAAAGCTGCCGGCACTCACATTCAGGATGCGCTGTCGCTAAGATGCGTTCCTCAGCTTCACGGCGCAGCCAAGAAAACTCTCTACGATGCGCTTACGACCATTGAGACAGAAATGAACTCATGCTGCGACAACCCTATAATCTGGACGGGCGACGGCGAGGAAACAGTTATTTCCGCCTGCAACCCTGATTCCTCATATGTAGGTATTGAAATGGACTCGGCATCCATTGCCGCTACCAATCTGGCTAAGATGTCTGAGCGCAGGAACAACAGGCTTATCGACGAGACACTGAGCGGCTATCCAAGCTTCCTCATCAGCAATCCGGGACTGAACTCGGGACTAATGATCCCGCAGTACACTCAGGCCGGCCTGCTCAACGACATGAGGATACTCTCCACCTCGGCGACCATCGACAATACACCGACCTGCGGCAACCAGGAAGACTATGTGGCTATGGGCTACAACGCCTCCAAGAAAGCAATTGCAGTCTGCGAAAAGCTGGAATACATTCTGGCCATCGAGCTGCTGTCATCCTTTGAAACTCAGGGCGTCAAGCTCAACGACTTCAGACGCAGCCCTGTAACCGAAGATGTATTTGATGAGATTGGGAAAAACGTTCCTCTCATGAAAGAGGACACATTCCTTTATCCATATATCGAGTATCTGAGAGACCTGATCCACAGCGGCAGGCTTGCAGATATCGTACAAAAGAAATTGGGAGAATTGAACTGATCCAAACCGCAACAGCCCGCGCGTTATCATCTTATCGCGCGGACGGCCCTTGTCACTTATGGCTGTGTGACATGAGCCAATTCAGTTATTATCGAAAGGAAGGTAACAATGAAAACCAAAGTTACAATCAGGAAACCGGTATTCATCACAATGTGTATCATCTATATCGGCGTCATCGTCCTAGGTCTCGTTTCTCCGGCATCATTTGCCGCAGCCGAAGACAAAATCGTAGTGTTCGCATGCTCCAACTTTGCATGGGCTTACGAATTCCTCACACTTGCACTTATCCTTTTCTGCTTCTGGTGCATGTTCTCAAGCAAGATTGGAAACATCAAGATCGGAGGAGAAAAAGCCAAGCCAATAATGAGCAGATGGAACTGGTTCGTAATTTCCCTCTGCGGCGGCATAGCTACAGGCATCGTATTCTGGGGAATTGCAGAACCTGTTACCCACTATATGTCAGGCATTCCTCTATTCCCAGACATCAAGCCTGAAACCGCAATGGCAGCCAAGCTGGCGCTCAGCACCACCTACCTCCACTGGGGACTTTCTGAATATGCATATTACTGCGTAGCCGGTATCGTTATCGGCGTTGCGGTATACAATATGAAACTCCCGTACAGAATCAGCTCATGTCTCTATCCTATCCTTGGCGAAAAGGCTATGGGCAAATTCGGTACATTCATCGACATCCTCTGCGTTTTCGGCCTTGCCGGCGGCGTATCAGCCTCCCTTGGCGAAGGCGCACTGCAGATCGGCGCAGGCATTGGCATTGTAACAGGCCTTACTCCTAACAAGATGATGTGGATCATCATCCTGACAGCCGTGGTAATCACCTTCATTTTATCAAGCTACACCGGAATCTCCAGAGGCGTTCGTTTCTTCTCAGACACCAACGCCAAGATATACATGGGCCTGCTGGCCTTCGTGCTTTTCTTCGGACCTACAGCATACATACTCAATCTGTTTGCAGAGTCCTTAGGATTCCACCTGACTCACTTCTTTGAACAGTCACTTTACACTGGCGCCTGGAATGACGGCGACATGTGGCCAACATGGTGGACAGTAAACTACTGGAGCTGGATGATAGCCTACGCACCTCTGATGGGCATCTTCCTGGCAAAGATCGCAAGAGGCAGAAGCTTAAGAGAGTTCACGATCTTCAACTTCCTGCTGCCTGGCGGATTCGGCGTTTTATGGTTCGCAATATTCGGCGGAGCATCCATCAGCTTCCAGAAGAGCAACGGAGCAATCTGGCAGCTCATGAGCGACAAGGGAACAGAAGCAGCAGTATTCGGATTCTTCCAGAACCTGCCGTTCACTACCCTGCTGAGGATCATCTTCCTCTTCACGATCTACATCTCCATAGTAACGCTGGCAGACACCATGACGACTACTATTTCGTCACTGTCCATCAACGCTAAGAACGCTGCAACAGTTGAGCCTCCGGCAAAAATCAAGATCTTCTGGGGCGCAACCCTTTCCTGTCTGACTTTCGTTGACCTGGCTACAGCAAGCACAGTCGGCAACGTAAGCGGCATCGATGCAACTAAGCAGCTGGCTATCACAGTAGCATTCCCTCTGCTGATCGTCATGATCCTTTTGGTCATCAGCGGATTCAAGATGCTTCTGAACTATGAGCAGTACAACACCATCGACGATCCAGAGCATTCAATAGTATCCAAGAAATTTATCATCGATTACGATATCGACGATGTCGTTGACGGAATCGAAGAAACAATTCCTGAAGAACCAAAAGAGGCCTGACATCAATAAGAACCTTAACCATATGGGGAAGCCGGCGGCACAGCTTGCCGGCTTTTCCACACCAAATATCAACCGCATACACGCACAGGAGGCGTTGAAATGAAAGCAAAAGAAATCAAAACTGTTGAACTGACTGACTGCCAGCTGACACTTGACCAGTTCATGGCCGTTGCAAGATACGGTGCAAAAGTCACTTTTTCAGATTCATTCGAAGATACAGTAAACCTCGGCCGTGCTTTGATCGATAAATTCCTGGCCGAGGGCCGCATCATCTACGGGGTGACCACCGGCTTCGGCGAAAACGTCCGCTACACAATCGACCCAGACGATGCCATCGAACTGCAGAAGCGCATCGTTCGCTCTCACTCCGTAGCTGTCGGCAGACCGCTGACTAAAGAACAGACGAGAGCGATCATGCTGCAGATGATCTTAAACTCCGGCAAAGGTCAGGCTGGAATCCAGCTTTCGACACTGAAAGTCATCCGCGACTATCTCAACGCTGACATCTACCCATTCGCCCCAGGCGAAGGCTCTGTCGGCTACCTTTCAGTTGAAGGTCATTTCGTCATGGCGTTCATCGGTGAAGGCTACGTCATTGAAGGCGGCGAGATCAGCGATGATATCGGCGGCGGTCACAAAGTTCCTGCAGCCGAGGTAATGAAGCGCGAGGGCATCAGGCCTGCTGAACTTAAGTGCAAAGAAGGTCTTTCCCTGCTCAACGGCACGATTACCGTAACGGCTCTGGCAATGATCGCACTCTACGACTCGATCTCCGTAATGAAGAACATTGAGATCGGCGGCGCCCTTGTCTATGAAGCACTCCGTGGAACTACCAAAGCTCTTGATCCTAGGATCCACGCCATGAAGAACCACGAAGAAGAAATATCATCAGCCGAAAACCTGCTTAAGCTTCTGGAGGGCAGCGAGATCTCAGAAAAATACAGAGACGCCAAGGTCCAAGACTGCTACATCATGAGAGCAATGGCCCAGATCCATGGTTCCACTCGCCGTCTTGTTAAGGAAGCCTATGAAGTCATCATGGAAGAGATGCACGGTGTCAGTGACAATCCTGAGATCTTCCCGACAGAAGACGGTGACGGAGTAGCCCTCATGTGCGGCAACTTTGACGGTTCATATGTTGGAGCTCATGTCGACATGCTGAGCATGGCAGCCGCCATTGCCGGCAACGAAGTTGAGCGCAGCATCGACCGTATGGTAAACCACAATCTCAGCGACGGACTTCCGGCCTTCCTTGTTTCCAAACCTGGCCTCAACAACGGCTTCATGATCCCGCAGTACACAGCTGCAGGTCTGCAGAGCGAGATCAAGATCCTGGCTCAGCCGTCAACCATCGACAGCATCTCCACCTGCGCTAATCAGGAGGATCCGGTTTCCATGGCATACTTTGCAGCAAAAAAATCCGGCGAATGCGTCCGCAAGCTGCAGTACATTGTCGGCATTGAATTCTTTGTTGCACTGCAGGCCATCGACTTCCTGAAACCGCTGGCTGAGTCGCCGGTGCTGGCAAAAGTCCACGACTTTGCCCGCGAGACCGTTGACTTTGTTGATGAAGACCGCTACCTCTACCCAGACATCGAGAAGTTCCGCGACTGGGTAAAAGACGGCACATTTATCGACTTGGTTGAAGGCGAGATCGGAGAGCTGAAATTCTGATTGCGAAGGCTGATATGGGGAATGATGTACGGCAATAAATACTTTGATAATTTTCTAACATATTTTCGCAAAGCTCTTGACTTTATTCTAATAAAGTGTGATATTAACATGTATACAGAATATCACAAGGAGATGTAAAGCCATGAAGTTCAATTATGAAGTGCTGGCTGACGACAGCGCCAAGTTAACATCCATCGAAGAACCGGAGGAGGAAATCGTCATTCCCGAGGAACTTGATGGTCATAAAGTTTCCGAAATCGGCAGCAATGTTATTCCGGAAGGTAAATCTGACGTAAAGTCCATAACGCTGCCTCAGTCGGTTACGACCTTGGACAGCGAGGCATTTGCAGATCATCATTACCTTAAGACGCTGAAGCTGAATCAGGGGCTTAAGGCAATAGGTGAAAGAGCTATATACACCTGCCCCGACCTTACCGAACTTTACGTGCCAATGAGCGTGACCGTATTCGGCGCCCACTGCATAGGGTTCATGTACGAACACGCGAGATCATACAGGCAGAATTACTTTACGATGGTTTGCGAGGAGGGTTCAATGGCGCACATCTACGCGCTGGACAACCAGATCCTCTACAGAATGCTGCCAGTCTATCGCAGCTGATCAAAAAAACAGCGAATGTTCAGGTATACCGGTGATAAACCGCCTGCCATTCGCTGTTTTTTAATTGTTCTGTTCCTTACCGCTTATGATCCCGTTCCATGTATTTTCATCTGCGCCAGCGGATAAGCTTACTGAATAGGAATATTTTCCCGAGGCCCATGTGGCCAGAACGTATTCGCCAGGGCTGCCCTTCAGCGTTGCCTTGACATCTCCGACATCCATCTTTACCGATGTTTCATAGGTATTGCAGTCTCCGGAATTATCATCATCCCCTTTTGATTTGCGGTATACCGCGGTGCTTCCATCGCTGCCGGTGTATGTTATCTCAGCTACGCTGCCGCCGATCAGCACGTACTCCGTAGTTTTCACATCGAATGGCAGATAGGTCAGCCCCTCAACATCAAAACCTGCTGTCTTGACCAGTTCCTCCTGTGTTTCACAGGTTGTGCTGACTGCCGGTCCTTCCGTGTCTCCGCTGCCTGGCGTATTCGTATCAGGCGAATTGGAAACCGATCCGTTATTGTCTGACTGTGAATCACTTCCGCTGCTGCCCAGCGTTCCGCCATTGCTCTCTGAACTGCCACCAGACGAGCCGCCATTGCTTATCGTACCCCCTGATGTACCGCCGTTTTTCGTTGTGCCCGAATCCTGTGATGCATTCGGCTGCTGAGTATCCGGCTGTGCCGGCTCCACTGTTTCCCCTGTGTCAGGCGGTGTGACAACCGTCGGATTCTTCAGCTGCGGCAGCGTTACCACGCAGGCGATCAAAACCGCCGCACAGGCCGCAATTGACGCATACTGTTTCCAACGGCGGCGCACCCTTGGTTTCATCTCCCCGGAGGTTTTGATATACTCCCGCTTTGGTGTGCCGTCCTGTCCGTCAGCCCCTGTCTGACGGCCAAAGTCCGCGTCGCTGATGTTCTGCAGTATCCGCTTCCTCATATCTTCCGTTACATATATATTGTCCATGATTTCATCATATTTCTTACTCAAAGTCATAGACCTCCTTCAACACCCCACGAAGTTTTTCTCGCCCGCGCTTTAGATGCGAGCGGACCGTCGACTCCTTTTCCCCTAATATATTCGCAATTTCAGCGGTCGAATAGCCCTCATGATAAAAGAGATGTATCACTTCGCTGTACTTGGCAGGCAGCAGCCTGACGGCATCCCACACATAGCCCAGATCCTCACGTTCCACTGCAACCAGTTCCTCGCTGAGTTCATCTGACTCTCTGACCTTATTGTGCTCGATGCGGTTTTTGCTGAGATTGCCCGCTGTCCTCAGCAGCCATGCCTTCTCATGAATGCGGTTCTCAAACTTGGGCGCCGTCTTCAGAAACTGAATTATCGTGTCCTGCAGTATGTCTTCCGCATCAGCCATGTTGTGAAGGTACGAATAGGCCAGCCTCAGTATGCTGTCACCGTGTTCATCAAGGATGTTCTCAGCCTGCTGGTTCAAGTATTCACGGTCGGCTTCGTCATTGGAATTTCTTCCGTCTCTTTCTCCATCCGCACCTGCTGCATCAGTTCGGCCCTCTATCCCGATCCCCCTGTTTGCCGGGAATTCCAAAACCGATGCCAGGGCGAACTCAACCCGCAGTACTGCTCGCTGCAGCCTGCTGCCAATGTCGAATCCGCGATATTCACTTTCCCAGATAGCTGAGTCCATCCGCCTCTCCTAATTAACGTCTGCTATTTTACTACTACGACGTACTTCATCGTCTGAGCCGGTGCAACACCAGTCTCCCATGATCTCGCCTGTGTAAAAGTAATCGTGTATGTGCCTGCGCTTGCAGCAGTAAATGTCCAAGTCACCTCAGAAGGTGCTCCGACGATCGGGTTTTCCGCAGTGCCTGAACCGTCCTTTGAAACAAACTGCTTAACCAGTTTTACGTTGTCGCTGTCTATCTTGTATGTCCACTCGTAACCTGTTGACGGGTTGTCTTCCAAAACCACGTTGAACTGCTGGCCGACTGTTACGCTGTTCTGCACGTCAGTCTTCAGCACTGTGTTAGATGTTGTTTTTTCGACATCGATCTTCTTTACGATGGACTTTACAA
>Ga0183096_1003252_pt1 | contig 10059 bp, 8 predicted proteins | sample Biomet5_FD_127791 | JGI IMG/M metagenome (GOLD analysis project Ga0183096, IMG submission 127791) | Microbial communities from bioreactor (seeded with sewage sludge) at LBNL, California, USA - Biofuel metagenome 5 (version 2) (version 3) | ecosystem: Engineered > Bioreactor > Anaerobic >...
CGGGGGGGGGCCGGCGCCCCGCCACAGGGCCGGATCCGGGCGCGGCTGTGAAAGCGCGGGGAAAAACCCGCTGCCGCGAGGTCAGCCCTCCACGCGCCACTTGACGCCCTGAGGGGTGTCCTCCAGCACGACGCCCATCGCCTTTATCTCGTCGCGGATGCGGTCGGCCTCGGCCCAGTTCTTCTCCTTGCGGGCGGCGGCGCGGGCGGCTATCAGCGCCTCCACGTGCGCGCCGAGGTCGTCGGCCTTCTTCCTGTTGTAGCACAGGCCCAGCACGCCGGTGACGTCGTCGAACAGCTTTGCGGCGGCCTCCAGGCTCTCTTTGGCGCGCGGCTCCGCGATGAAGGTGTTGATGTCGCGCACGGTGTCGAACAGCGCGGCCACGGCGTCCGCCGTATTGAGGTCGTCGTCCATGGCGGTTTCAAACGCGGCGCGGCGCTCCTCCAGCGTCTTTAAAAACTCGTCCTCGCCCGCCGTCTTTTCGGGCGCGGCGTTCTTCAGGGCGAAATCGAGGTTGTCGCGGCAGGTATAGAGCCGCTCCAGCGAGGATCTGCAGCTCTCGATGACGGAGAGCGTATAGTTCAGCGGCATGCGGTAGTGCGCCTGCACCATCATCATCTTGATCGGCTCGTAGCCGTACTTTTCGGCCACGTCGCGCACGGTGAAGAAGTTGCCCAGGCTCTTGCTCATCTTCACGTTGTCCACGTTGATGAAGCCGTTGTGCATCCAGTACCGCACGTACTGCTTGCCCGTGCAGCACTCGCCCTGCGCTATTTCGTTCTCATGGTGCGGGAAGATGAGGTCGCACCCGCCGCAGTGTATGTCTATCGTCTCGCCCAGCAGCTTCGTTATCATGGCCGTGCACTCGATGTGCCAGCCGGGGCGTCCCTTGCCCCACGGGGAGTCCCAGCTCGGCTCCCCCGGCTTCGCGGCCTTCCACAGCGCGAAATCCAACGGGTCCTCCTTGCGGGAGTCCACGTCCACGCGGCTGCCGGACTCCAGATCGTCCAGCGACTGGTGCGAGAGCTTGCCGTACTCCGGGAAGCTGCGCGCGCGGAAGTACACATCCCCGTCCACGGGGTAGGCGTGCCCGCCGTCCACCAGCTTTTTCACGATGTCGATGATGGTGTCCATGTTCTCCGTCGCGCGCGGATGGAAGGTAGCCGGGCGCACGCCGAGGCCCTCCGCGTCCTTTTTGTATTCTGCGATGTACTTTTCGGCCAGCTCCGGCACGGTGGTGTTCTCCTCCCGCGCGCGGTTTATCAGCTTGTCGTCTATATCGGTGAAGTTCTGCACGAACGTCACTTTGTTGCCCCTGTACTCAAGGTAGCGGCGCAGCACGTCGAATATGCATATCGGGCGCGCGTTGCCTATGTGGATGTAGTTGTACACGGTCGGCCCGCAGGCGTATATCTTGTACTCCCCCGGCACGAGGGGCACGAGCTCCTCCTTCTGCCTCGTCATGGTGTTGTAAACCTTCATCGTCTATTTCTCCTTCTCGTCGTTCGTTTCCTCTTTTGCGCGCAGCTCGTCGGCCTCGCCCTGCAGGCGCTCTATCTCCATCTGCATGCGGCAGAATTCCTGAGAGACCGGGTCCGGGATGTGTATCTGGTCGAGCTGCTCCACCTTTTGTCCGCCGCGGCGCACGATCCTCGCCGGCACGCCCACGGCCGTGCAGTTTTCAGGCACCGCCTCCAGCACCACGGCGTTGGACGCTATCTTCGCGCCGTCGCCCACCGTGAACGGGCCGAGCACCTTGGCTCCGCAGCCGACCAGCACGTTCTTCCCCAGCGTCGGGTGGCGCTTGCCGGTGTCCTTGCCCGTGCCGCCCAGCGTGACGCCCTGATATATCGTGCAGCCGTCGCCCACCTCCGCCGTCTCGCCTATCACGACGCCCATGCCGTGGTCGATGAGCACGCCTCTGCCTATCTTCGCGCCGGGGTGGATCTCCACGCCCGTCCAGTGCCGCACCCACTGCGAGAGCATCCTCGCCATAAAGCGGCAGCCGTGGTTCCATAGCCAGTAGGCCGGGCGGTGCCACATTATCGCGTGCAGACCGGAGTAGAGCAGCAGCACCTCCAGCGAGCTCCTCGCCGCGGGGTCGCGCTCCTTCACCGCGTTTATGTCCTGTCTAAGACCCGCAAACACATCATCACCCCCGAAATAAAAAAAACCGCCGCGGGAAATACTTCCCCCGACGGAGGCGGCTATGCCGCGGTCCCACTCCTGTTTGTCGCTCCGGGCTCGCGGCTGCCGGCACACGCCGCGCACGCTTTCAAGCCCTGCCCCGTAACGGAGGCGCCCGCGTTCGGATACTCGGCCGCAGCCTTTCCCCTCCCGTGCTTCCGGGTGCATTTCGCCGCGCCGCATCTGCGAAAGGGGCTTCCAGCAAAGCGCCCCTCATCTCTGCCGCCGCGCGCGCCGTTACTTCTCCCGGTCACCGCATCGTGTGTTGTTATATTGTATGAAGAATATAGCACAGTCGTGAGGAAATTGCAAGGGCTCAGCCGCGCTTTTTCCTCATCTTCATGCGGCTGTAGCGGCGTATGTTGTACGCCCGTATCGCCAGCACCGCCCCCGCCAGCACCGCGAATACGACGAGCACCCACACGAGCACGCCGCCCGCTCCGGAGCCGGAGCCTCCGGCGGCCTCTCCGTCCTGCCCCGCCGCGGCCTGCTGCGCGCCCTCCCCGCTGTAGCTCGCCTCCAGCGGCACGGTGAGGAGCGTCGTCTCCATGGCGTCCAGCGGCTGCGCCAGCGAGAGGGTCAGCGTGAAGTCGCGGCTGTCGCTCTCATCCAGCTCGTCGGGCGCGCCGCCCTCAACGGAGACGTCCGCCGCCGTCATGCCCTTGGGCAGCAGCACCTTCGTCTCCGGCGCGGTCAGCGTGAGCTCTCCCGTCTGCCTGCCGTCTTTCATCACGGGCACGGTCTTGCTGTATTTGTCCAGCGGCACGGTCACGTAGGCGAAATTGTCGAACCCGTAGTTGAAAAGGGCGATGCTGTCGCGGTATTTGGCGTACTGGTTCGTGCTCCTCATGGCGACGCATATCAGCTCCACGCCGTCGCGGTTCGCCACGGTGACGATGGTGTGCGTGGCCTCCGGCGTCCAGCCGAGCTTGCCCCCCGTCGCGCCCTCGTAGCCGAAGACCGGGTTGTTCTCCGGCCCCACTATCATGGAGTGGTACGTGCCGAGGTTGCGGCTCTCGCTCTTTACGTTCGTCGGGCCGATGGTGTAATCCCAGCGCCCGAAATAGTCGCGGAAGCCGTCCACCGTCAGCGCCCACTTCGTTATCAGCGCCATGTCGTGCGCCGTGGAGACGAGCTCCGGGTCGTGGTAGCCGGACGGGTTGGTGAAATGGCTGTTCACGGCGCCGAGCTCCGCGGCCTTCTCGTTCATCAGGTCCACGAACGCGCCTATCGAGCCGGCGGCGGCCTCCGCAAGGCCCTGGGCGGCGTCGTTGGCGGAGGCGAGCATCATCCCGCAGAGCAGGTCCTCCACGCTGACCTCCTCCCCCTCCACGAACGCGAGGTGCGTGCCCGTGAGGTCGTAAGTCGCCGCCTCTTTGGAAAAGGTGTATCTGTCGGACGGGCTGCACCTCTCCAGCGCCAGCGCCGCGGAAAGTATCTTCGTTATCGAGGCCGGGTACTCCGTCTTGTCCATGTTCTTCTGGACGAGGATCTGCCCCGTCTGCGAATCCATCAGGCAGTAGCTCTCCGAAACGGCCTCCGGCGGCTCGAGCGCGTCAGCCTGCACGCTCTCCGACGAGGACGCGGCGGAGGACGACGCCTCGCTCGCGCACGAGGGCACGGCAGCCGCCAGCATCAGCGCCGCCGCCAAAATTACAGATAAAAAAGCTCTGTGCTTCATTTTTCCTCCGGACAAGAAAGTTTTTGTATATGATTCCCCGCTTTTGGCCATGATATATCCAAAAAGTGATTGGGAGATGATTTCCGTGATGAATGTGATGGACAGGATCGCCCTCGCGCTCGTGATAATCGGCGGGATAAACTGGGGGCTCGTCGGCGTGTTCGGGCTCGACCTCGTGGCTTCGCTCTGCGGCGGCGGGGACGTCATCCTTGCCCGCGTGATCTACACGCTGTTCGCCCTCGGCGGCATCTGGAGCGTCGGGCTCCTGTTCCGCGGGGACGCCTCTGCTCAATAAAAAGTTGACATCCGGCATTGTTTGTGCTATAGTCATGCCCATGAGATTTCCGCCTGTGCGCCCTCCCGGTTGCGGAGGGAAGGGCCGGTGCGCGGGAGTCTCTCTCTTTATATCCGTGCGTTTGTTGACAGCACGCCCGGCTGTATGGTATATTTCAGAAAAAGGCTGAGACGGGAGGTGCCTCGCGTGGGCTGGAACATCGTTTTGTTCGTCGGGCTGGGGGCGCTGCTCCTTGCCGGCCTGTTCCTGCTGGTCGAGTATGTGCGCAGCGGCGCTTTCTACCTGAAAAGCCTGCTCGACATGGTGAAGCAGCTCGACGAGGCAAAGAGCGAGACGCCCCGCTCCCTCTCCTCCGTCACCGCCCTGGTGCTGGACGACGTGAAGCGGGACTTTCCGGAGTACAACCTCTCCCTCGTGCTGCTGGGCGTGAAAAAGGACGCCGCCGCCTACCTCGAGAGCTTTCCCGCCGGAAAATGCCTGCTTGAGGACGGCGTCTCCCCCGAGCTCAGGGAGCAGGTCGCGTCCGACGTGGCGCGGGGGCTCATCCCCGTGTCGGGCGGCGTGCGGGTCGGCTCCGCCGTCATCCACGCCTACAGGCACGACTCCCGCGATAAGGTGCTGGAATATCAGGCCGCCGCGGAGTACACGGACCCGGACCTGCGCCGCCGGCAGACCCGGCTGACGCTGCAATACATAGCGATGTTCACCGGCGACGTCGCGCGGCAGAACGTCTCCTTCTCCTGCCCCAACTGCGGCGCGCCCGTCTCCCGCGTGGGGAGCAAGGTGTGCGCTTACTGCGGCACGGCGCTCGACCTCTCGGCGGAGCTTTCGTGGACGCTCATCTCCGTTGCGGAGGGCTGAGGCGGCCCCCATCTCCCGCATATCCCGAACCGGCCGTCCCCATTGCGGAGGCGGCCGGCACTTTTTTATCTTTCGGGGCCCGCGTTCCTCACTTCGAGATGAGCTCCACGGTGTCCTTCGCTATCATGATCTCCTCGTTGGTCGGGATGACCCACGCCTCGACGCGGCTCTCGCCCGTGGAGAACTTCGCTTCCCTGCGGGAGGCGGCCTTGTTCAGCTCGCTGCCGACGGAGAGGCCCAGCCACTCCATGTCCTCGCAGATGCGCTGACGCACGTTGTTGCTGTTCTCGCCGATGCCGCCGGTGAAGATGACGGCGTCCACTCCGCCCATCGCGGCGGCGTACCCGCCTATGAACTTCTTTATCTGGTAGACGAGCATGTCGAGCGCGAGCTGGGCGCGGTGGTTCCCCTGCTCCGCCGCGGCCTCCACGTCACGGCAGTCGCCGCTGACGCCGGAGATGCCGAGGAAGCCGGATTTCTTGTTCATGAGGTCGCTCATCTGCGAGGGGGTGAAGCCCTCCTTGTCCATGATGTACGTGACGACGGACGGATCTATCCCGCCGCAGCGCGTGCCCATGATGAAGCCGTCGAGCGGCGTCAGGCCCATGGAGGTGTCCACGCACTTGCCGTCTTTGATGGCGGTGAGGCTGCTGCCGTTGCCGAGGTGGCAGACGATCAGGCGGCTGCCCTCCTTCTTCTTGCCGGTGATCTCAAAGTAGCGGCCGGACACGTAGCGGTGGGAAGTTCCGTGGAAACCGTAGCGGCGGATGTGATACTTCTCATAATACTCGTAAGGCACGCCGAAGATGTAAGCCTTCTCCGGCATCGTCTGATGGAACGAGGTGTCGAACACGGCGACCATCGGCACGCCCTTGCCGAACACTTCGCGGCAGGCGGCCATGGCTATGGCCTGCGGCGGGTTGTGCAGAGGGCCGAGGTCCTTGAATTCGACGCCGATGTCGTGGATGACCGTCTCATCTATAAGAGTGGAGGTCTTGTATTTTTCGCTGCCGTGGAGCACACGGTGGCCGATGGCCTTGATCTCGGACTTGTCCTCCAGCACCTTGCCCTCGCCGGAGGTCAGCAGCTTGACCAGCTCCTGGAACGCCTCTTTATGCGTCGGGAAATCCACGTCGTACTCCACTTTGCGGCCGTCGAAGGTCTTGTGGCTGATGTGGCCGCCCGCGCCGATGCGCTCGCACAGGCCCTTGGCAATGACTTCTTCCGTGTCCATGTCTATCAGCTGATATTTCAGCGATGAACTGCCGGCATTGATGACCAATACTTTCATTATGTCTTACCTCCAAATTTGTACCCAGTAATTTCGCTACTTGACGCACGGGTGATAAGTATATATTATTACATTATGACGGAAAATTCAAGTGCCGTATACCGGCGCTGTGAAAACGTCAAAAAGGGGAACAGTGATGAATATTGCGGGCATCGTGGCGGAGTATGACCCGTTCCACTCCGGCCACGCCTATCATATCGAAAAAACACGCGAGGCGGGCGCTGACGCCGTGGTCGTGGCCCTGGGCGGCGACTTCACGCAGCGCGGGGAGGCCGCTTTCTGCGAAAAGGGCGCGCGGGCGAGGGCCGCTCTCCTCTGCGGGGCCGACCTGGTGCTGGAGATACCGGCGCCGTTCGCCATGGCCTCAGCGGAGCGGTTCGCCCTGGGCGGAGTGGCTGTGCTGGACGCGCTCGGCTGCGTGGACACGCTCTCTTTCGGCAGCGAGAGCGGCGACGCCCCGGCGCTGGAGCGGCTTGCCGCCCTGCTGGATTCGCCGGCCTTCTCCGAGGCGCTGAAAACGGAGCTCGCGGACGGGGCCGGTTACGCTTCTGCGCGCGCGGCGGCGGCCGAAAAGCTCCTGCCGGGGGCGGGGGCGCTCCTCTCCGGCGCGAACGACCTGCTCGGCAGCGAATACTGCAAGCAGCTCTCGCGGCTCGGCTCCAAAATGCGGCCCTTTGCCGTAAAGCGCGCGGGCGCGGGCCACGGCGAGGCTCCCGGCGGCGGTCACGCCTCCGCGTCGTACCTGCGCGGGCTCGGCACGGGGCGCGGGCCTGCGCCGTATGTGCCGGAGGCGGCGCTCGACATCTACATCGACGAGGCGGGGCGCGGTGCCCTGCCCTGTATGACGGAGCGGCTGGAACCCGCCATTTTGGCGAAGCTCCGCTCCATGGAGGAGGAGGACTTTTCCCGCGTGCCGGACGCCGCCGCCGAGGGGCTGTACCACCGCGTGTACACCGCCTCCCGCCGCGCCGCGACATACGAGGGCCTGCTCGCCGCCATAAAGACGAAGCGATACGCCATGTCCCGCGTGAAGCGGGTGGTGATGAGCGCGTTCCTGGGTTTCGACGACTCCGTGCTCAAGGGCAGTTCCCCGGCGTACTGTCACGTGCTCGCAATGAACGCTGTCGGCGCCGCCGTGCTCAAAGAGGCGAAGCGCGCGGCAAAGCTGCCTGTCGGCTCGTCCCTTGCGGAGCTCGCGCAGACCTCCGCGGCGGCGGCATATCAGGCGAAGCTCGAAGCCCTCGCCACCGACCTCTTCTGGCTCTCCGCCCCCTCTCCGCATCCCTGCGGCGAAGCTTTTACGCGCAAGCTCATAAAATAGCCCTTTTCCTCTCCCCTCGCCGTGGGCGCAGCTCTTTTCAATGCAATTACACACTGACTAATGGTTCTTGGCGAAGGGTAAATAGGGGCAGCGGCTCACGTCGCCGCGCCGCCAGTAGCGGAATAAGCGGCGGCGGGAGCAGGAAAAAACAAGGAGCGATATAAGCGCGCGTCAGCGCCAGCGCCATAGCGCGACTATGTTTTTGACCGGCAATGCCCCCTGAGTCAAATGCGCCGCAGGCACAAATTTCTCCAACTTCTCAAGTTCAAACCTTCAAAAACAAATACCCGAGACAGGCCGGAAAGTGGTATTTGATAAGTTAGCTTGTTTTAGAGGTGTCCGCTGCGCGGACAAATTACTAAACAGGGGCTTTCCGTTCGCCCCTGTACGACCCTTCGGATGTACACCTCATCATTTGGTGGAAAACCGCAGGCCGCTGCGCGGACAAATTACTAAACAGGGGCTTTGACGGTCAGAAATATTGTCGCGCCGCTTCGGACATATATGTCTCTCGCGTCGCTCTGTATTTCTTCCTGCCCGCGGGCCTACTGTGCAAAAGACCCCTTCGGACATGCGCCTCATCATTTGGCGGGGAACCGCGGGGATGGCGCGCAAATAAATACCCCTTCGGGACGCGACTCGGCTGGGGATCAATGAAAACTTCGTTTTCCGGCGTTCCGTTTTTACGGACGATCAAATATTTGGAAGTGTGATGCAAATGAAAAACAAATACACGCTGCTGTGGCTTTTTTCCGACCTCTGCGACCTTTACGGCGACGGCGGCAACCTGACCATGATCGAAAAGCGCCTCGCGGAGATGGGCCGCTCCTGCGAGATACTGCGCCCCGGCGCTGAGGAAACTCCTGACCTCGCCTCCGCGGACGTCGTCTACATCGGGCCCGGCAAGGCCGCCAACGTCGAGTATGCCGCCTCCTGCATGGCGGGCTGGGCGGGCGAGCTGCGCGCGGCGGTGGACGACGGCAAGGCCGTGCTCGTCACCGGAAACGGGCGGGAGCTGCTCGGCGCGGAGTTCGAGACTCCCTCCGGCGGCAAGGCGGCAGGCGCGGGCATCTTCGCGCACACGGCGCACGAGACCGGCAGCGTGTTCGTCAGCGACGTCGTCGGGCGCGCCCAGGTGCCGGGGGAGCCGCGCTGCTACGGCTTCATAAACCGCACCGCGCACCTCGTCGGGGACTGCGGGGAGCCGCTTTTCAAGCTGGAGCGCGGCGCCGGCGACGGCGAGGGCGTCACCGCGGACACGGAGGGCAGCATCCTCGGCAACCTGTTCGCCACTTGGTGCGTGGGGCCGGTGCTCGTGCGCAACCCGGACCTTCTGCGCGACTTCATGCGCCGGTTCACAGAGGGCGAGCTGCCGGAGTTCGACGACGCCCTGGAGCGCCGCGCGCTCGCGCTGACGCTCTCCGAATTCGACAAAAAATAAGGGCCGGGGGCGCAGGGCCCCCGGCTTTTTCATTTGGCAAGGCTGCGGGCCGGGCGCCGCGAAAGGGCGCAAAAAAGCTCCGCCGGTCGGGAACGCTCAGCGGAGCTTTGATATTTACCGGGTCATTCCTCTTCCGCCACGATGGGCTCGTAGTATTTGTCGCGGAAGCCCATGTACTTCTCGGTGAAGTGCTCGGTGTTGCCGTTGTGCAGCCGCCGCACGAATTCGTGCTTCGAGAGGGTGCCGCCCTGCCGCTGCGAGGCTATGCACACGCCGACGTTGGAGCAGTGGTCGCCCACCCGCTCGAGGTTGAGCAGCGTCTCCACGTAAGCCGCGCCCACCTCGCTGCCGCACTCGCCGCGCTTGAGCCTCTCCATGTGGTAGGAGCGCACCAGCTCCACCATCTCGTCCACCACGTTCTCCAGCGGCTCTATGTAGTCGCAGGCCTTGCGGTCGTCCTTCTCCGTGGCGCTTATGGCGAAATCCATCATCTCGAGCACCGCGTCCGCTATGCGGTCTATCTCGTGGGAGCCGCGGCCCGAAAAGCTCTGTTCCTTCGTCCAGAGGTCCTCCGCGTACTCGCGTATGTTGTCGGCGTAGTCGCCCATCCGCTCGAACTCCTCCGTCACCTGGAGCAGCGTCGTTATCTTCAGCGCGACCTCCTCGCCCACCTCGCCGTCGTTCAGCTTCAGCAGGTACTTGCCTATGCGGTCCTCCATGCGGTCGATGACGGCCTCTATCTCGCGCATGCGGTCCGCCGTCTTCTGGTCGTATTTTTTCAGCATGGCGACGCCGGAGACGATGTTTTCGCGCGCGAGGCCCGCCATCTTTACGACGACGCTGCGCGCCTGCTCCACCGCGAGGCCGGGGGAAGCGAAGAAGCGCTCGTCCAGCGCGGAGACGTCCGCGTCGATCTCCGTTCCGTCGGAGCGCACGGTCACCGTCGCAAGCTTCACCAGCACGTTCGAGATGGGCAGGAAGA
>Ga0183096_1003255_pt1 | contig 10054 bp, 7 predicted proteins | sample Biomet5_FD_127791 | JGI IMG/M metagenome (GOLD analysis project Ga0183096, IMG submission 127791) | Microbial communities from bioreactor (seeded with sewage sludge) at LBNL, California, USA - Biofuel metagenome 5 (version 2) (version 3) | ecosystem: Engineered > Bioreactor > Anaerobic >...
TTCTCGCTATGGACACCGCCGAACGCAGCGACACGTCGTACTGCGGGAACTCCTCGGCGGCGAGCCTGGAAGCGGAGTATACGGAGGCGCCCGCCTCGCTCACCACCATATATTCCACCGGCGGCTCAAGCCCTTTTATCAGCTCGGCCACGAATATCTCGCTCTCTTTGGAGGCCGTGCCGTTGCCGATGGATATTGCCGTGACGCCGTGCTTTTTTATCAGCGCGTGAAGCGTGCGCGCGGCCTCCTCCTGCTTGTTCTGCGGAGGGGTCGGATAGACGACGGTGGTGTCCAGCACCTTGCCGAACCCGTCCACCACGGCTATCTTGCAGCCGGTGCGGTACGCTGGGTCGAACCCCATGGTGACCCTGCCGCGCACGGGGGGCTGCATCAGCAGCGGCTTGAGATTCAGCGCGAACACCTTTATCGCCTGTTCGTCGGCGTTTTCCGTCAATGCGGCGCGCAGCTCGTTTTCAAGCGAGGGGTAGATCAGCCTTTTCAGAGAGTCGGCGGCCGCGTCTCTGACGAACGAGATGGACGGCGAACGCCCGTTTTTCAGCACGATGCGCTCGAGCTCGGAGGTCATCTCGTCCTGGCTTGTCTCTATGCCGACCTTCAGCACCTCCTCGCGTTCGCCGCGGTCCATGGCGAGCACGCGGTAGCCGGCGACCTTGGCGACAGCTTCGGAGAAGTCGTAATACATGGAATAGACGCCGGGCTCCGTTTTGTCGCTTTTGGAGCGCAGCACCCCGGTCCGCTGCATCAGTGACCGCAGGGCTCCGCGCACGTCAGCGCTGTCGGAGATCATCTCCGCGATGATGTCGGACGCGCCGGACAAGGCGTCCACGACGCTCTCCACACCCTTCTCGGGGTCCACGTAAGGCACGGCGAGGTCTTCGGGGGAGTCCGGCAGGTCCTGCGCGTATATGGCGAGCGCGAGCGGCTCCAGCCCCTTTTCCTTTGCGACGGAGGCGCGGGTACGGCGTTTCTTTTTGTACGGCAGGTAGAGGTCCTCCAGCGCGGAGAGGGTCTGGGCGCCTTTTATGGCGGCCGCGAGCTCCTCCGTCAGCGCACCCTGAGAGTCGATGGAGGCGGTTATCTCCTCCCGGCGCTTTTCCAGGCTGCGCAGTCCGGTCAGCCTGTCGAACAGGTCGCGGAGCTGAGTGTCGTCCAGCGAGCCGGTGGCCTCCTTGCGGTATCTCGCGATGAATGGTACGGTGTTTCCGTCGTCTATCAGCTTTACGGCGGCGTCCACCTGCGTCTGGCGGATACCCAGCTCCTGTGCTATCTGTCTGTTTATGTCCATCTTGTGCTCCTGTATCGGTTATTTGGTGAGCTTTGCGTTCAGCTCGCGCATCAGGTGCGGCGGGAGCTTGCATATCCGCCTGTCGTACGTCAGCAGGCCGTTCTGCTCGTCCTCCACGTCGGAGAGCTGAGTGTATATCGCGGCGGCGAGCCCCTTTTCCACCGAGGGGATTATCTCCCTGCGGTAGAGCTTCGCCACGTCGGCGCAGAGCGACTCAAAGCTCCGGCATTTTTTATAGCCGTAGTCCTCGTCGTTCACGCAGTGCCCCTCCACATGCAGCGCGTAGCCGCCGAATTCGGAGAGCAGCACGGCGCGGGAGTCCCTCGGCACGCGGACTTTGTGGAAATACGTGTGCAGGCTCAGCACCTCTCCGCCGCCCTGGTCGTGCCAGCCGCTCGCGGGGTCGATGGTGCGGGTGCCGTCCAGCTTTTGCAGCCGCAGAGCCATGGCCGCCGAGTCGAACTGCCCCCATCCCTCGTTGAACACCGTCCAAAGGGCGACGGAGACGCAGTTGTACAGCAGCGAAACGGTGCCCTCCATGTTGTGGATGAACTCAGCGCGCCCTTTTTGGGATTCGCGCCCGAAGAGCCGGTAGTTGCCGTCCCCCAGCCTGCGCAGGCCGATGTTCGGCAGCGCCGCCGTGACGGAGAACCTGTATTTGCCGCCGCCGCAGGGCATGTCCTGCCACACCAGCATGCCGAGCCTGTCGCAGTGGTAGTACCAGCGCAGCGGCTCGATCTTCATGTGTTTGCGCAGCGTATTGAAGCCGAGGCGCTTCATCTCGCTTATATCGGCGACCATGGCGTCGTCGGAGGGCGCGGTGTACAGCCCGTCGGACCAGTAGCCCTGATCCAGCACCCCGGTGTGGAAGTAGGGCTTTCCATTCAGAAAAAGGCGCATGTAACCGTCGTCGGCGCGCTCCACGGAGAATTTTCTCATCCCGAAATAGCTCGTGAACTCGTCCTTGCCAGCCTTTATGCTGACGCTGTACAGAAACGGGTCTTCCGGGCTCCATGCGCGGAAATCGGGCAGGGCTATCCTGCCGGTCTCATCGGAGGAGAACGCGCCCTCGTATTTTTTCTTGCCGTCGGAGACGGCCACACTGCAGGGCAGCTTTACGCCGCCCGTATCGAAGGAGAAGGAGACGGCGCTCTCATCGAACAGCGGGGTGACGCGAAAGCTGTGCACGTACTCGCGCGGGACGGGTTCGAGCCACACCGTGCCCCATATCCCGCTCTGCGCCGTGTACCATATCCCTCCGCGGTCCAGCATCTGTTTGCCGCGGGCGTGTTCGGAGTCCTCCGATTCATCGCGCACGTCCACGGTGAGGATGTTGTCCTCCGCCTTCGCCCTGCCGGTGATGTCGAACGCGAAGGGCAGATACCCGCCCGTATGCGTGCCGACCACCTCTCCGCCGATCCGCACGGTGCAGCGCTGGTCGACCGCGTCAAAGTGCAGCAGCAGGCGCCCCTGCAGATATTCCGCGGGGACGGAGAACCTGACTTTGTAGTGCAGGAATTCGTCCGGCTGGAGCTGGCGGTTCACGCCGGAAAGCGGCGCCTCAGGGGAGAAGGGCACGAGTATCTTGCCCTGCCATTTTTCGGGGGGATGCGGTTCCCTGTCAATGGCGTAATCCCACGGGCCGTTCAAGCACAGCCAGCTCCCGCGCTTCATCTGAGGACGCGGGTAGTCCTCAAGTATTCCCATGTTGTAGATCTTTTCGCCCCATTTGGTGTAAAGGGGATCCTCGTTCATTTAACGGCCTCCTGTAAATGGGCTGATGAATATAAAAGGGCGGATGCCCGCCCAAAGAATAATATCAGAAGAAGACCAGCACCGCTATGGCGGCACCGAGCGCGATGAACAGGGCAATGCCGAGCTTGCCGGGCTTTCGCAGCCGGACTTTGACGACAAAAGCCACCGCCACCGCGAAAAGCGCCGCGGTATACACGGCGGGAGCGGCCGCGCCGAGGTATCTCTGCAGGCCGCATATCAGGGGGAAGAACAGCGCCGCGGCAGTCACCGGGCAGCCGTAATAGTAGACCCTGTGGCCGTCGGAATCGGCGCGCTGGCGCATCGTTTCGTCCACATTGTAATATGAGAGCCTTATTATAGCGCAGAGTATATAAATTCCGGCGCCAACGTAAAAGATCGGGCCGCGGGCGCCCAAAGCCCGACCGATGACCGGCGGCAGCACGCCGAAGCTCACGAGGTCGCACAGCGAGTCTATCTGCACGCCGAAGAGCTTTTCCTCCTCCGTGCGCTTCATGGTGGAGGCTATTTTTCCGTCGAACATATCCAGCAGGCCGGCTATCATAAGGCAGAGGACAGCGCCGGAGACATTGCCCTCGGCGGCGAGGAACACTCCGTAAGCGGCGGTGACGCCGGCAGCGTAGGTGGCGATGACAGTGTAGTTGTAGTAGCCCACAAGTTTCATCGGTGTACTCCTTAAATGGAATAATGTGCGGGGGTATTGACAGAGCGGATATACAGGATATAATATACACTATAAACAGTATACGGTGTAAACATTCGGGAGGTGGGAAAATGGAAACGAGCGCGCTCAGCGACAGGCTGATAGAGGTCCTTGCGCAGATGTACGGCAGCGAAGTTTTCGTAAACCTCATGGAGTTTTGCCAGGGGGAGCTGCGCGTGCTGCTTTGGCTGGAGGGGGATCGCCCCGCCGGGGAGAAGATACCCACGGCCATGGCGCAGGCGCTGCATGTCACCAAGGGGCGCATCACCGCAGCGCTTTCGTCGCTGAAACGGAAGGGGTATGTCACCCTCACCGCCTCGGAGAAAGACAGGCGCAAGGTGATGGTGGAGCTGACGCCGGAGGGACGCGCTTACATAGAGGCGCGTTCGCGGCAGGCGCAGCAGCTCGTGGCCTCGTTCGTGGATAAAATAGGGGATCAACGGGCCGGACAGCTCGTGGAGATACTGTCACTCACCGTCTGAGCCGCGCTCTACGGCCTGTTTTATCTTATCGAAACACTGTTTGCTGATGATGTGTTCTATGCGGCAGGCGTCGGCCTCGGCCGTCTCAGCGTCGAGCCCGAGGGAGCCGGTCAAAAACCTGGTGATGACGCGGTGCCGCTCGTACACGGATTCGGCTTTCGCGCGTCCGGCATCCGTAAGCTGCAAGGAGCCGCGCTGTACCTCTATGAAGCCGGCCTCTTTCAAAATGCTCATCGCGCGGCTGATGCTGGGCTTGGAAAAGCCGAGCTCCGCGGCCACGTCAACGGAGCGCACCGTCCCGAGCTTCTGCTCGAGTATCAGGATCGTTTCGAGGTAGTTTTCGCCGGATTCCTGTATTTTCAACACTGCCCACCGCTTTCGGATGATAGACTGCATATAATTATTTTTATTATATCACCATATTATAAAGATTTCAATTTTTTTAGCCTCGGGAGGTATATCATGTCAAGCTTCGTGGAGCTTAAGGACGTCTGCAAAAGGTACATCATGGGCGAGGTGACGATAGACGCGGCCGACCATGTTTCTTTCACGATAGAGAAGGGCGAGTTCGCCGTGATAGTCGGCCCTTCGGGCGCCGGAAAGACGACCATACTGAACATGCTCGGCGGCATGGACACAGTCAGCGGCGGCAGCATCCTCGTGGACGGACAGGACGTCGCCAAATACACGCCGAAGCAGCTCATCAGCTACAGGCGCTACGACATAGGCTTTGTGTTCCAGTTTTACAACCTCATACAAAACCTTACGGCGAAGGAGAACGTGGAGCTGGCCTCCCAGATCTGCCGCGAGCCGCTGGACGCGATGACCGTGCTCAAAGAGGTCGGTCTCGGCGAGCGGGCGGACAACTTTCCGGCGCAGCTCTCCGGCGGAGAACAGCAGCGTGTGGCCATAGCGCGCGCGCTGGCGAAAAATCCGAAGCTCCTGCTCTGTGACGAGCCGACCGGCGCACTGGATTACCAGACGGGCAAGAGCATATTGCAGCTTTTGCAGGACTGCTGCCGCAACAGCGGCATGACGGTCATAGTGATAACGCACAACCTCGCCCTGACGCCGATGGCCGACAGAGTGATACACATAAACAGCAGCCGCGTGCAGGCGATAGAGCGCAACTCCTCTCCGAGGCCTATTTCAGAAATTGAGTGGTGAACATAGATTGCATTCAGCCGTATTCAAGGACACTCTGCGTGAGATAGCGCGCACAAGGAGCCGTTTCCTTTCGATTTTCATGATAGTCGCGCTTGGAGCCGGATTTTTCGCGGGGCTGAAGATGACCTGCCCCGACATGATGGAGACGGCTGAAAAATACTATGCGTCGCACGACCTCATGGACATAAAACTCGTCTCCACCTACGGTTTTGCGGATGCCGACATCGAGGCCATACGGGCGGTGGACGGCGTGGACGGGATACTGCCCTCCTACTCCAAGGATGTGTATGTGCGGAACGACCAGAACGCCAACATCATCGCGAAGGTCATGGCGATACCTGACAAGGATATGCCGGACTGGGCCGACACGGGCATGAACAGCGTGGTGCTCATGGAGGGGCGCATGCCTCAGGCGCCGGACGAATGTCTGGCGGAGAACAGCACGGGCCTGCGCGTCAGCTACAGCGTCGGGCAGCAGATAACGGTGTTCAGCGCCGACGAGGAAGACGACCCTCTTTCCGACAGTCTGGAGCGGGATACCTGGACCGTCGTCGGCATCGTGCGCAGCCCGCAGTACATCAGCTTTGAGCGCGGTTCCACAGATATAGGCAACGGCAGTCTGGACTGCTTTATCATGGTGCCGTCGGCGAATTTCAAGCTGGATGTGTACACGGAGGTGTACGTGACGCTCGACAAACCGGCGGGTCTCTCCGCTTTCAGCGACGAGTACGACGACATAATCTCTGCCGGGGAGGACAGATTCGAGGCGCTGGCGGATGTGCGCGAGCCCGCGCGGTATCAGGAGGTCGTGGACGAGGCCAACGAGAAGATAGCGAACGCTAAGACGCAGCTCTGGTACGGCAAACAGGAGGCCGCCGAGGAGATAGGCGACGGGATGCGCGAGCTGGACGAGGCGCAGAAAAAGCTGACCGACGCGCGAAAAGAGCTGGACGACGGTTGGAGCGACTATCTCGACGGGGAGAAGAAGCTGGCCGACTCCAAAAAAGAGTACGACGACAAGATGGCCGACGCCGAAAAGGACCTGGCCGACGCCCGCAAAAAGCTGGACGACAACTGGGACGATTACTACGACGGCGTAAAGCAGCTCGAGGACGGGAAAAAGGATTACAAGGACGGCTTCGATAAGCTGAATGCCTCGGAGCTCGAGTTTTCGCAGGGGCTGAAGGACGCCGGCTACGATTCCATAGACGATATGCGCGCGGCGCTGGACAGCGGCGATGCTCAGGTGACAGGGGCGCAGACGCTGCTGTCGGGCGCGCGCTCGCTGATGAATTACGCCGGAAGCGGGATGGTGGACTATTCGCAGGCCGCGGCGGGACTTTCCGCCCTGGATCCGCAGCTTGGGCAGCTTTTCGCGGCATATATGGCCAGCGGAGATCCCGCGCTCGGAGCACAGCTCGATTACGCCCTTTCGTCGGCCGAGGACGGCCTTGCGGAGCAGCAGAAAAAGCTCGACGAGGGCAGGGACGGCCTTGCACAGCTCGTTTCCGCACGCGCGCAGCTCGACGAAGGCTGGGCCGACTTAAAGGCCGCGAAGGCAAAGCTGGATAAGGCGGAGAAGGAGCTCGAGGCGGCTTACGCCATGCTCCAGACCGGAGAGGAACAGTACAAGGACGGCCTTAAAGAGTATGAGGACGGGAAAAAAGAGGGTGCCGACAAGATAGCCGACGCCGAAAAGAAGCTCGCAGACGCGCTTACAGACCTGCATGACGGCGAAAAGGAGTATGCGGATGGGCTCGCGGATTACAACGACGGGCTGAAAGCCTACCAGGACGGGATAGCCGACGCAAAGAAGGAGCTGTCGGACGCGCAGCAGAAAATAACGGACGCACAGAACGACGTCGCGAAGCTGAAACGCACGGTCTGGTATGTGTTCGACAGAAACGACAACCCCGGCTACAGCACGTATGACGGCGACGCGCACAGGATAGAGGCCGTGGCTCAGGTGTTCCCGGTGTTTTTCTTCCTTGTTGCGGCGCTCGTGTGCCTGACGACGATGACGCGGATGGTGGAGGAGCAGCGCACCGAGATAGGTACCCTGAAAGCGCTCGGCTACGGGCGGGGCAGGATCGCGTCCAAATACCTTGTCTATGCGTCGATCGCGAGCGTGGCGGGGGGGCCGGTCGGCATAGGGCTCGGCTGCTACATCTTTCCGACGGTGATCTTCGGCGCGTACGGGATGATGTACATCATGCCGGAGATCTCGCTTTCCATAGACCCGCTGCTCGCCGCCGGGATAGTCGTCGTCTGCCTTGCCTGCACGACGCTCTCGGCGTTCGCCGCCTGCAACGCGGAGCTGCGCAGCAACCCGGCGGAACTGATGCGGCCGCGCGCGCCGAAGCCCGGCAAGAGGGTGCTGCTGGAGCGGGTGGGCTTCATCTGGAAACGCCTCAATTTCACACAAAAGGTGACCATCAGGAACCTGTTCCGGTACAAGCGGCGCATCCTGATGACGGTGATAGGGATAGCGGGATGCACGGCGCTGACGCTCACGGGCGTGGGGCTGAACGCATCCATCTCCTCCATAATGGATAAGCAGTATGACGAGATATTCAGATATGACCTGATAACGGCGCTGGACGACAAGGCCGAACAGAGCGACATGGATAAAGTCTACTCGCTGCTCAATGAAAACAGCCTCGTCAAGGCGAGCATGCCCGTCTACGAGAAGTCGGCCACGGTCGGGCGGGTGAACGACGTCTCGCTGTTCGTGCTCATGGAGCCGCAGGACGTGGAGACCTACCTGAACCTCAGGGAGCGCGTCTCGCAGCGGCACATAGACCTGACCGACGACGGCGTGGTGATAACGGAGAAGCTGTCCGAGCTGCTCTCGCTGAAAGTCGGAGACGAAATAAAATTTACGGTCAACAAGACGGAGGCGTCAGTCCCCGTGACCGGGATAAGCGAAAATTACGCGCTGCATTTCATCTATATGACGCCGGCGTGCTATGAGAAGTACTTCGGCAGCGAGCCGGCCGGAAACATCATCCTTACCGTCATGACCGATACCTCGAAGGAGTCGCGCGACAAGCTCGCCTCACAGCTCATAGACGAACCGGCCGTTTTGGCGCTGACGTTCGCGCAGGATTCGCGCGACAATTTCGACGACGTGATACAGAACCTCAATTACGTGGTCATACTCGTGATAATTTCGGCGGCGCTGCTGGCGTTCGTGGTGCTGTACAACCTCACGAACATCAACGTTACGGAACGCATACGCGAGATAGCGACGATCAAGGTGCTGGGCTTTTACGACCGGGAGGTGTCGGCCTACGTCTACAGGGAGAACATGCTGCTCACCCTGATGGGAGACGCCGCGGGGCTGGTGCTGGGGATCTGGCTGCACCGGTTCGTGATCTCGGTGGCGGAGACGGATGCCGCGATGTTCGGCAGGACGCTGCCTCCGTGGTGCTTCATTTCAGCGTTCCTTATGACGATAATCTTCTCGCTCATAGTCAACTGGATCATGTATTTCGTACTGAAAAAGATCAGTATGGTCGAATCTCTCAAATCTGTTGAATAAAAGCAAATTGCTCAAAAAAATTGCGCTTATGTCTTTCTTTTGGTAGATACGTGTGTTATAATTATTCCATAGAAATTTCAGGAGGTAATAGTATGCTTAGCATAGAGGACCAGATCGACAATGCAACAGTGATGATCAAAACGGCCGATTTTATTGAAAACCAGCTTCACAAGCTCATCAAAGACGAAGGCGTGGCTGATGAGTTTGGTGAGATCGCGCAGAAGGCTCTTGACGATATGCGCGAGACGATGAAAAAGGCAAAGATAATCCGCTGAATTTTCCAGATATAGAAACGGGAGCCGCAGGGCTCCCGTTTTTTATTATACAAAAGGCGCTCCGGATGTTCCGAAGCGCCTTTTATTCAAATACTATTATTAGTCAGACAACGTCTTATTTTTTACTACTATCGTAGCTTTCTCGACTTTCTCAAACGGGGTCTTGTCATCATCGGACTCGGTCTTCGTGGTCACGCCGACAGTCGGGGCGGCAGCAACATCCGTGGTTGTAGTGGAGGCGGCCTTGACGGTCACACCGACAGTAGGAGCAGCGGCAGTCTCAGCAGTGGCGGAGGCGGCCTTGACGGTCACACCGACAGTAGGAGCAGCGGCAGTCTCAGCGGCAGCAGCGGCGGCCTTAACAGTTACGCCAACGGTAGGGGCGGCAGCAGCCTCAGCGGCGGCAGCAGCGGCCTTGACGGTAACGCCAACGGTCGGAGCAGCAGCGGCCTCAGCGGCAGCAGCGGCGGCCTTAACAGTTACGCCAACAGTAGGGGCAGCGGCAGCCTCAGCGGCAGCAGCGGCGGCCTTAACAGTTACGCCAACGGTCGGGGCGGCAGCAGCCTCAGCGGCAGCAGCGGCGGCCTTGACGGTAACGCCAACGGTCGGAGCAGCAGCGGCCTCAGCGGCAGCAGCGGCAGCCTTAACGGTAACACCAACAGTAGGAGCAGCAGCGGCCTCAGCGGCAGCAGCGGCAGCCTTAACGGTAACACCGACAGTAGGAGCAGCAGCGGCTTCAGGAGCAGCGGCAGCGGCTTTGACAGTTACACCAACGGTAGGAGCGGCAGCGGCCTCAGCGGCAGC
>Ga0183096_1003256_pt1 | contig 10053 bp, 12 predicted proteins | sample Biomet5_FD_127791 | JGI IMG/M metagenome (GOLD analysis project Ga0183096, IMG submission 127791) | Microbial communities from bioreactor (seeded with sewage sludge) at LBNL, California, USA - Biofuel metagenome 5 (version 2) (version 3) | ecosystem: Engineered > Bioreactor > Anaerobic >...
CCGAGCTGCTGGACGAGGTAAAAAAAAATCCCGCGACGCCGCGTTTGAACGATTTCAGTTCCGCTTTGCTGAAAAGGCTCGTGCGGTCTTTGGCCGCGCCGGAACAGATCTGACGCGGGGGCAGTGGTTGTACCTGCTCGGCATGGCCCTGGCCGAGGCCGAGGACGCGGCCGCGGCGGCCGACGGCGGCAAGACCAGGCGGTTCGTGGCCACCAAGCGCAAGCATAAACCCAAGACCAAGAGGCCCCGGACGTGAGCAACCTGAATCTCTTCATGCGCCTGAATTGGGACGGCAGCCGCGCGGCGGCCGGCCTGTCCCAGTCCTCGGCGCAGCTCAAGAAGTTCACGGACGGGGCCGCCCGCCAGTTCACGGGCCTGCGCAAACAGGCCCATGAACTTTCCGCCGCCATGGGCGGCTTCTCCTCCATCACGCGCCTGGCCGGGGCTTACGTCGGCCTCCAGACCGCGCGCGAGGCCATGACCAAAAACATGGACTTCGACAAGATCATGCTGGAGTCCAAGCAACTGGCCGGGATGACCGAGGAGCAGGCGGCGCGCATGCGCAGCCTGGCCCTGGAGCTGTCCAAGACCAATCTCGCCTCGCCGATTGAAAACGCCGACGCCATCCGCACCCTGGCCAATGCGGGCATGAAATACAACGAGATTGAGGAGACGCTGAAACGCCTCGGCCCGGCCTCCGCCGCGTTCCGGTCCACCATGAAGGAAATGGCGGACCTGGACTATGACCTCATCACCAAGTTCAAGATTGACCCGAAGACGCTCGATGACGTGCACAACATGATCTACTACCACGCCAAGGCCGGCCGGTTCGAGGCCAAGGCGATCAGCTCTTTCGCGCCGCAGTACCTGGCGGCCACAAGCCTTATGGGCCTTAGCGCCACCCAGGGGATGAATTTCACCGGCGGCCTGTTGCAGGCTCTGCAAAAGATCAAGCCGCAAACGAACCCCGGCGAGGTTGTGACGCTGATTGAACACGGCTTCGCCCATCTCATCAACCCGCGCGAAGTAAAGCATTTGCGCCAAGTCACGGGGATAGACGTCCGCAAATTTGCGCCCAACGGGAAGTTCGCGGGCGAAGACGGGCTCCAGGGCTTGTTCGGCCTCGTGGGGGCCATGCGCAAGGCGGGCCTGCACAAGGACCAGTACAAGCTGGCCAGCGTGTTCCGCGACGCCTACGAGCGGCAGTTTTGGACCGTCCTCCTCAAGGACTTCGACGCCATCAAGGCCGCCATGGAGGAAGCCTCCGCAGCCTCGAAGCTGGATCAGATCGGCAAAGACTACACAGAGATCATGTCCCACGACTACGCCAAATCCCAGCTTGCGGACAATGCGATTGAGCGCGCCAAGCAAAGCCAAGCGGTCTCGACCGGCGTCAAGCTCTGGACCGCGGCGAAGAGCTTCGCTGTCGAGAACCCCCTCCAGACGTTGATGCTTGGCGGCGGCCTGCTCATGGGCGGACGCATGCTCTACAAGCGCATGACCGGCGGAAAGGGCGCGGGCGGTCTGGCCGAAGCCACCGCAGGCATGGCCGGCGTACAGCGCGTTTTCGTGGTCAACATGCCCGGAGCCGCCGGCATGGGCGGCGGACAGCTGGCCCTGCCTCCGGGCGAGGGCTGGAGCCCGGCGGCCGCAGCCAAGACCGCCCGCCTGCGCAACGCGATCGCCGCAGGCAAAAGCACGGCTCTCTATGGCGGCCTGTTCGCGGCCGCGACATCCGGCCTTGACGCCTACAGCGTCTACAAGGACACGCAGCTGAACGCCGCGGCCAAGAAGACCGAGTACGGCCGCATTGCGGGCGGGGCGGCGGGCGAAATCGGGGGAATGATCATCGGCGGCATGATCGGCAGCTTGGGCGGGCCGGCCGGGACGCTCATCGGCGCGACGATTGCCGGGGCCATCGGCAAACAGCTTGGCGAATGGGCCGGGAAGGGACTTGCGACGGAGAAAGTCTCCGGAGGTGCGGAAGCTCAAAGAGTTCTTATCAACAACGTGATCCAGCTCGACGGGCAGGTGATCTACCAGAATTCATTTGAGCGCGCCGCACGTGAAGCGCTCCGGGGCTAGGGGGGGGCATGGCCTGGGAAAAGCGCCTGCTCGCCGCACAGTTCCGGGGGGCGATCTTCGACTGCCAGCTGGCCGACGACGACGGCGAACGGCACGCGGCCGAGCACGCCCGGCCCTATGTGGACGGCGCGGAGATGGAGGATCTCGGACGGGGCGCGCGGCGCATCCGCATGAAGGCCGTGTTCTTCGGCGACGACTACGAGGACCGCCTGGAGAATTTCCTCAAGGCCCTGGACGATCCCGGCCCCGGCGATCTGGTGCATCCGGTCTTCGGGCCGCTCAAGGCCCAGCTGCTGACCTTCCACGTCCACCACGAATCCGATCTCGTCGACCAGGCCGAGGTGGAGCTGACCTTTGCCGAGTCCGCCCTCGGGCGGCCGATTTTCGCGGACTCCAGCGGGAAGGCCGCCGGCATCGCCGGCAAGGCGAGCGGAGCGCGCAGCGCCGCAGCCACTGTGCTGGCCGCCGTGGTGGCCAAGTGCGCCAACGCCCAGGCCATGGCCCGCGCCGGCCTGCGCGCCGTGGCCGAGCTGAAGGCCCAGGCCGGCGGCGTCGTCACCAGCGGCGCAGGCATCCTCACCGCCCCGGCGTCCTTCGCGGCCGACCTGGCCAGCCTGGTGACGGGCATCGTGGACCTGCGCAGCTTCGGCGCGTCCTCCCTGTTGCCGGACTTCGCGGCCGTGTTCGCGGCCCTGACTTCGGCCGTGCTGCTGCCGGCGGACTCCTCCGGCGGCGGCTCCTCCGGATCGTCCTCCATCGCCGCCGCCTACCCCGTCACCGAGGGCGCGGAGCTGGACCAGGTGACGGCCCACGTGGAGGCGGAGCGCGCGCTCGGCGTGGCCGAGGCCGCGCAGCTGGTGCTGGAGTCCGAGGCCGAGACGCCCACCCTCACGCCGGCCGAGGTGGAGGCCGTGGCCGCGGACACGCGCACGGTGCTCCAGACCAGCGTGGACACCTACCGCGAGGTGTACCCGGCCGGCCACCGCGAGGTGACGGAACCGCTCAAGGACGTGGCCCTGGCCGTGCAAGAGGCCGCGGCGGCGGTCATCGCCGCCCGGCCGCCGCTCGTGACGCACACCGTGGCCGGCCGCACCTGCCCGCGGCTGCTGGCCCACCAGCTCTATGGCGACCACGCGCGCGCGCCGGAGATCGTGCGGCTCAACGCGTTGGCGGACCCCAACTATTTGACCGCCGGGGAGGTGCTCCGTGTCTACGCAGAGTAGTGTCCAGCCCGCGAATGAGAGGGCCGCGCTGCTCATCGGCGGCCTCGCCCACGAGGAGTGGGCCGGCTACGAGATCGACTCGGACCTGCTCACCCCCGCGGACGCCTGGCGCATGCGCCTGACCCTTTCCCCGGACGCCGACGGCGACTTTCGCCTGCCGGCCGCCGTGCGCAAGGGCGTCGAGGCCCAGGTGCGCATCGGCGGCGACCTGGTCATGTCCGGCCGCGTCGACGACATCCGCGTCCGCGTGGCCAAGCGCGATCAGTCCCTGGAGATCCTGGGGCGCGACGGCGCGGCCACGCTGCTGGATTGTTCGGCCCCGCTGGTGGGCGGCCGTCACCTGAGCCTGGAGGAGATCATCGCGCGGGTGGTGCGGCCCTTGGGCGTGACGTCGATCCGCATCGCCGCGGCCGCCGGCGTGGCGCGCCGGCGCGAGAAGGTGACGGTGGAGCCCGGCGACACGGCCTGGGACACCCTGGTCCACGTGGCCGAGGCCAACGGCCTGTGGCCGTGGATGGACCCGGACGGGACGCTGGTCATCGGCGGCCCGGACTACAGCGACGCCACCAACCCGCCCGCGGCCACGCTGTGCCTGGCCGCGCGCAAGACCGGGCAGGCCGGCGCAACCAATGTGGAGTCCATGGAGCGCCGCGAATCCTGCGCCGAGCAGTACAGCACCGTCACCGTGTTGGGCCAGACCCACGGCACCGAGGCCGAGGGCGGCAAGCATGGGCTCAAGTCCTCGGCCACCGATCCGGACCTGGCGGCCGTTTGGCCCCGGCGCAAGATCGTCACGGACTACGAGGCCGACAGCGTGGCCGTGTGCCGCTCCCGCGCCCAGAAGCTGCTGGCCGACGGTCGGCTCAAGAGCTTTGAGCTGCGCGCCGAGGTGCGCGGCCACCGCATCAACGCGCCGGGCACGCGCGGCCACGGCAAGCTCTGGACGCCGGGCCAGCGGGTGCAGGTCATCGCCCCGCGCATCGGCCTCATCGGCACCTATTTTCTCATGGCCCGCACCTTCATACTTTCACAAAGCGAGGGGACCATGACGCGCCTGTCCCTGCGCGAGGACAAGGTGTGGATTCTGGAGGCGCATCCGCACAAGCGCAAGCACCGCAAGGGCAAGCACTACGCGCCCGAGGTCGGCGAGGAGGCGGCGGACGAATGAAGAAGCTGATCACTGACGCCATCGCCAAGGCCCTGGCCGGCATCCGCCTGGCGTACCGGGCCAAGCTGACCGGCCTGTCCAAGGGCGCGGCCGTGCAGCTCATGCAGGGAGCGGCCCTGGACGGCGAAACCATGCAGGCGGCCGAGTTTTTCCAGCAGTTCGGCTTTACCAGCGCGCCGCCGGCCGGGTCGCAGCTCATCGTGCTGCCCTTGGGCGGCCGCACGGCGCACAGCATCGTGATCGCCACGGAGCACGGGGCCTACCGCCTGGACGTGGCCAGCGGCGAGTCCTGCCTTTACAGCCAGTGGGGCGACAAGGTGCATGTGAAGCAAGAGGAAGTGGAGGTGGCCACGCGCCGGGTGGTCATCACCGCGCCGGACGGCGTGAGCCTGGAGGGCGGCCTCACCGCCACGGGCGACGTGATCGCCGGCGGCGTGAACCTCATGCACCACACCCACCCGGGCGTGGAGCCGGGCAGCGGATCTACCGGCGCGCCGTCGGGGAGCTAAGGCTATGGCGGACGCACTCCTGGACCCCACGACCGGCGGCTACACGCTCACGGACGGCGCGCTCACGCCGGACCCGGCGCGCGGCCTGGCCAACGCCGTGTTCCTGCGGCTCATGACCCCGCTGGGCAGCTATTGGGCGGACGCCTCCCTGGGCTCGCGGCTGCATGAGCTGGCCCGCGAGAAGGACCTGCCCCGCGTGGCCGTGCTGGCCAAGGCCCACAGCGAGCAGGCGCTCCAGCCCCTGCTTGACGACGGCCGGGCCAAGGCCATCGCCGTGGACACCGAGCGCCTGCATGACGGCTGGCTGCGCCTGCGCGTGAGCGTCACCGACGCCGGCGGCCGCGAACACCTGTTCAACCACTCTGTGAGGGTCGTGTAATGGCGTACACCACTCCGGACTTTGCGGCCATCAAGGCGGCGCTCCTGCGCGACCTGGCCAACCAGCTGCCCGACGCGGCGGCCACCTCGGATTCGGACTTCGGCGTGCGCGCGGGGGCCACGGCGGCGACCGTGGAGGGCCTGTACGAGCACCAGCGGTGGATCGCGCGGCAGGTTTTCCCGGACACCGCGGATGCCGAATACTTGGAACTTCACGCGTCCGACCACGGCCTGGCGCGCAAGGCCGCGACCTACGCCACGGGCGCGGCCACGTTCGCCGGCGCGGCCGGCGCGGCGATCCCGCTGGGCACCGAGGCCAAGACCGTGGCCGGCCTGTCCTTCCTCACCACGGCGGAGGCCACCATCGGCGCGGGCGGCACGGCCGTTGTGGCGGTGCAGGCCAGCGCGTCCGGAGCGGCGTCCAACCTGGCCGCCGCGACCGCGCTCACCCTCACCAGCGCGCCTTCGGGCGTGCAGGGCGCGGCCAGCCTGGCCACGGCCACCACGGGCGGCACGGACGCCGAGACGGACGCCGATCTGCTGGCCCGCGTGCTGGACGTGATGCGCAATCCGCCGGCCGGCGGCAACAAGGCCGACTGGCGGCGCTGGGCGCTGGAGCTGCCCGGCGTGAGCGCCGCCTACGTGTTCCCGCTGCGCCGCGGCCTGGGCACGGTGGACGTGCTTGTCACCAGCGCCGGTGGCGCGCCCTCGGCTGAGATTTTGACGGCGGTGCGGACGCACCTGGACGCGGAGCGCCCGGCAGGCGCCTCGGATTTCCAGGTGCTCGCACCCAGCCTCACGCCCGTGGCCGTGACGGCGCAGGTGCGCCTGTCCGGCCTGACGCTCGCGCAGGCCCAGACGGCCATTGCGACGGCGCTCGCCGCCTACTTCGCCACACTGGAGCCCGGCGACCCGGCCTACCGCTCGCGCATTGAGACGGCGATCAGCGGCGTGGACGGCGTGGTCGACCGCGTGGTGATGCTGCCCGCCGCCACGGTGGAGGTGGGCGCGGTCGAGTGGGCGCGGCTCGGGACCGTCACCGTGGAGCTGCTGGCATGAGCGGACACGCCGAACTGCTGACGCTGCTCTTGCCCGTGCCCTACGCGGCCACGGACCGCGTGCTGGCCGCCTCGCTTGCGGCCGAGGGCCGGGTCCTGGACGACGCCCACGCGCGCGCCACCGTGGTGGCCGAAGCCATCAGCCCGGCCGGCGCGGGCGGCCTGTGGCTGGCCGATTGGGAGCGCGTGCTCGGCCTGCCGGACACCTGCGCCGGCGGCTACGCCCAGACGCAGGCGGAGCGCATCGCCGCGGCCCTGGCCAAGATGCGCCAGCGCGGCGGCCTGTCCCGCGCCTATTTCATCGGCATCGCCAAGGCGCTGGGCTACGCGATTACGATTGAGGAGTATGCGGTCTTCACCTGCGAGTCCGCTTGCGACCAACCCATTTGCGACGAGCCCTGGCGCTTCGTCTGGACCGTCCACGCCCCAGAAACCACCATCCGCGAAAACACCTGCGAGTCCGGCTGCGAGGACCCGCTGGCCAGCTGGGGCAACACGCTTCTGGAGTGCGTCATCCGCCGGCTCAAGCCGGCCCACACTTTCGTCCAATTCGCCTACGGAGGGTAGCCATGCAGAGAGTCAAGACCGGAACCGCAGTCACCAGCAAGCCCGCGTACGCCGCCGGCGGCACGCCCGGCTACTTCACTTCGGGCAACGCCGTGGCGTCCATTCCGGCCACCACGCCCGGCCAGGACTGGTACAACATGGTCCAGGAGGAGATCGCCCACGTCATCACCGCGGCCGGGCTCACGCTTTCGGCCGAGGATGACACGCAGCTGCGTCAGGCCATTGCGGCGCTCATCGCGGCCCAGGTGCCGACCATCGCGCAGGCCACCACGACGGCCATGGGCGTGGTGGAGCTGGCCACCACGGCCGAGGCCGTCGCCGGCACGGACACCGAGCGCGCCGTCACGCCGGCCGGGCTGAAGGCTGCGCTTTCGACGTTCGACGCGGGCGACGACGCTCTGGAAATGTCCTTAATCTTTAACGCCGGGAGGTAGCTCATGGCCCGCACGTACAAGAATGCCAAGGCGATACTCGCCGACACCATGACCACGATCTACACCTGTCCCGCGGGCGTCACGGCCATCGTGTTTTCGGCGCAGGCGTCAAACGTCAACGCCGCCGCCGTGGCAGTCACGGCCAAGTGGACGGATGCGACGGACAGCGTGGCGACCGAGCTGATCACCAACGGCAGTGTGGCCGTTGGCGCGTCCCTGGGCCTGCTGACCGGAGCGCTGGTCCTGGAGGCCGGTGACTCCCTGTCCGCCCTGTGCTCGACCGCATCTGGCGCGAAGGTTTCCGCGTCCATCCTCGAGCGTAGCTAGGAGGGGCCGCCATGCGCAGTAACGGCAGGATTATCGGCCCGCTCAACCGCTCATTGTCCGGCATCTGGAACGTCGACGATCAGGGGCGCGGCGGCGTGATTCTCCCGGTGACGGAAGCCCTGGCCGACGCTAAAACTGCGGTCTGGGAAATGACCGGCGGCACCAGCGCCAACGAGGTCGGAGCGGGCGGCGGCCTGACGGGCGACGACCAGGTTTTGACCCAGGTAGGAGGCGCGCCGGCCGCCGCAAACGGCGGACGGGCCGTCAGCTCGGCTATTGGCTTCACGGCCACGGCGGCGGCGCTCACGGCGCTTCTCGGCGGCCCGGAATGGACGCTCATGCTGCTGCTCAATACGTGGCAGGTCGAGGCGTCGGACAACCGCTACATCAGCTACCTGTCCGCGTCCGCCGCCGTGAATGGCGAAATCTACACGAGTCGACGCACACCAAACACGGCCGGGACCATGGTTGCTGGCATCAGCAATGGGATCTTCACTGGGATCACTCCTCACAGATCTGTGCCGCCGACGACCGGCGACGTGTGGGCGGCCATGTGGCGCAAGGCTGGCATTTGCCACTCCGGATGGCTGGCCGGTTCTCTTCCTCCGACGTCGTGGGACAGCTTCCCGGCCAATCAACGGCAGCTCCTCATCGGTGGCGGCGACCTGTCCGGCTGCAACTGGGGCACGTATCGTTATGTGGTCGGTCTGCCGGGTTACTCGGGATCTTTCATCATTAAGCGCGTCGTGCTGTCCAAGATCGGACTCGCCGCCGCGGACATGTAGGGAGGTTGGATGCAGTACGCCGAATACGCCTTGACGGACCTCGGCTATGTGGACGGCGAAGGCGCGCCCCTGGCCAGCATCGACGGCCGCGACAACGCTGTGGCCCCGTTTCGGCACCTGGGGTACGTCGGCTATCCTGACGGCCGGATCGCGGCCTATGACCGCGCTGACAAGAGCGTCTGCCTGGCCGTCTTTGCCACCGGCGAGACGCTGCCCGCCGGCGGCACGGAGATCGTCGCGGCGGACGTGCCCGCGCTGCTCATCGCCCGCTACGGCTGGCCCACGGGCACCACGCTGGGCCAGGACGGCCTGCCGGCCGCGCCGGCGAGATAGATCTTTGACAGCGGAGGGGCCAACTTGCGAATTTTCGCAAACTGGCCCCTCCGGCGTTTCGATGGGAGAGGCAGGGGCGTTGTCACCGCCCCCGCGAGCCGACGCCGCCGCGCCGGTCCCGGCCGAAGCCGCTCTCCGGCCCTGATCAGGGTGTCCGGAGGCTAGCAGGCGCAGGCCCAACCGTCAAAGGTGCCATGCAACAGGAGATCAGGTGCGGCAAGTGTAATCGTCTTCTGGCCAAGGGCGAGGCCCTGGACTTGACCATCAAATGCCCGAGGTGCGGGCAGTACAATCACGTGAGGGCCGCCGCGAGCCCCGAAAGCGAGGGCCGCCGAGCCTCCGGCAAGGAGCCCTCAAGTGGATGCGATCATTGACAATCAAATACGGTTGTATAACGGCGACGCCTTTGCCGTGCTCCGTGAGCTGCCCACCGGCCACGTCGACGCCGTGTTGACCGACCCGCCGTATTCCAGCGGCGGCCAGTCCACCGTGGCCCGCAAGACCGAGCCGGCGGCGAAATACCAGGCGAGCGGAACCAAACGGACCTATCCACCTATGCTGGGCGACGCCAAAGACCAGCGCAGCTACCTTGCGTGGGCGGTGCTTTGGCTTTCGGAGTGCTGGCGCGTGGCCAAGGACGGCGCGCCGTTGCTGGTCTTCTCGGACTGGCGGCAGGTGCCCGTGACGAGCGACGCGATTCAGGCCGCCGGGTGGACCTGGCGCGGCGTTGTCGTGTGGGAGAAGCCCTCGGCCCGGCCCACACGCGGCCAGTTTAAGGCCGGGGCTGAGTATGTGCTGTTCGCCAGCAAGGGACGCTTTGCCCGCGCCACGGACCGCTGCCTACCCGGCGTTTTTAGACACAGCGTGGTGGACTATCGGCACAGGGCGCACCTCACCAGCAAGCCCGAGGCGCTGGTGCGCGAGCTGCTGGAGGTGGTCCGGCCGGACGGCCTGGTCCTCGACCCGTTCCTGGGCGGCGGCACCACGGCGCTTGCTTGCCTGGCCACCGGCCGGCGCTGCATCGGCGTCGAATTGTCGGAAGAGTATTACCGGATCGCGGTCGAGCGGATCGCCGCGGCTTCGCGCGCGCACGCGTAGCAAAGAGCGGGCCTGTACACGAGACGTCCCGCGCGGCGCTGGTCAAAAATAAGCGTCGCGCGGGACAAAAGTAAACGTCGCGTTACAC
>Ga0183096_1003257_pt1 | contig 10052 bp, 10 predicted proteins | sample Biomet5_FD_127791 | JGI IMG/M metagenome (GOLD analysis project Ga0183096, IMG submission 127791) | Microbial communities from bioreactor (seeded with sewage sludge) at LBNL, California, USA - Biofuel metagenome 5 (version 2) (version 3) | ecosystem: Engineered > Bioreactor > Anaerobic >...
AAAACGGAGGCGGGCAACATCGCCAAGGACTTCGCCTGGATGCGGGACCACGTCAGCCCGACCAGCCGATTGGCAGACATCAGCGACACCCTGGGGCAGATCGCCCTGCAGGGGCCCAGGGCCATCGAGGTCATCAGCCGTCTGACCAGCCGGATCCCGGAGAAGAACTACACGTTCATCGACGGTGTCGACGTCGGAGGCGTCACGGTCCTGCTGTCGCGGACCGGCTACACCGGCGAGGACGGTTTCGAGCTGTACTGCCCGGCCGCCGACACCCCCGCGCTGTGGGAGATCCTGATGGCCGCCGGTCATGACCAGGGCATCAAGCCCTGCGGGCTGGGGGCCCGCGACACGCTGCGGCTGGAGGCGGCCATGCCGCTGTACGGCCATGAGCTGTCTGCGCAGATCAACCCCATGGAGTCTGACCTGGGTCATTTCATCAAGTTCACCAAAGACTTCATCGGTGCCAAGGCCCTGCAGGCCCCGCAGCATCGGCGCCGTATCGGCCTGAAGGTCGTCGACCGCGGCATCGCCCGCGAGCATTGCGACGTTTATCAGGCCGGTGTCAAGGTCGGCCAAGTGACCAGCGGCACCTTCGCCCCGACGCTGCAGCAGGCCATCGCCATGGCCCTGGTCGAGTCGGAAGCCGATGACGCGGCAGACTATGAGATCGACGTCCGCGGACGGCGCCTGAAAGCCCAGGCCACGCCGCTGCCCTTCTACAGACGCAGCAAGTGATAAAGAAAGGAAACACATAGATATGAAGATTCTTGATGATCGGCAGTATGCCAAGACCCATGAGTGGGTCAGATGGGATGGCGCCGACAAGGCGACCATCGGTATCAGCGACCATGCCCAGCAGCAGCTGGGTGACCTGGTCTTCCTCAACCTGCCGCAGGTCGGCGACAAGGTGACGGCCGGGACGGCCTTCGGCGACCTTGAATCCGTCAAAGCCGTCAGTGACGTCTATGCGCCGGTCAGCGGCGTGGTGACCAAGGTAAACACCGAGCTGCTCGACGCCCCGGAGAAGATCAACGCCGATCCATACGGATCATGGTTCATCGAGGTCGGCCAGATAAGCGGCCATGATGAACTGCTCGACAAGCAGGCATACGAGGACCTGTGCGCCAAGGAAGCCGCATGACGCGCTACGTGGTCAACACCGCCGCCCAGCAGCAGCAGATGCTGACGGAGTGCGGATACAAGTCCTTCGACGACATGTTCGCCCAGGCCGGCGTGGCCAAGCGCCTCGACGGGCCGCTGGCCATCCCGGCCGGTGTCTCGGAGTTCGAGGCGGCCGAGCAGATGCAGGCTTTGGCCGACCAGGACCACGTCTTCAGGACCATCTTCCGCGGGGCCGGAACCTATCGTCATTACATCCCGGCAGCCGTCGGCAACCTGGTAAGCCGCAATGAGTTCGTCACGGCCTACACGCCTTATCAGGCCGAGATCTCCCAAGGCGTGCTGCAGTCGATCTTCGAATACCAGACCATGGTCTGCCAGCTGACGGGCATGGACGTCGCCGACGCCTCGGTCTATGACGGCGGTTCGGCCGCCGCCGAGGCCGCCGCGATGTGCGTGCAGCGCGACAAGGATGAGATCATCGTGGCCCAGGAGGTCGACCCGCAGTACCAACAGGTCGTCATGACATACCACCAGTTCGGACATATCAAGGTCCGCTTCATGCCCCTGGATAAGCTGCAGGTCACCGACCGTACTGCCGGGGTCATCGTCCAGTATCCCGACTTCTATGGGACCATCACCGACCTGGCGGCCGTCAAGGCGGCCATCGGAGCGGCCAAGCTGGTCGTCATCGCCAATCCCATCGCCCTGGGTCAGCTGGAAGCCCCAGGAAACCTGGGGGCCGACATCGTGGTCGGCGAGGGCCAGCAGCTCGGCCTGCCGCTAAGCTTCGGCGGCCCGTACCTGGGCTTCATGGCCGCCCGTCAGGAGCTCATGCGCCATCTGCCCGGCCGCATCGTCGGCCAGACGATCGATAAGGACGGCAAGCGCTGCTACGTCCTGACGCTGCAGGCGCGCGAGCAGCATATCCGCCGCGAGAAGGCATCCTCAAGCATCTGCTCCAACGAGGCGCTGTGTGCCCTGACCGCCACCATCTACCTGGCGGCGTTGGGTCCGCAGGGCCTGGCCGAGGTGGCCGACACCGGCTATCAGATGGCCCATCTGCTGCAGCAGCGGCTGCAGGACGTCGGCTTCAGTCACGTCGAAAAGGGACCATTCTATAACGAGTTCGTCACGACCTGCCCGCAGGACGTCACCGAGCTGATGGCCCGTCTGGAGGCTCATGACATCCTGGGCGGCCTGCCGTTGGCCGACGGCACCATCCTGTGGGCCGCCACCGAGGTCAACACCCCGGCCGAGGTCGACGCGCTGATTTCCGTCATCAAGGAGGCGCATTGACATGGCCCAACTGATATTCGAGAAGAGCGCGGCCGGCCGGCGCTGTGCCGTCATGCCGGACCGCGGCGTGCATCAATACAAGCTGCCTGAAAAATATGCCCGCAAACAGGCCCCGGGCCTGCCGGAGGTCGCCGAGGTCGACCTGGTCCGTCACTACGTCGGCCTGTCGCGGATGGCTTTCGGCGTCGACGACGGGTTCTATCCGCTGGGCTCGTGCACGATGAAGTACAACCCCAAGGTCGACGAGCAGACCGCCGCCTTCAAAGGCTTCACCGATATCCATCCGCTGCAGCCGGCCCATACCGTCAAGGGGGCGCTGCAGGTCATCAAACAGCTGTCGGACGACCTGTGCGCCATCACAGGCATGGATGCCTTCACGCTGCAGCCGGCCGCCGGCGCCCATGGCGAGTTCACCGGGATGCAGCTGGTTCACGCCTATCATAAGAGCCGCCATGACGAAGGCCGTACCGAGATCATCATCCCGGATTCCGCCCACGGCACCAATCCGGCCAGCGCGGCCATGAACGGCTTTGCCGTCGTGTCGGTGCCGTCCGACGCCGACGGCGGCATCGACATCGCCAAGCTGAAGGAGACGGTCAACGAGCATACGGCCGCCCTGATGCTGACTAATCCCAACACCCTGGGCCTGTTCGACCGCAACATCGAACAGATCACGGCCATCGTCCATGGCGCCGGCGGCCTGTGCTATTACGACGGGGCCAACCTCAACGCCATCATGGGCATCTGCCGGCCCGGCGACATGGGCTTCGACATCGTCCATCTCAATCTGCACAAGACCTTCGCCACCCCGCATGGCGGCGGCGGCCCGGGCAGCGGCCCGGTCGGCTGCAAGCATTTCCTCGAGGCGTTTTTGCCCTATCCGCTGGTCGATGGCCAGGGCGGGGACTGGCAGAAGGTGTCCCCCAGCTCCATCGGCAAGGTTCGCAGCTACTATGGCAACTTCCTGGTGGCGGTGCGGGCGCTGACCTATATCAAGACCTTGGGAGCCGCGGGGCTGAAGGAAGCTTCTTCCAACGCCGTGCTCAACGCCAACTACATGCGTCTCAAGCTGCGCGACCTGTATCCGGAGCCTTACGACCGGACCTGCATGCATGAGTTCGTCGCCAGCCTGGCCGGGATGAAGGAGGAATATGACGTCTCGGCCAAGGACGTCGCCAAGGCCCTGCTGGACTGCGGCATCCATCCGCCTACAATGTACTTCCCGCTGATCGTCCATGAGGCCTTGATGTTCGAGCCGACCGAGACCGAGAGCCGCCAGACCCTCGACGGGGCCATCCAGGCCATGGTTGACATCCACGCCCAGGCCCGGACCGACGGTCAGACGCTGCGTACCGCCCCGCATACGACCGTCATCAGCCAGCCTGACGAGGTCACCGCGGCCCGTCATCCCATCCTGTGTTATAAAGACGAATAGCCTCATGTCAGCCGACCGGTCCACCCCGGCCGGCTTTCATTCGCGGCGGCCATGATATAATGAAGGCATGAAAAACAAAAGGAAGCTGTTCCGTATCGTCGCGGCCGTGGCGGTCGTCGGTCTTGCCTATGTCCTGGCGGTCGACCTCTGGGTGGCCGGCCGCGGCGGTCGGTACGTCGAATCCGCCGACCAGGCAGCGGACGGTAAGGCCGACTGCATCCTGGTGCTGGGGGCCGGGCTCAACGAGCAGGGCCAGCCGGACTTCACGCTGGCCGACCGGCTGACGGTGGCCATCGACCTGTACCGTTCGGGGGCGGCCGCCAAGCTGCTGATGAGCGGCGACGACGGGACCGTGGGCTACAACGAGGTCGCCGCCATGAAGGCCTACGCCCTGGCCCGCGGGGTGGCGGAAGAGGACATCTTCATGGACCATGCCGGCTTCTCGACCTATGAGAGCATGTACCGGGCCCGGGACGTCTTCGGGGCCCGCACGGTCATCGTCGTCACCCAGGGCTACCACATGGGCCGCGCCCTGTATGACGCCCGGGCGCTGGGCCTGGACGCCTACGGCGTCACCAGCGACCTGCGCACCTACGGCGGGATGACCGGCTGGCGGCTGCGGGAGGTGCTGGCGCGCAACAAGGACTTCATCTATGCCATCGTCAAGCCGGCCCCGACGTATCTGGGCGACGCCATCGACCTGCAGGGTGACGGCCGGGTCACCGACCCGGCGTCGGCCGGCTGAAGACGTCCGATAGGCCGGGAGCCCATGGTATAATATGGACGAGGGGATATCCCGGTAAAGGAGGCGTGAATCATGAAGGTCGTCTTAGTCAACGGCAGTCCGCATAAGACGGGATGTACGTATACGGCACTCAATGAAGTGGCCAAAACGCTTGATGAGGAGGGCATCGATACCGAGTTCTTCTGGATTGGAAACCAACCGATCTCCGGATGCATCGCCTGCAACGGCTGTCATGAGACCGGCCGCTGCGTCATCCAGGACGCGGTCAACCAGTTCAAGGAGGTCGCCGCGACGGCCGACGGCTTCGTCTTCGGCAGCCCGGTGCACTATGCCGCGGCCAGCGGCAACATGACCTCGTTTCTGGACCGCGTCTTCTATTCCGACAGCTCCATCTTCTATCTGAAACCGGCGGCCTGCGTCGTCTCGGCCCGCCGGGCCGGTACGACCGCGGCCTTCGACCAGCTAAACAAGTATCCGGCGATCAGCCAGATGCCCATCATTACCTCACAGTACTGGAACATGGTCCATGGCCACAACCCCGCCGACGTGCTCCAGGATCAGGAAGGCCTGCAGACGATGCGGACTTTGGCCCGCAACATGGCCTGGTTCTTGAAATGCAAACAGGCCGGCCAGCAGGCCGGCGTCCCCCTGCCGCAGCAGGAGGAATGGGTCGGGACCAACTTCATCCGCTGATCATCATCATGGATAACAAAGACCGGCCCGTTGGCCGGTCTTTTGCTGCCCGGCGAGCCGGCGGGTGAGGTTTTACGTCGATTTAACGTCGGAATTCTCTGCGTTTAACATGCCGGCGCTACCATGACGGCGTGAAAACAGAGAGAGGGATATGAAATGAAGAAGAAGTTGACAGCATTGCTGGCCGTGATGACGCTGGCCCTGGCCCTGGCCGGCTGTGGGTCGCGGCCGGCGGCCACCACGGGCTTCGACAAGACCCAGGCCATCGGCGTCATGACGCGCGAGGAGGGATCCGGCACGCGCGGGGCCTTCATCGAGCTGTTCGGCATCCAGTCCAAGGACGCCGCGGGCAAGAAGGTCGACAACACCATCGCTTCCGCCGCCGTCACCAACTCCACCGCCGTCATGCTGACGACAGTGGCCGGCAGCGAATATGCGGTCGGTTATATCTCGCTGGGCTCGCTGAATGATACCGTCAGGGCCCTGGCCATCGACGGGGCGCAGGCGAGCGTCGCCAACGTCAAGGCCGGCACCTACAAGATCGTCCGTCCGTTCAACGTCGCCTATAAAGGCACCCTGTCGGCGGCGGCACAGGACTTCCTTGACTACATCATGAGCGCCGACGGCCAGGCGGTCATCACCGCCAGCGGCTACATCGCCGTGGCCGACAGCGCGTCCGCCTATAGCGGCAAGATGGGCACCGGCAAGGTCGTCGTCGCCGGTTCGAGTTCGGTGACGCCGGTCATGGAGAAGCTGGCCGAGGCTTATAAGAAGCTTAATTCCGGTGTCACCATCGAGGTCGAGCAGTCAGATTCCACCACTGGCATGACCAGCGCCATCGACGGCAGCTGTGACATCGGCATGGCTTCCCGTGAGCTTTCGGACAAGGAGAAGGCTGCCCTGACCCCGGTCGTGATCGCCCAGGACGGCATCGCCATCATCGTCAACAAGGACAACCCGTGCACCGGCCTGACCGCCGCCCAGGTCAAGGACATCTACACCGGCAGCGTCACAACCTGGGACAAGCTGGGCTGAAAGGTCTCCTATCCATGCGCCATTTCAAGGAAAGGGCCATGCAGATCGTCTTTGCGGCGACCGCGTGCGTGTCAATCGCCGCGATCGCCGTGATCTGTGTCTTCCTGCTGGCCAACGGGCTGCCGGCCATCAGGGAGATCGGGCTGTCGAACCTGCTGACCGGCACCGTGTGGAAGCCGCTCAGCGGCATCTACGGTCTGCTGCCGATGATCGTCGGCAGCCTTTATGTGACAGCAGGGGCCCTGGTGGTGGGCGTGCCGCTGGGCATCCTGACGGCCGTCTACCTGGCCCGGTTCTGCCCGGCGCGTCTGTACGCGGTCCTCAAGCCGGGCGTCGACCTGATGGCGGGCATACCGTCGGTCATATATGGCTTCTTCGGCCTGGTCGTTATCGTGCCCTGGGTCCGCACCAACCTGGGCGGCCAGGGCTTCGGCGTTCTGACCGCCTCGCTGCTATTGGGGATGATGATACTGCCATCCATCATCGACGTGTCGGAAAGCGCGCTGCGCGCTGTTCCGGACCGTTATTTTGAAGGCAGCCTGGCCCTGGGGGCCACCAAGGAGCGCAGCGCTTTTTCCGTCGTGCTGCCTGCCGCCCGCTCCGGGATTTTGGCCGGCGTCGTGCTGGGCATCGGCCGGGCCATCGGCGAGACGATGGCGGTCATCATGGTCGCAGGCAACCAGCCCGTCATCCCGGCCGACATCCTGTCCGGGGTCCGGACGCTGACGGCCAACATCGCCCTGGAGATCGGCTATGCGACCGACCTGCATCGCGGGGCGCTGATCGCCACCGCCGTCGTGCTGTTCGTCTTCGGCCTGCTGGTCGACCTGGCCGTCGCCGGTCTGAAGAGGAGGATGCCGTCATGAGAGGCAGGAGGATAGACGTGGCATCGCTGCTGCTGCGGACGGCGATGCTGCTGGCCGTCGTCATCACCTTCGCGGGCCTGCTGTTTTTGGTGGCCCATATCATGTCCCATGGCCTGCGCTACCTCAAACCGGGGCTGTTCAACTGGACGTATGACAGCGACAACCTCTCGATGATGCCGGCCATCATCAACACCCTGGAGATGGTCGTGCTGTCGCTGCTGCTGGCCGGGCCGGTCGGCGTCGGGGCGGCGGTCTATCTCAATGAATACGCCAAGCCAGGCAACCGGCTGGTGCCGATCGTGCGGCTGACGGCCGAGACGCTGTCCGGGATACCGTCGATCGTCTACGGCCTGTTCGGCGCATTGTTCTTCGTCAAAGGTCTGGGCTGGCGGCTGTCGATGGCCTCGGGCGTGGGGACGCTGGCCATCATGATCCTGCCGCTGATCATGCGGACGACCGAGGAGGCCCTCAAAAGCGTCCCTGACGACTATCGCCAGGGCAGCTACGGGCTGGGGGCGGGCAAGCTGCGGACGGTGTTCTCGATCGTGCTGCCGGCCGCCATGCCCGGCGTCATGGCGGGCATCATCCTGGCCATCGGCCGCATCGTCGGTGAATCGGCCGCGTTGATCTTCACCGCCGGCACCGTCGCCCAGGCCGGGGCAGGCCTGGGTTCGCCGGCCCGGACGCTGGCCGTCCATCTCTACGTGCTGTCCAACGAGGGGCTGCACATCAACGAGACTTATGCCACCGCGGTGGTCCTGCTGATCGTCGTCCTGCTGATCAACGCACTGTCGGATGCCATCGGCAGGATGCTGATGAGGAGGAGCAGCCATGGATAAGATAACCGTCAGCCATGTCAACGTATACTATGGGGACTTCAAGGCCCTCAAGGACGTCAGCATCCATTTCGCCCCGCACGCCATCAGCGCCCTGATCGGGCCGTCGGGCTGCGGCAAGTCGACGCTGCTCAAGGCCCTGGACCGGATGAACGACCTGGTCGAAGGCTGTCACATGGAAGGTGAGATCCAGCTTGACGATATGGATATCTATGGGCCGCAGGTCGACGTGGACGTGCTGCGCAAGCGGGTCGGCATGGTCTTCCAGCGGCCCAACCCCTTCCCGATGAGCGTCTATGACAACGTGGCCTACGGCCCGGTGACCCATGGGCTGCGCGGCCGGGCCCGGCTGGACGTCGTGGTCGAGAAGGCCCTGCGCCAGGCGGCGCTGTGGGACGAGGTCAAGGACCGTCTGCACAAGCCGGCCTTGGGCCTGTCCGGCGGCCAGCAGCAGCGCCTGTGCATCGCCCGGGCACTGGCGGTGGACCCCGAGGTGCTGCTGATGGACGAGCCCACCAGCGCCCTGGACCCCATCGCCACCTCCAAGATCGAGGACCTGGTCACCGACCTCAGGAAGGACTACACCATCATCATCGTCACCCACAACATGCAGCAGGCGGTCCGCATCTCGGACCAGACATCATTCTTCCTGCTGGGTGAGGTCGTCGAGACCGCACCGACGCCGCAGCTGTTCTCCATGCCGCGCGACAAACGTACGGAGAATTATATCTCGGGGAGGTTTGGCTGAGATGCGCAACAGATATAGTCAGCAGCTGGCCCAGTTGGATCGCGACCTGATCGCCATGGGCGGGATGTGCGAGACCTCCATCGCCCTGGCCCAGCAGGCGCTTTTCAAGGACGAGTCGCTGGTCGGCCGGCTCGATGAGATGGACATGGCCATCCATCAGCAGGAGGATGGCATCGAGAAGCTGTGCCTCCAGCTGCTGCTGCAGCAGCAGCCCGTGGCCGGCGACCTGCGGATCATCTCGGCCGCCTTGAAGATGATCACCGACATGGAACGGATCGGCCATCAGGCCGCCGACATGGGGGAGATCATCGCCGCCGGGCACATCCGCGTGGCCGACGACCGGCTTGGGTTAAAGCCCATGGCCTTGGCGGCGGCCACCATGGTGACCGCCAGCATCGATGCCTTCGTGCGTCGCGACCTGCCGGCCGCCAGTCAGGTCATCGCCGACGATGAGACGCTCGATGCCTATTTCATCCGTGTCCAAGACGCGCTGGCCGTTTCTCTGGCGGCCGCCCCTGACGCCGGGCGCCGCATCCTGGACCTTCTGCTGATCGCCAAGTACTTCGAGCGGATCGGCGACCACGCTGTCAATATCGCCCAATGGGTGGTATTCTCTATTACAGGAGAGCATAAGGATGGTGACATCTCATGATCTATTGCCTGGAAGATGATGATGACAGCCGCCGTATGGTCGTCTACACGCTCAATGCCAGCGGCCTGACGGCCGAGGGCTTCGGAGATGGGGCTGCTTTCTGGCAGGCCATGGCCAAGGCCCAGCCGCAGCTGGTCCTGCTAGACATCATGCTGCCAGGCGGGCAGGACGGCCTGCAGATACTGCGCCGGCTGAAGGCCGATCCGGCCACGGCATCTATCCCGGTCATCATGACCACCGCCAAGACGACCGAGTATGACAAGGTCAGCGGTCTGGACCAGGGGGCCGACGATTACCTGGCCAAGCCGTTCGGGATGATGGAGATGGTCTCCCACGTCAAGGCCGTGCTGCGCCGGACCGCACCCACCGCCCGCGTCACAAAGCTGTCGTGCGGACGGCTGGCGATGGATCTGGACCGGCATGTGGCGACGGCCGATGGCCGGCCGGTGGCATTGACGCTAAAGGAGTTCGAACTGCTGCGGACGCTGATGGCCGACCCGCAGCATGTCTTTTCGCGTGACCAGCTGTTGACCTCGATATGGGGATACGACTTCGATGGCGAGACCCGCACCGTGGATGTCCACGTTCGGACCCTGCGCCGCCAGCTGGGTCCGGCGGGGG
>Ga0183096_1003258_pt1 | contig 10049 bp, 8 predicted proteins | sample Biomet5_FD_127791 | JGI IMG/M metagenome (GOLD analysis project Ga0183096, IMG submission 127791) | Microbial communities from bioreactor (seeded with sewage sludge) at LBNL, California, USA - Biofuel metagenome 5 (version 2) (version 3) | ecosystem: Engineered > Bioreactor > Anaerobic >...
TCTGCCATCCCAGCCTTCGGATTGCTCCGTTGTGGTGTATAATTGCTGTCCCCAACGGTTAAAAATGGTTAAACGGAAATTGGAAATTTCAGCCTTGATAAAATCTCCCGGCGAAAATTTTGGATTTATGCCACCGGGTCTGAAAGCATTGGGTAAAAAGAGTTTCAGATTTTGAAATATCACAATGGAATTGGAATTACAATAGCGGTATTGCAGGGAATCGGCTATCCCATCGTTGAGCATCGACCGGGGAAGTACCACCGCCTGCACCAGATAGTCAAATTTCAGCCCAAGATTTTCATAAAGCGATATCCTGTCATAATATAAAAGAGAATCGGCAGGAAGTTGAATCACCGAATCGGCAAAACCAGGTATTTTCCGTAGAATCAGATATGCTATTACCGAATCCGACGAACTTTGATATGCATTCCAATGCAGGAAATTGGTCCGGCTGTCTTCGGCTTTTCCACCCAAATGTATGGAATTGGCCGTATCGTACAGGTAAGGGATAAAACAACTGTCGAGCGCTACCATGGCATACCGGTACCATTTATCGTTGACTCGCGCCGTGGAATCCCATCCCGAGACAACAGAAGTATCGCCCTTTACCGGGATATATCCCAGAAAGGTATATCCTGTTTCATCCTCCGCCTCGCGGCTAATGCCAACATAGCCATTAATCTTCAGCGAATCTATCAGGCACGAAATGCTGACACCTCTATTCTGATACACCGATACCGAATATACATCGAGGACATCCGGTTTGGGAGGATAATGTGCGGTAAAACACTGGGAGCAACTCGTAGATACTTTTCTATCGGCACCCGATCCGGATACCGCTACAATGCGGAAACAATAAACACTATCCCGTTTAAACTCAAAACCGCCGGGCAAAGAAGTGTAATCGTAAGTAGTATCCGTAGTAGTTGTAAATAAAGAATCGGGCTCAGCCGATCTGTTCGTAAGATAAACTTCATAATGATCGAATCCGGGAAAAGGGTATGGATTTTCCCAGGCAAAGCCTATTTTTTTGGCACAATTATCAAATTTCTGAAGTTCCAGCTTAACAGTGCTTCGCAAATATATTTCAAATACTCCTAAACTGGTATTATTGCCATCATTATTGAAGGCTTGCAAAGTATAAGTCTGAACGCTGTCGCATGAATTATGTACAGTATCGGTGAAAGGTGTAGCATTGTAAACCGTATCAAATATTTTGAATTTTGGTTTGTCGTACCAATAGATATAATATCCCTGGGCTTCGGCTACCGGCGACCAATAAAGTGTGGCCTTTCCATTTATTATTTTTATGGAATCCATAACAGGGACATCAAGAGTTTGTGCAGTAAGCAATAAATTGCAAACACAAAACACCAAAACACCTATCCATCGTTTCATCCGTAAATAATTTGTTTTTTAAGGTCGGATGGAACTCGCTGTGAATTTTCATCCGTATTTGCGTTTAGCCAACATGCTCGTTTCATAACATTCCGATTTATTTGCCGGCCATCACCAGCCACATTTCTTCTTCGTTAAGATATTCCTGAGCCAGATCAAGCAGTTGCTGAGCTGTTATGGATTGGATAACGTCAAGATAGCGACGATAGAAATCCATGTCTTCACCAAACTCCATCACCGTCCGGAAACGGTTACCCAGCTCAAACGGACCGTCTATACCCCTGAGGAAACTTCCCAACACATAATTCCGTACCAAATTTAGTTCTTTTTTCTTTATCGTTTCCTGTCGCAGCTTGTTTATTTCTGTTTTTATTTCTTCCACAGCTTTATCGGCAACATCCGCGCCCACTTCGGAAACAATACGGAGGATGCCTGTTTTTAAATACGAATAATAGGTGGAACCTATTCCATAGGTATAACCTTTATCCTCGCGTATGTTAGCCATCAGCCGCGAACCGAAATATCCTCCAAAAACGGTATTCAGAAACTGCAATCCGGCAAAGTCGGGATGAGTGCGGGTAACCCATGGTTTTCCCATCCGTATCGCCGACTGAACGGCGTCGGGCATACTTATTTTATGATAATGTTCTGCATCGGGATGCATCTCATATTCGACGGAAGCTAAATTATTATCTTCCGTAAACCAGTCGCTGCCGCCGAAATGCTGATTCAGCAATTTTACAACGGTATTTTCCACCTTACCGGAAATAACCATGCGGCAATGCTTTGCATCATAATGTCGGCGATGAAAATCTGCAAACACGGATTTGTCGAGCAGATCAAAGCTATCGAGATTCATTATCTTACCATAAGGATGCGTTTTGCCAAACACTACTTCATCAAATTTCCTCCGGACAAGATATTTCACCTTCTGGCTGTTGATAATATAATTCTGGCGTTCGCGCTGAAGAAAGACCGACGTTTCATGCTCGGGGAAAAGGGGATGTTTGACCATTTCCTCCAGCACAGGCATAAGCTCGGGCAAATGTTTGTTAAGCGAGTATAATGTCAGGTATGCATTGTCTTTTGATGAACCGGTTTCGAGGAAAGCACCATAGAAATCGAGCTTTTCGGCAATATCTTCGGAGGAAAAATTGGCAGTTCCTTCTTTCATCAGATTATTGACGGCATGAGCCACCAAACGTTGCGGTTGGTACCACGAGCCGGCCGGAAATACCAGATCTATTTTTACAACGTCAATAATACCGGAATTGATGGTATATACCGGAATGCCGTTATCGAGCACGTGCTTTTGAGGAAGGATCAGATTGAACGAATCCACGCTTGTAATTCCCGGTTTTTGTTTTCGATTAAGAGTTATCATGTCAGGATTTTTTTGCAAGGTAATAAACTGCGGAACAATTTCCGGAAATGAATATACGCTGCGCTACCCGGCGCAGGTCTTCGGCATTTACCGCCATATAATGTTCCATTTCTTCATTATACAGCGATGCATCGCCCATCAGTTCGGCATAGGCAAGGCCCATGGCTTTTTCCAGGACTTTCATTTCCGAAAATACAATCATGGATTCCATCTTGTTCTTTACTTTTTGAAGCTCACGTTTATCTATTGTTTCCATCTGAAGTTTTTCCAATTCCGAAACAATCGCTGCTTCGGCTTTATCCATAGCCACACCGCTCACTAATTTGCCAGAAATAATGAATAGTCCTTCGTCTATATCACCCGTTATCCAGGCATTGATTTCGGAAAATAAACGCTGTTTTTTGATTAATTCCTGCTCCAACCGGGACGAATCGCCACCGGAAAGGACTTCTGAAAGTAAATCGGTAGGATAATAATCGGTATGAAAGCGATTGCACATGTGATAAGCAAGATAAATAGCATCATACGGCACATTACGTTCCACGGTTAAGGTACGTTTCGTGGTTTGCGGAGGTTCGGCTGGAAGATTCCTGAGATACTCCCCGCCACAGGGAATCGGACCAAACCATTTTTCCGCCAGTTGTTTTATTTCCTCCGTTTCCACATCACCGGCTACCACCATAATGGCATTGTTAGGATTATAATATTTTTGGTAAAACGCTTTTACCTCGTCAAGTTTAGCATTTTGAATGTGCGAAATTTCTTTACCAATAGTCGACCACTGGTAAGGATGAACCTTGTATGCCAGCGGACGAAGCAAAAGCCAGACATCGCCATAAGGCTGATTGAGATGACTTTCGTTAAACTCTTCGGTTACCACATCGCGCTGAACACGCAGGCTTTTTGGCGAAAAAGCGAGTCCAAGCATGCGGTCGGATTCCAGCCAGAAAGCCGTTTCGAGGTTTGGTTTTGGAATAGTTAAATAATAATTGGTGATGTCGTTGGTGGTGAAAGCATTGTTTTCGCCACCGGCACATTCCAATGGTTCATCGTAGTCGGGAATATTCACCGAACCGCCGAACATCAGATGTTCAAACAGGTGAGCAAAGCCGGTTTTGTCGGGTTGCTCGTCGCGGGCGCCCACATTATAAAGGATATTCATGGCGACGATGGGTGTGGACGTATCGCGATGGACGATGACCTTTAGTCTGTTGGCAAGTATAAATTTATCGAATTGTATCATTCGTTGGTTTTACTTTAGTTATTATCGTTTTCTAATCAGAGCCTAAAATGCCTGAAGTTTTTGTCCGCTTTCCAATTGCTTGGTAAACCCTTTATTGTCCGTTTAAAAGTAATTTAGGTTCTTGCAACTTTAGTTCACTTTAAGTACTTTAATAATTCAAACGGGAAAAGAATGATAAAATTACATTACGATTCCAGCAGAAATACCCATATATTCCGTTTGAAAATTCATTAATTGGAAAAGACCGGCAGTTCATTGAAAAGACCAAAGAAACCCGCCGTCAATAATATTTTCTTTCGTCCTGTGGTATAAATAAATTTTTTAATTTTGCCGTTCCATTTACATACTAAGTAACCGATTCATTTAAAAATATTTTCATCATGCAGAAAGACAAAGAAATCTTTGATTTAATCAAAAAGGAAAAAGAACGCCAGATGACCGGTATCGAGCTGATTGCTTCCGAAAATTTTGTAAGCGAACAGGTATTGAAAGCCATGGGCAGTGTTCTTACGAATAAATATGCCGAAGGCTATCCCGGCAAACGTTATTATGGCGGTTGCCAGATCGTGGACCAAACCGAACAATTAGCCATTGACCGCGCCAAAGCATTGTTTGGTGCCGAATGGGCAAACGTACAGCCGCATAGTGGCGCCCAGGCTAATATGGCCGTATTAATGAGTGTTCTTAAACCCGGAGATACTTTTATGGGTCTTGATTTATCTCATGGTGGTCACCTTTCGCACGGTTCGCCGGTAAACTCATCAGGTATTCTTTATCATCCCGTAGCCTACGGCGTTGAAGAAGAAACCGGAGTGGTAAACTATGATAAAATGGAAGAAGTGGCCCTGCGCGAAAGGCCAAAACTTATCATCGCTGGCGCTTCCGCTTATTCCCGCGACTGGGATTTCAAACGCATGCGCGAAATTGCCGATAAAATCGGAGCTATACTGATGGCCGACATTGCTCATCCTGCCGGTTTGATTGCCCGCGGATTGCTTAACGATCCCCTGCCCTATTGCCACATTGTTACCACCACCACCCATAAAACCCTTCGCGGACCTCGTGGCGGTATGATTCTGATTGGAAAAGATTTTGAAAACCCATGGGGATTAAAAACACCAAAGGGTGAAACCAAGAAAATGTCGCAATTGCTCGACTCTGCCGTATTCCCTGGCGTACAAGGCGGACCGCTGGAACATGTTATCGCAGCCAAAGCCGTTGCCTATGGCGAAGCTCTTTCCGACGAATACATGGATTATATTCTTCAGGTAAAGAAAAATGCAGCCGTGATGTCGAAAGCTTTTGTTGACAAAGGTTACCACGTTATTTCCGGAGGCACCGACAATCATCTGATGCTTATTGACCTGCGCACCAAATTCCCGAACATCACCGGTAAGTTAGTTGAAAATACGTTGGTAAAAGCCGACATCACCGTCAACAAAAACATGGTTCCTTTCGACAGCCGTTCACCGTTCCAGACTTCCGGTCTGCGCGTTGGCACACCAGCCATCACAACCCGTGGACTGAAAGAAGAACAAATGCCTGTGATAGTTGATATGATTGATGAAATAATCAGCGACATCGAAAATGAAGGCGTCATTGAATCTGTTAAAAAACGGGTTAATACAATGATGGCTGATTATCCTTTATTTGCTTATTAATAATTCCTCCATGTCACAGTTTTCTGATGTGGAAAAATAATAGATAAACATTCCATCTCGGGTATTCGGGATGGAATGTTTTGTTTTTAAAAAATACCTATCGAAAAAATGATAAAGACCATCTGTGTATTTTGCGGTTCGAGCATGGGAAATAATGGCGTTTACCGCCGCAAAGCCGAAGATTTCGGACAAATGCTGGTAAAAAACAACATCAACCTGGTGTACGGCGGAAGCAACATCGGTTTGATGCACGCCCTTGCCGATACTGTTTTGGATTTGGGAGGAAAAGTTACCGGAGTTATGCCCAGCCATCTGGCTGATAAAAATCTCGTTCATCAACATCTTACCGAAATGCACATCGTTGGCAGCATGCACGAACGTAAAGCCCTGATGGCCGAACTGTCGGACGGTTTTGTTGCTTTTCCGGGCGGCTTTGGCACGCTCGACGAACTGTTCGAGATTTTATCATGGAATCAATTAGGTATTATCCAAAAACCTTGTGCCCTCCTGAACATTGACGGCTATTACAACCATCTCCTTGACTTCCTCAACCATTGCGTAAGCGAAAACTTTATCCGCTCCGAGCATCATCATAATCTTATCGTGGAAACCGACGAAAACCGCCTGCTCGAAAAGATGCTTGCCTTTACACCTATGCATGTAGACAAATGGATTGACCGGCTTAAGGAAATGGGCTAAACTTTCCCTGTTCCAAGCTGAAATTAATTCACCTTTTTGCTGAATAAAATTTACCCTGGAAATGAAATTAATTCATCTTGGAGATGGAATCAATTCACCTTGGAGTTGGATAGCATTCACCTTGGAACTGGATAGCACTCACCTTGGAGTTGGATAACATTCACCTTGGAGATGAATAGCACTCACCTTGGAGTTGGATAACATTCACCTTGGAGATGAATAGCACTCACCTTTGAACTGGATAGCACTCACCTTGGAGTTGAATAGCACTCACCTTGGAGATGAATAGCACTCACCTTTGAACTGGATAGCACTCACCTTTGAACTGAATAGCATCTACCTTGGAGATGGATAACGTTCACCTTGGAGATGAAATCAATTCACCTTTTTACCAAATCAATGCTGTTAAAAACCGGATTAATTCATTTTTAAACTGAAATTATTTTGTACTTTTGTGCTATGGCAGAAAAGAAACTTCCGGTATCCTGGTTTAAAATTGCCGGTCATGATTTTTTGAATTGCCAATAATATTTATGTTCTATTCACAAAAAACAAAAAAATGAAAACACTGGATAGTTATAATTTTACAGGTAAACGGGCATTAATCCGTGTTGATTTTAATGTACCCCTGGATGAATCCCAGAAAATTACCGACAGCAACCGCATTGATGCAGCCATACCTACGGTCAAAAAAATATTAGCTTCAGGTGGCTCGGTCATACTGATGTCGCATCTCGGACGCCCTAAAACCGGTCCCGAAGATAAATTCTCGCTAAGGCATATTGTTGATTATTTATCCCAAAGCCTTGGTATAACGGTTAAATTTGCCGACGACTGCATAGGTGAATCCGCCGTCAAACTTTCTGCCGGATTAAAACCCGGCGAAGTACTGTTGCTTGAAAATCTCCGTTTTTATAAAGAAGAGGAAAAAGGAGACGTAGAATTCAGCAGGAAATTAGCCGCTCTTGGCGATTGCTATGTTAACGATGCTTTTGGTACGGCTCATCGCGCCCATGCTTCCACAACCATCATTGCACAGTTTTTCCCTAACGATAAAATGTTTGGCTACCTGATGGAAAACGAGGTAAAGGCTCTGAAAAAAGTGCTGGAAGATACTCAGCATCCTTTCACGGGTATTTTAGGCGGAGCCAAGGTTTCGAGCAAGATACAAATCATCAACCACCTGATGGATAAAGTGGACAACCTGATCATCGGTGGTGGTATGACGTTTACGTTTATAAAAGCCATGGGTGGCGAAGTCGGAAATTCCCTGGTGGAAAACGATTTCCTCGAATTAGCCAAAAACACACTCGAAGATGCCAAAAAAAGAGGAGTAAATATCTACCTTCCCGTAGATGCCATTGATGCCAGCGCTTTTGATAATGATGCCGAACGCAAACTAACGAAAGTTGATGAGATACCTGCCGGATGGATAGGACTGGACATCGGACCGGAAACCGTTAAATTATTTGATGAAGTGATTACAAAATCGAAAACCATCCTTTGGAACGGACCTATGGGCGTATTTGAGATGAGCAATTTTGAAACCGGAACCAAGGAAATTGCCCTTTCCATCGCCAGGGCAACCGAAAAAGGAACTTATTCATTGGTCGGTGGCGGCGATTCGGTATCGGCAATCAACAAATACCATTTAGGAAAAAAAGTCAGCTATGTTTCCACAGGTGGCGGCGCCATGCTCGAATACATGGAAGGCAAAGTGCTACCGGGCGTAAAAGCAATCTTAGAAGATTAATCCATGAATGATTCCGGCATTACCGGCATTATTTTAGCCGGAGGAAAAAGCAGCCGGATGGGCAAAGATAAAGGTTGGGTTTTATTCCGAAAAAAACCATTGATTGACTATGCCGTCGAGTTGCTCGGCGGCATTTGTCAATCCATCATTATCAGCGCCAACAACTCAGCCTACGACAGGCTGGGCTTCCCCGTTTATCACGATATCATTCCCGATTCAGGTCCAATGGGTGGCATTTATACCTGCCTGAAACATTCTCCTACCAAACAAAATTTAGTCCTTGCCTGCGATATGCCTTTCGTTTCGGGCGATCTTCTGAATTATTTAATCAACCATTCCAACGGTTTTATGGCTGTAATACCCCAAACATCCGACGGAAATTACGAACCTTTGTGCGGGTTTTACCACAAGGAAATGACTGAAGTTTTAGAAAAATTAATCCTGAACCATCAATTTAAAATGCTGAATATTCTTGCGGGATCGTCCGTTAAAGCCCTACCTTTTTCGCCGGAGTTACCGTTCTACCGCGAAGAATTATTTTTAAACGTCAATACGCTGAACGATTTGAAATGGGAGCGGCAGGAACACGAAATGGATATGCACAACTAAAAACATCATGCACGATAAACAAACAAAAAATACCGTTTTATCCGACGTATGGCTCAAGGCGGCTGTAGTCGGCGGCTTATGGGCTTCTGTCGAAATAATCATCGGAAGTTTCCTTCACAACCTTCGGATTCCCTTTGCAGGTTCTATTCTCGCCTCTTTCGGAACCATTTTTCTGGTTGCTTTTTTCCAGCTCTGGCCTGTCAAAGGGTTGATCTGGCGCGCCGGTATTATCTGTGCACTGATGAAATCGCTCTCGCCAAGTTCAGTCATCTTTGGTCCGATGATCGGCATTATGCTGGAAGCCTTTTTGCTCGAAGGCGTTATTCGTATTTTTGGTAAAAATCTCTTTGCTTTTCTGCTTGGCGGTTCTTTCAGCGTACTCAGCGCCTTGCTACACAAAATAGTCGGACTGCTGATTTTGTATGGTTTCAATCTCATTCAGATTTATCTGAACATTTTTTATTTTGCCGCCAAACAGATTCACATTCAAAATGTGGATGCCTGGGTACTGGTCGATCTGCTTATCGGAATTTATGTCGTCATTGGTTCGCTGGCTGCATTGACCGGTTTTTTTATCGGGAGAAAAAGCCGTTTGCTGCAAAAGGAAAACAGAGAACTTTCATTAACCGATATTTCCAACCGGGAATTGTTTAACCTGAATTCCGAACAACAATTCAGGCTCGTTTTTCTGCTAATACATCTTTTAATTATACCTGCCGGACTCACGGTTCTTAATTTTTTCAATTTCTACATAGGAACTGCTTTGGTTGCCCTATATGCCGGATTTTGTATTTATTACTACCGGAATATCCTCCGGCGTCTGAAAAAACCCATTTTTTGGATTCAATTGATTATTGTTGCCCTTTTGGCAGGTTTCTTCTGGAAAAACGGAAATTTTACCGGTGGATTAATCATAGGTTTGGAAATGAACGTTCGCGCCATTTTGATTGTGCTGAGCTTTTCGGCTTTAAGCGTTGAATTACGGAATCCGCTGGTTAAGACATTCCTTTTCCGAAAAGGTTTCCGGAATATTTATATCGCCGTTTCGATGGCATTCAGTATCTTACCTGTTATGATAGGAAATATTCCAAAATCAAAGGAAATGATTGGCCATCCCGTAAAATCAATAGCCGGCATCATTTGTAATGCCGGAGGCTGGCTTGAGATGATGAAGCCTCAAAATAAAGAAATCTGAAAATGATTATTTATCAACGGTTTATTCCAAAAATATCAATCTGTATAAAACAATAAAATTTAATATTATAGAATTTTTTGTTAATTTTATATCTGTTTTACATATCG
>Ga0183096_1003261_pt1 | contig 10035 bp, 8 predicted proteins | sample Biomet5_FD_127791 | JGI IMG/M metagenome (GOLD analysis project Ga0183096, IMG submission 127791) | Microbial communities from bioreactor (seeded with sewage sludge) at LBNL, California, USA - Biofuel metagenome 5 (version 2) (version 3) | ecosystem: Engineered > Bioreactor > Anaerobic >...
AATTACGCAAAAATGAAAAAGTATTTTTGTTTATTAGCGACATATTTGTAATTTTACCGGCCGTTAGCGATAAAAAAGAAATATCATGTTTAAAAAATTACTGAACTTCTACAAAACATCGGCACCGGCTATAGGAGTCAACGCCGCTTTACTAACCGCGGCACGGTTCAAAAGCCTGCGATGGAAAACTTTCCTTGCATTTACCTTTGGGTATACAATGTTTTATATCTGCCGTCTGAGTCTCAATGTAATGAAAGACCCGATAGTCAAAGAAGGTGGCTTTACAGAAACAGAGTTGTCTTTACAGAAACAGAGTTGGGCATTATCGGATCTGCACTGTTCTTTACGTATGCCGTCGGGAAATTCGCTAATGGTTTTTTGGCTGATCATTGTAATATTCGCAAATTCCTTTCAATGGGTTTGTTTGTAACAGCCGCTGTCAATCTTAGTCTAGGCTATGTTCATTCGTTCATTTTCTTTGCTGTTCTTTGGGGAATAAGTGGATGGTTCCAGTCTATTGGTGCTCCGTCGTGTGTCGTAGAATTGTCGCGATGGTATGAAGAGAAAGAACGCGGAACATTCTATGGTATTTGGATTATCAGTCATAACCTGGGAGAGGGATTGACGTGGATATTATCCACCTTTATTGTCGCAGCTCTGGGTTGGCGCTTCGGATTCCTCTGTTCTGGGATGTTGGGGATGTTGGGTGTGTTTATAATCTGGCAGTTCGTACATGATACACCGGAAAGTGAAGGATTTCCATCTGTCAACAAACCCAAAGCGCAAAAGAATTTATCGGCCGAAGAAGCAACAAGCATAAAAAAAGCACAACTTGCCGTTCTGAAAAATCCGGCAATCTGGGTGCTGGCAATTTCGAGTGCTTTCATGTATTTCTGCCGTTATGCCATAAATAGTTGGGGCATCTTCTTTCTACAAAATGAAAAAGGATATGACTTAAAAGAAGCTGGTATCATATTATCAATCAATTCAATATTCGGGATCATAGGAACAGGGTTCTCCGGTTTTATTTCGGATAAACTGTTCAGAGGCGGACGAAATGTCCCTGCTTTAATTGCCGGGCTACTCGATATTATTGCACTGATGCTATTTCTTCTAGTGCCAGGCCATCATCTATGGATCGATGTTTTGGCGATGATTATGTTTGGAACAGGCATCGGCGTCCTAATTTGTTTTCTTGGCGGACTGATGGCTGTCGATATTGCGCCTAGCAACGCCTCTGGAGCTGCACTTGGAGTTATCGGCATTGCCAGTTATGTGGGTGCAGGAATTCAGGACATTCTCAGCGGCCTATTAATAGAAGGAAATAAAATAATGGTTAATGGTTCTGCTCATTACGATTTTACAGCGATCTCATGGTGCTGGATCGGTGCTGCTATCCTTTCAACACTTGTTGCAACGTTTGTTTGGAATTACACTGGGCAAAAAAAACTAGAAACGCAATCAATTAATAAATAATATGTTGAGTATAGCAGAAAGGCATAAATTCATTCTCGATTCATTAAAGAAGAATGGATTTGTAAAGGTAAATGACATTGCATTAAAATTAGATGTAACGCCTGCTACAATTCGCAATGATCTAAAAAGTCTGGAGGCGAAGAAACTACTCTATCGCACCCACGGCAGTGCTAGTCCTATTAATCCGATTACGGTTGACAGGGAGGTGGAAGTCAAGGAAAAGTTTCACATTGAAGAAAAAAAACAGATTGCTATAGAAGCTTGTAAATTGATTGAAGATAACGACTCAATTATTATCGGGTCCGGTTCTACAGTTTATACACTCGCCGAGCAAATTCCTTCTAATTTAAAACTGACGGTTGTGACCACCTCACCGAAAATATCAATTCTTCTTTACAAGTCGCCTAACATTGATGTGGTACAGTTGGGCGGAACGATCCGGAAAAACTCACTTTCGGTGATTGGAGACTATACTAATTTGTTTTTCAACGATGTGACTTGTTCGAAGCTGTTTCTGGGTGTTGACGGTATCGATCTGGAATATGGTGTTACCAATTCCAATATGGAAGAAGCTATACTAAACAAGCGAATGATTGATTCATCGTTACGTACGATTATTTTGTCCGATTCGTCAAAATTCGGACGCCGGGGCTTTGGACGCGTATGCAGTCTGGATAAAATTGATGTGATTATTACAGACTCGGGAATCCCAGCCGAAATGGCTAAAGCCATTGAAGACATAGGCATAGAACTTATCATTGTATAAGCAAGTATATATTCAGATTGAGAAATATATACTCTATCCGCAAAAATAATATGATGAATAACAAGATTGACAAAGCACTGAAAGTAGCCTGCGATACAAAAGCATTACTTATTGGTAGCGGTGTATTATCCCAAGTTACCCCCATATTCAAAAAACAATTCCCCGGAAAGAAGGCTATTATTATTGCTGATACGAATACGTTCGCGGCAGCAGGCAAGCGCGTGTCTGAATACTTGAGGCAAGATAAAATTGAGCAGGATGATCCCTTTATTTTTGAGGCCAAAGGACTTTATGCCGAGTACAATTTCGTGAATATTCTGATAGACTATTTGCATAAGACTGAAGCTATACCGATTGCTGTCGGTTCGGGAACAATTAATGACTTAGTAAAACTATCCTCTTATCTTTCAGGTCGTCGATATATGAATGTCGGAACAGCAGCTTCTGTCGATGGTTATACGGCTTACGGTGCATCCATTACCAAAGACGGAGCGAAGCAGACATTCAGTTGTCAGGCGCCTCTGGCTTGGTTGGGTGATACGGATATCATTTGTCAGGCACCTGCGGAAATGGCTGCGTCGGGTTATGCAGACCTGTTTGCAAAGGTTCCGGCCGGTGCTGACTGGATTCTTTCAGAGGCTTTGGGTATCGAGCCGATAGACCGGAATGTATGGGACATGGTACAAGATTGTTTGCCGAAAGCTTTAGGTAGTCCACAAGCCATCCGTGCCCGCAATCCGCAAGCTATTGGAGATCTGGTGGAAGGACTCATATTAAGTGGGTTTGCCATGCAGGCTTATCGCAGCAGTCGTCCCGCTTCGGGTGCCGATCATCAATTTAGCCATCTGTGGAATATGGAACATCATATGAACCATGGTCAACCTATCTCACACGGATTCCAGGTAGCTATCGGGACATTGGCTTCTACAGCCATGTATGAAGTTGCCTTGCAATGGCCGATGGAAAAACTCAATGTTGAAGCTTGCTGCAAGGCATGGCCTGAGGTTAATGCTTTAGGCAAGGAAGCACTTGCCTTGTTTGCAGATACGGATTTCCCGACGATAGGCCGGGAAGAGACAGCCGCCAAATATATCGATAAGAAGCATCTGGCTGTGCAATTGCAGTTACTGAAAGACAAGTGGCCGGAACTAAAAGAACAATTGGCAGCACAGCTCGTCCCGTTCAATGATTTGAAAACACGTTTAAAATATGTAGGTGCACCTGTCGAGCCTGAAGAGATTGGTGTAACACGGGCTTATTTGCGCCAAAGTTATGTTCGGGCACAATATATCCGCCGCCGCTTCACAATTCTGGATTTAGCTGTTCGTACACATAATATGGAAAATTGGCTGAATATCCTGTTGGGAGAAAATGGCTTTTGGCAATAATCAAAAATAATCATGGATAGATCAACAGAATTATAAAGACATTCAGCTCTGATGGATACGATAATTAACAAGACTCTGATGGTTTTACAAACCGAAGAGCAACGCAATAACGCTTTACGTAAAATTCACCACATCGCACTCGATATGGACGGGACAATCTATAATGGGAACACCCTTTTTCCTTTTACTATACCATTTCTAGATAAACTGCGACAGTGGGGAATCAGCTATTCGTTTTTGACAAATAATCCGACAAAGAGTGCCGGTGATTATGTGAATCATCTCTTGGAGATGGGTGTTCCTGCGAAGTTAAGTGATATGTACACCTCTGCTCAGGCAACAATCGATTATCTTCATATGCATCATCCGGAGTTTAAGAAACTGTTTATACTGGGTACTCCGAGCATGATTCATGAGTTTGAAGAGGCAGGTTTTGTTTCAGCCGAAGATGATGCTAAAGATACTCCCGATGCTGTACTTGTGAGCTTCGATAAAACACTAATTTATTCGCGACTCTGTCGCGCAGCGTGGTGGATTCGTCAGAAACTGCCTTATATAGCAACAAATCCTGACAAAGTTTGTCCTACCGATTTGCAAACTATCCTGGTAGATTGCGGTTCATTAATATCCTGCCTGGCTTACGCAACAGACAGACAGCCTGATATTGTCATCGGCAAGCCTGATCCGCGCATGCTCTATTGTATTATGGAAAAACAAAAACTCAGACCTGATGAAGTGGCTATGGTTGGTGATCGAATTTATACAGATGTAAAAACAGCCCTTAACGCCGGAAGTACAGGCATTTTGGTTCTGTCGGGAGAGACAACGATAGATATTGTTCGAAAATCAAACAGTAAACCTACCCTTATCGCAAAAGATTTGTCCGAATTGCAGTCATGGTTGTCTATGGTACACGAAAAGAAATAAAAAGTCGAGAAACGAAAACAATAACGAAAAAATTTATTTTCATTTCCTACTATTTTCTTTGTCTTTTCTGTTTTTTTCTGTTCCTTTGTGCCTAATATAAAAATAGAGGCAAATTGGAAAAAGTCATGAATGAATATGATGTAATTATCATTGGAGGCGGAGCCACAGGAGCCGGAACCTTACGCGATTGCTCTATGCGCGGACTAAGAACCGTATTAATTGAACGTTCGGATATTGCAACAGGTGCTACGGGAAGGAACCATGGCTTGCTCCATAGCGGTGCACGCTATGCTGTGACCGATCAGGAATCGGCCCGCGAGTGTATAAGTGAAAATCAGATCCTTCGCCGAATAGCCAGTCACTGTGTAGATGAGACCGACGGATTCTTTATCAGTCTGCCTGATGATGATTTGTCCTTCCAAACAAAATTTGTAAAATCATGCCAGAGCGCAGGAATCCGCGCAGATGTGATTGATCCGAAGGAAGCTCTTGTTCTGGAACCTTCCATGAATCCGGCAGTTACCGGGGCCGTCCGTGTACCTGACGGTTCAATAGACCCCTTCCGACTGACGGCCTCAAACATTCGTGACGCTAAAACACTGGGTGCAAATGTTTTGACTTACCATATGGTAACAGAGCTAATCCGCCGGCAAGATGCCATTGTCGGCGTCAAAATACTAAATGTAAGAACAAAAGAGACGTCCGAACTTTATGCGCCGATCATCGTGAACGCTTGTGGCATCTGGGGCGCGCATATTGCAGAGATGGCGGGTGTGAAAGTTTCGATGTTTCCGGCTAAAGGTGCGCTTTTGATTTATGGGCACCGTGTAAACAAGATTGTGCTGAATCGCTGCCGGAAGCCTTCGGATGCCGATATTCTGGTTCCGGGTGATACGATCTGCCTAATTGGGACAACTTCAACAAAAGTTCCTTTCGATACTATAGATAATATGTATGTGCTCCCCGAAGAGGTGGAAATTCTGCGTAAAGGAGCACAAGAACTGTCGCCGATCTTGGAAAAAACACGTATATTAAGGTGTTATGCCGGCGTTCGTCCGTTAGTGGCTTCGGATAATGATCCTTCTGGACGCAGCGTGAGCCGCGGTATCGTACTGTTTGATCACGAAAAGCGCGACGGTCTGAAGGGCTTCATCACCATCACAGGTGGCAAACTTATGACTTACAGATTGATGGCCGAACAGGCAACTGATTTGGTTTGCACAAAACTCCACATAGATAAAAAATGCGAAACGGCAACAGTCAAACTTCCAGGCTCGCGCGAAGATAAGGAAACCATTCTAAAGAAACTATATTCGATGCCGTCGGCTGTACAGGAATCGATGATTTATAGGCATGGTGAAATGGCCGAGAAAATTGCAACAAACAATGTAGTCAATAACAGTCTGGTTTGCGAGTGTGAAGAGGTATCGTATGGTGAAGTAAGTTATGCCATTGATCATATGGATGTAAACAATTTAATTGATCTCCGCCGCCGTACGCGCCTCGGAATGGGAACTTGCCAGGGCGAATTTTGTGCCTGTCGTGCAATCGGAATCCTGGCGAAACAGAAAAAAATAAAACCAGAAAAAGAGAAAGAAGAACTCGTAACGTTTCTCAATGAGCGTTGGAAAGGAATAAAACCCATTGCCTGGGGCGACAGCCTGCGCGAGAGTCAGTATGCATCATGGGTATACGAGAGTGTTTGCGGGCTAAGTAAGAACAATAAAGATTTAACGAAATGATATTCGATACAATTATAATAGGAGGAGGCCTTTCAGGTCTGACTTGCGGCATACATCTGCAGAAAGCCGGCAAAAGATGTGTCATCATATCATCCGGTCAAAGTGCACTCCATTTCTCTTCCGGTTCGTTCGACTTGTTGAATACACTACCTGATGGCAGAAGCGTTTCCGATCCTGTCCAGTCGCTAGATGAGTTGCAGGTACAAAACCCGTCGCATCCGTATATAAAGATTGGAAAAACAGACTTTATCCGTCTGGCTGAAAAGTCTCAGCAACTACTAACGGATGCTTCTATTTCAGTCGGCGGATCCTACCAGCGCAACCATTACAGACTGACGCCTTTTGCCATCACAAAGCCTACTTGGCTAACGATGACGGATTACGTAAGCAGCGATCAGCCCGACAGCCTTCCCTGGAAAAACGTTTGCCTCGTTCATTTCACCGGATATCTTGATTTCCATCCGGATTTCTTCCAGGGTAAATTTCAGGAACTGGGCATAAAAGTGCAGAATGTTGAGCTCGACTTAACGAAAGTCTCTATACGAAAGAACACGCCATTGGAAGTGCGTTCAACCAATATTGCCCGTCTTTTTGATAATGAAGAGGCTCTTGATAACTTTGTACGCCTCCTTGCACATAAAGTCGGCGATGCCGACGCGGTACTGCTTCCGGCCTGTCTTGGTCTGGAGCGAACGAATATAGTGAATATTTTGTCGCGTAAGCTGGGTGTGGAGGTGAAGTTACTGGCTACATTTCCGCCTACCGTATCAGGCATCCGTGCTCAGTATCTGCTGAAGCAGCGGTTTATGCAGTTAGGCGGGACCTATATGTTGGGCGACACAGTGAATAAGGTTGATTTCGAGAACAACCACATATCTAAAATTTTCACCGTCAATCATGGCAATATCCCTTTGCGGGGAGAAGAGTACGTTCTCTGTTCGGGCAGTTTCTTTAGCGAAGGGCTTGTGGCGCTACCGAACGATGTAGTTGATCCGATCTGCGAACTTGATGTCGATTACATTTCCGACCGTAAAGAGTGGTTTGCTTCAGATGTATTCGACCAGCAGAATTATGAATCGTTCGGCATTCGGACAAACGAAACTTTTCATGGCATTAAAAACGGACAGGCGATCAGCAATCTGCATGTCTGCGGAGCATCACTCAGTGCGTTCAATGCACTTAAGGAAGGCTGCGGAGGCGGTGTATCAATGCTTACCGCGCTGTATGTGGCAGAGGATATTCTCAGACAAAAAGAAAACAAATAGCAAAGGCAATGGAATCAATCAATAAAAGCGACAACAATTTTGAACAATGCTTAAAATGCACCATCTGTACAGTGTATTGTCCGGTGTTGGCGGTTAATCCTGACTTCCCGGGTCCAAAGCATGGTGGCCCTGATCAGGAAAGATTGCGGCTGAAGATGCCTTCGTTCTACGACGAAGCAAACAAGTATTGCATGAATTGCAAACGATGCGAAGTGGCTTGCCCGTCGAACGTGCGCGTTGGAGATATTATCCAGAAGGCGAAACTCAAATACAGTCGCCACAAACCGTCGTTACGTGACTTTTTCCTATCGCACACCGATCTTGTAGGAACCCTCTCGTCGCCCTTTGCTCCGATAGTCAACAAGGTACTGAGTTGGGATGTAACAAAACAAGTGATGAACACGACAATACATGTCGATAAACACCGTATATTTCCGGAATACTCGCACGAGAAATTTGTCTCCTGGCTAGAGAAGCAGGCTGGCGAGCAGAAAAAGTTCGCACATCAGCTATGCTATTTTCATGGCTGCTATGTCAATTACAATTTTCCCCAGCTAGGCAAAGATTTTGTGAAGGTGATGAACGCTTTCGGTTATGGCGTACAGCTGCTTGAAAAAGAAAAGTGTTGCGGCGTCGCATTGATCTCCAATGGGTTTGCCGGACAGGCACGCCGTCAGGGCGAAGTCAATCTGCGTTCGATTCGCAAAGCCGTATCCGAGAATATGCCGGTTGTTGCCACTTCATCCACCTGCACCATGACGATACGCGATGAATATCCGCATATACTGAACCTCAAAAATGCCGACGTGCGCGATCATGTCGAATTGGCTACACGTTTTATTTACCGTATGATCAACGAGAGTAAAGATTTCGACCTGTCAAAGCTTAAGTTCATACAACGGGGGCATCCGCTGAAGATTGCCTACCACACACCCTGCCATCTTGAAAAACTGGGCTGGGAATATTACTCTATTGAACTGCTACGTATGATTCCGGATGTAGAGATTACAGTGCTTAAACCAAACTGCTGTGGGATCGGCGGTACTTACGGTTTCAAAAAAGAGAACTACGAAAATGCTCAGAAGATAGGCGAACCGCTGTTTCGTGAAATCGAGGAAGGCGGATTTGACCTTGTGGTGAGCGATTGCGAAACATGCAAATGGCAGATTGAGATGTCTACTTCAAAGAAATGCAAGCATCCGATCACCGTATTCGCCGAAGCACTGACGGAATAATATAGAAAGTATTTATTTTTTACCCTATTGAATATTTCAAACGTACACTAACACGTCCTTCATAATAAAACAGACCTGCTCATACCGAAGTTATTTCAGGTAATGAGTAGGTCTTCTTTTTTAAACAACCCTTTTCTTTTTCCAAACAATAATAGTATCTTTGCTACAATCATCCATCAAAAGAAGAAAAAGATATACCATGAAAAAGCTCTTTCTTACATTCCTCCTCCTCTCGGCATTCACCATGAGTCTCACCGCTCAACAGAATGTCGGATTCAGGCCATCGTCCATGACATCGCCTGTGATCAATAGTGATAACTCTGTAACCTTTAGAATAGAGGCTCCAAAAGCTGGAGAAGTGCAGGTTAAAGGTGACTGGGAAGCGAATAAAGGTGAAGGCCGACTGACAAAAGACAAAAATGGAGTCTGGAGCTATACGACACCTGTCCTGCCTTCCGAAATGTACACCTATCGTTTTATTATCGACGGTGTAGCCGGTATCGATCCGACGAATCCATTTACCTGCCGCGACGTAGGCAGCATCTTCAGTATGTTTTATATCAATAATGGTTGCGCTGACTATTATCAGGTACATGAGGTTCCGCACGGTACGGTGACAACGACCTGGTATCATTCCAATCTTCTTGATCTCAACCGACGCCTCACGGTTTATACTCCGCCATACTACGAAAAAAGCAACCGCTCATATCCTGTTTTCTACCTGCTGCACGGCAGCGGTGGCGACGAAACAGCCTGGCTGGAACTGGGTCGCGTGGTTCGTATACTCGACAATCTCATTGCAGAAGGCAAGGCAGAACCCATGATTGTGGTTATGCCTAACGGTAATTGTAGTAAAGAAGCGGCTCCAGGAGAGACTTCGGAAAATCTGAACTTCCGCCCCGTGATGACGAATGCCATTCCCGGCTCCTATAAAAATGGGAAATATGAAAAGTCTTTTCCGGAAATAGTAAACTTTATCGATTCACGTTATAAAACTATTTCCGAAAAAAACAGCCGCGCACTTGCAGGTCTATCTATGGGAGGAATGCATACCTTAATCATCTCGGCAAACTATCCCGATATTTTCGGTTATGTAGGTCTGTTTTCTGCCGGAGTAAACTTCAGTCAGGTCAATATGCAAATACCTGAATATGCAGACCTGGATGCCAAGCTGGCTGCTTTTTCCAAGACAGGCTACAAACTTTACTGGATTTCGGTAGGCAATGAAGATCCGCT
>Ga0183096_1003263_pt1 | contig 10029 bp, 10 predicted proteins | sample Biomet5_FD_127791 | JGI IMG/M metagenome (GOLD analysis project Ga0183096, IMG submission 127791) | Microbial communities from bioreactor (seeded with sewage sludge) at LBNL, California, USA - Biofuel metagenome 5 (version 2) (version 3) | ecosystem: Engineered > Bioreactor > Anaerobic >...
GTGTGCCGAATCCTGCGTGAGCAACATTCAGCCGACCTAGTGTCAAAAGGGCTCAGCCAAGCCCCTTCGCAACTGCATGAAAACAGGCCGCCGGAGATGGCGACCTGAGGTAGTGTCTAAAACTCTGCTTTAGGAGACAGTGAGTGTGTGCCAAGGGTTCCGGCACCGACACCCTTGATTCGGTTCTTCCCGCACGCCTCGGGCCACGCCAATCGCGAGCCGGTTGCAAAGGGTATGAAATCCTCCTCGCGACGCAGAGAAAAACAAATTCTTGCCTGCTTTTTCGGGGGCGTTTCAATCCACGCTCCCGCATGGGGAGCGACGTTCTCGTGCTCTTCTCTCTTCAGGACCGAACCGGTTTCAATCCACGCTCCCGCATGGGGAGCGACGAAATATAAGCTGGTTGATAAAGGGACGAATCTGGTTTCAATCCACGCTCCCGCATGGGGAGCGACCTACGCGCATATCTAGCTAGTACCCGTATCCCCTGTTTCAATCCACGCTCCCGCATGGGGAGCGACCGGAAGCCATGCAACAGCAATCGCAGACGGTCAAGTTTCAATCCACGCTCCCGCATGGGGAGCGACGGTTGCGGGATATCTGGCTGCGGCGTGGCTATTGGTTTCAATCCACGCTCCCGCATGGGGAGCGACAACTTGTTGGGGTGTGGTAGCGAGGTTTACCGATGTTTCAATCCACGCTCCCGCATGGGGAGCGACCTTCACGCCTTTATTGGCCGGAACGCTCCCCTTGGTGTTTCAATCCACGCTCCCGCATGGGGAGCGACGACCCACGACACGGAACAACTTTTTTGATCCTTGGTTTCAATCCACGCTCCCGCATGGGGAGCGACGTCAGCCATTGGCTTTGACCTCCGCTCGCTTAATGTTTCAATCCACGCTCCCGCATGGGGAGCGACGTTTTGGTTGTCAAGGGAAAAAGGAAATAATCACGTTTCAATCCACGCTCCCGCATGGGGAGCGACAGCTATGAATCGGTCGATATCTGTTGGGTAGAAGTTTCAATCCACGCTCCCGCATGGGGAGCGACGTCTGACCACGGACGCGGCGGAAAAGAAGCTGACTGTTTCAATCCACGCTCCCGCATGGGGAGCGACCTTGATGGCTCGCAGAATGGATTACAGCACTACCTGTTTCAATCCACGCTCCCGCATGGGGAGCGACCTCTCTGTGTTGTGCGTGTCAAGACTTTTCTTTGCTGTTTCAATCCACGCTCCCGCATGGGGAGCGACAAGCAGCAGTTTATTAAAGCAATACGGGCAATTTCGTTTCAATCCACGCTCCCGCATGGGGAGCGACGTGCATCGTCCTTTGACGTGTGCATAACCATCGGGTTTCAATCCACGCTCCCGCATGGGGAGCGACGGCGCAGCAGACAAGCGCTGTCTGTGCTAGAACTTAGAATGCCATATTCGCGAACCAGGGAGGCAATTATTCATCGAAAGGCAGGACTCAGGGGCAGCGGAAACAATTCTCCTGTAATTTCAGACGGTTCAGGGTTGCGCGAACTATCAGCGAATTGTTGTTTGATTCAGGTTCGCGTATTAACAGACAGATCAAAGAATCAACGGTCCTTCTGGATCGTACGCTGGCTTGGCGCCATAATGTTCTACCCTACGCTTCCATTCACTGCCCAGAAAGTAAAAACGGAGACTGTCCTGCTCTGGGTCTGCTGCTGACTTTAATGCTTCGCGGAACACCATCCACTGAGCGGGATCAACGAGGCACTCGAACACAGAGTTCTGCACCCGCTGGCCTCGATCTTCGCAGAGCTTGGCTACCCGTCTGAGTCTGCGCCTGCCTGCCTCGTCGCGTGTGCTGACGTCATAGCTAACTAGCACCAGCATTCGTCACCTCCATAGAAAGGCTGGATACGCGTCCAGACCGCCGCGTAGGAAGCGTGCCATGAGTAGTGCCTGTGCGTAGGGGATGAGGCCAACAGCGATTCGCTCTTCAAGAAAGGGATGCATGATCTCTTCCTGTTTGCGCTGTTGCCAAGCGGAGACTAGGGTCTTGCGCGCCAGCTCCGAGAGAACAACGCTGCCGTTGTCTTGCGTACTAAAGTCAGACTCCCCAAGCTGGCGACGGTTGATAAGTGTCAACACCAGACGATCGGCAATTGCCGAGCGTAGCTCTTCCATCAGGTCCAGCGCAAGGCTGGGACGGCCGGGCCTGTCGGTGTGCAGAAATCCCACAGCCGGATCAAGCCCCACAGATTCCAAGGCCGACTCTACGTCATGGCGCAGCAATGCGTAAGCGAACGAAAGCAGGGCGTTAATCGGATCCAGAGGCGGCCGTCTTGAGCGGCCACGAAATACAAAGGTTTCGCGATTGCCAACCACCATGGCATCGAAGGCAGAAAAATAAATTCTTCCGGCTATTCCCTCATGTCCGCGAGCCTCCTCGGCAGTTGCAGCCTGCAAGGCTTGCCTGCCGATCTCGGCCAGTTTTCCGGCAGCCTCACGCAGCTGTGCTGCCGCTGTCGGGTCACTGACTTCCCGAGCGGCGCGCAGAATCACGATGCGACTGTTGGCCACCTTGGCCGCAACAATCATTCGAACGATACCAAGCGAGTGCTCAGCGTCATCGGCGGAGCGGTATTGCTGTCGGCGAAGTAGCACATTGCCGGAAACAGGTCCCTGCACGCGAGCAAGAAAATGCCCCGACTCTGCAAGAAATGAAATTCCCACGCCTTTCTCACAACACAGAGCCAGCACCGGCGGCGAGCACGAAACATGCCCCCAGCAAACCAGACCTTCCAGGGTGTGCACAGGGACACGCAGACGAGTTTCGCTGTCGATTTTGACTGCGACAGTTTCTCCGTCGCGATGCACATAGGCACCCTGGGTCATGACGTGCAGCGTGTTGAGCAGCTTCCTCATGGCGGCTTAAGCCTCCTCTCGTAAACACAGAGAACGCAGACAGGCGTCCGTCCACCGGGCTCCGACCCGCTGTCTAGAGGTGGCCCAAGGAAGGCAGATATCAGCCAGCGAACAGCTCTGGCAATGGCTCCCAGGCTGCACGGCTGGAGTTTCGCCACATAAATAGAGCTTGTGCATCTCGGCGCAAAGATTTTCGGTACGAGTACGAAGCTCAGCGGTAAACTCAACTTCCTGACGACGATGGGGCTGTCCGTAAAAGATCGCCCCTCTCGCTATGCGAGTCTGCAGCATCTCTTCAAGGCATATGGCCTGTGCGCAGAGTTGCACCAGATCGCAGTCGGTGGGCTTGCTCCTGCCGCGTTTGTATTCGACCGGATACGGTTCAGGGCGGAACTCCACCACATCGCATCGCCCCGTAATCCGAAGCCGGCGGCTGTGAAGTGCAAGGCCCCGCACCACACGCACAGAGGTGCGCCGCGACTCACCGGGGCAGTCCACTGCTTGATGCAGCAGACGCCCCTCAGCCGTGAGTCTGTTCTCTTTCCACGCCTGTTCGAGATGGATAAGTGCCCACTGCCGCGGACAAAACGCCAGATGCTGTAAGCCGCTCAGCAGGAGTGCGTTCTCCAACTCATCGTCGGCAACTGAGTTAGAATCCGTCGATCTCTTCTGGAACAAGTCCATCCAGATTCTCCAGACAGTAGCTGCCGTCGGCTTGCACCTGTAGCGTCGAATGAACCTTGGCCGAGGAGTACTGACCAGCCTTACAGTTGTGCTTCCACCAGAAGACCTTTATTACCGACATACTGCCCTCCGGCCGCGCAGACGACGCGTCATTCTCAAACAGCTTTGGCAATACCGACTTGATCGCCTCGGCATCGTCGTCACTGAAACCGGTGCGCACGGCCAGTTGCGGATTCATGCTGCCGCGGAACAGATAGATCGCCTTGTCCACGCGATGCTTCATACCCATGGTGTCCGAACCGCGTTTTGTCCCGTCCCCCTCGCCGGAAACGCTCTTGGTAATCTGCGTGCTGGTCACATCCACCGGCTCGACGCTGAAAGCCGATTGCACGCTGACTGGACCACGAATTGGGATGGAGAGTCCGACGTCTCCAGAACCATCATCCTTACCCGATTTCTTGGCTTTCAGTGCGAACAACTGGCCAAAGGCGCGAACATCGAGCCAAGTCTCACACGCCTTCGCTCCCATGTCCGCTCTACCGAAGGCATCTTTTAGCGTCTTGACGGCACGGTCACTGAGGCTGGTGGCGTCGTCGTTCTTGCGATCATCGGACTGCACGAAGATGCTTGCGCCTGTCTCCTGCAGCCTGTCGCGCATCTTCCGCTTCAAGCACACGTCGCTCATCTCGCCCAGCCCGCTGTAATCGGTACGCGGACGATTGCCATTCAACGGATCACCATTCGGATTGGCATGGTCTACACGCAAAATGACGGCAAAATCAATCTTGTTGCTCAGGCTGCTCACTGGCATCTCCTCCATTGGATTCCTCACTCTCGTTGTTTGCTTTCCGGCTGCGCAAGGCTTCACGCTGGCTGTGATAGCCGAGCAAAAACTCTCCGGACAAAGGATGGTTATCGAGAAAAGCGTTGCTCCCGTCCTGGTTCTCAAAGCTGGTAACGATGGCATCGGTCAGCTTCAATCGGTGAGCGACAAAGCCAGGACGCGATGACCGCAGCTGCGCGATGTAGGGACGAAGCTGCAACTCGAGTGTTCGCCAAGTCGAACAGGGATGATCGGCAAAGCGCTGCATAAGCCGAGCGGCGCTGGTTTCGCGCTCTTGTTTAGCAAGCCACAAAGCCTTCGACTCTATATCGTCGGCCACAGCCAGCAGTCGTCCATACAGATAGTCTCGCGACGTACGCGCCTCTTCCAGACTCATCGAATAATTCTCCTTGGGATGTGCCGCTCTGTAGAGCCAGCATGCGACACCTAAATTACGTTCGAATAGCCAGTACCTGAGTTTCGATCTATCCTTGCCTCTGGCCTCACGCGCACTCGTAATAGCCTTACGCACGGCATTTTGTACCAAGTCGTTTGGCAATGGCAGGCCATCGATTATGCACGGTAGCAATCGCTCCTGAGTTATTCTCAATATCCTCGGTTCTACCTCCATTATGTTGCGTCGTTGCTGTCCGAATATGACCTCCGCAATACTTCGAGGCGACGGCGCTCCCCAGTAGAATCTTCCATCAAGAGTCGTTTGCTTCCAGGATTGCGAATAGTGCCACCATTTCACCCGGTCAAGCAGCTCTGATCCGTTTAGTTCGCGATAGAAAAGAATCGCCATGCGCCCATCGCTAGCCGAGTCCAATTCCATAATCACAATTCGGGCATTGTCACTCAGTTTCTGCTTATATCCATGGATTGCCATTCTTAAACGAAGAGCATAGTGCTGGCCAGCGTCACCGTCATAAGCGGATATCTCAGTGTCTTTGTCAGAATCGTCGTCTGATGACATGCCAGCGGCATCTGTAATCAGTTTCCAGCTGTCAACTAAGATCGGAGGGAGAGGAGCGCCCTGCTGCTCCCAAGCAACCACTACGGGTTGATCATTTCCAGCATTTTGTCGATTGATAAGCCAACGCAACGCGTTGTGTGCTTTTTGCGATGCTTCATACCCAATCCCCACTGCCTGCTCGCTGCATTCAAACCGCCCACGGAATGTAAAGCCCCTATCATCATTTGAGCTTATTAACTTGCTTCCATCGCCGCTAGAACGTATCCGCTTGGGGTGCTTTCGGGCTATACGAGTAATCTCGCCTGTTACCATGCAAAGTCCGGTTGTTTCGTCGCCTTTCTTTTCCCCGCGCTCCCTTTTGCTACCAAGAACACCACTGTTTGTTTGACTCCACGCAGTCTCAAATTTTTCCCACTTCTGCGCTAACTCTGGATCGAGCCAGGTTGCGTTTTGCAGCGCTCCGCCAACACTCCAGCGAACCCACAGTTTGAGCGGGTCCAGCGACTTTGAGCCGACTCTGACCTTTTGCAGTGAGCCATCCCGGATGGAGATGATGTTGCGCTCAAGCAGATCCTTCATAAGCGCGCCACTTGCTATATATTTCTGAACTGACACAATCTTCGGATCACTGAATTCAGATTCTGCCCAGGCAGTCAGCAGTTCTACATATCGCTCGTGTTTATCTGCTTTTCCACCGTACTTTTCCATTTCCTTTGCGCAGTACTCAAGTTGATCCGTAAGGGGATTGGCCGCAGGCTCACTCCCTGATCGGCTGGCCGAGTCTTCCGTAACAAACATTGCCGTGTCCGACAACTCATCTAACGAGGCATGCTGCAATGTCCCATCGGAATGAAGCAAAATGTGCAACTGTGTTGTCTGTGGCACAGTACTGATGGCTGCCAGTGAAGAAAAGCCGGGCCGCTCCTGTCCGTAACAGGCATCGTAGGTTTTTCTTAGTTGTTCGATCCAGCTCATGCTTGGGCTCCTGACTCTGACTCGCCCAAGTCAAACAGCGTTGCGAATTCGGTCTCGACCGGTTGCACCCTGTCTTCTCCGAAACGCTTTGCCTGCATCTGTCGAATGTTTTTCTTGACGATCTGCTCCAGATCATCTGGTCGCGGAAAACTCAGGATCCCATCGACCAGGCGAGGTCGCCAGAAGTTGCTTCGTAGCCAGCCGTCGCCCGTTTCGTCCGGATAATCGAAGCTGTGAAACATCAGCGCATAATCGATGGCACCGTCGTTATCGTAATCGCTTTCCCCTTCTCCAAATACACACGGGGCCACATATCCCTGACAGTCACGTGTTCCGAGGAAGATGTCTTGTCTGCCCCCTAACTTCAAACTGCGCTGCGCTATGGCGTAATGTTTTCCTTCGATCTGGTCTTTCTCTAGCGCCTTTTGACGCTTATTCCACTCAAAGTGAGCCCGAACCTGATATTCGACGCCCGGCCCCTCCGTGATATCGACTGAATTCTCCGAACGGGCATCCCCCGTGAGGTACGTGTAATAGGCCAGCGTGTTGTATGGTGTCTGTTTCTTCGATGGATCTCGTTCAGAAGGATAGACGCCGTTGTAATCCAGCGGTTTCATTCCCCGCGTCTGCGTCCGGATGCGGCGCATTAGTCGCGCCTGGTCGACATACCAGATAATTGTGGGCTTCCAATAGATCGACTTGCAGATACCCTTCAATGCCTCGTAGGTCGGCAGGTGGTAAGAAAACTTCTCTCCTCCGACCCTGCTGATAGGATCGGTGAACATCGCGTATCGGCCCCAGACACGAAATTCAACGGTGTTACGTCGGGGCTCCCGCTCATTAAACATACAGATCCTCCATTAGCCCCGCTTCCGTGCGAAGCCCATAGTGGTTCTCATAGAACTGCGGTTGCAGACAAAATACGCCAGAACCTTCGTTAACCTCATATACAGCGCCGGTCTTCAACAGATTTTGGAACTGTTGCTCATGAACCGAAATCGTAAATTGCTGTGCTCTGCGCAACAGTTTCCATTCGAGGTCCAGATCAAAAGAACTCGCCAGTTTGTTGACGATCTGTTCCCCCTCCGTGCCATACGGAACAATAATTCCCTGAGTCGGAGCGATTAATTCGAAGAGGGATGCCGCAGTCTGAAAACTCTGCAGCAGTATTGAGCGCCTCAGATCAACGCCGTTTCGCTTTGCGTCATTGCATGCGGAGCTGTTCTTGCCCAGTAGTTCGATCAGCGTTGTATCCCGTCCCACTTTGGGAGTTTTTGCCGAGATGTTATATGCCATCTCATCTCTTCGCCGGAAGAACGAGAGCTCATAATAATTTTTCATCTGGTTGGGGTCATCCAGAGGGAACGCTTCGTTGGGATGCTGTCGACGCCACGTTCCCAGCAGTTCACGTGCCACTGCTCGTCCCTTGCAGATGTCGTCCAATTGGCGTGGCGGCTCGGGTAAGTCAACGATGTGTACCCGTCCTCCTTGCTGGCGATGGCCGTGGCGATTGCATCGACCTGCGGCCTGCATCAGTGAATCCAACCCCGCTAGATCGCGTACGACTGAAGCGAAGTCTATGTCAACACCGGCTTCAATCAGTTGTGTGCTGATGCAAATAAGCGGACGTTCTCGATGCTCCTGAGCCAGCAGGGCTTTGATCTCATCCAAAACCGCAAGCCGATGCGCTGGACACATGCCCGTGCTGAGGTGCGAAACACGCACATTCGGGGCCGGTGCGATTAGAAGCCGAAACAGCTCTCTTGCATCTCGCTTCGTGTTTACGATTGCAAGACAGCTACCGTAGTTTCTCGCTTCACCGGAAATCAGTTCGGCCACCTGCCCATGCGTCCAGCCTCCCGCCTGTTCGGTGTGATCGAGAACGTCGTAGCGTTTGAATTGTCGGAACAGAGCTCCGGTGTCCTTGATCAGTTCGGCGGGCTTCCCTAGTAATGCGGCACCCTTCTCAGCGTTGACCTTCTCAAGCAGCGGCTGTGTGGCGGTGCACAACAGCACCGAGGATTGACAGTGCGACACCAAAAGATTAACCGCGTTGTTAAACAGATGAATCATCGAGACTGGAATCGTCTGCGCCTCATCAAACACCAGTACGGCCCGGGTCAGGGCATGCAGCCGCCGCACTGCGCGAGTTCCCTTACCGAATAACGCTTCCAGCACTTGAGCACTCGTGGTGAACACAACCGGAGCGTCCCAGTTTTCCGCCAGCAAACGCCGCCTCCACTGCGCCGAGTTTGGAGAATCCAATTCGGTGTCGTTGCCGAGATTGGAGTGGTGTTCTAGTACAACGCTTCCATAAGGAGCATCTGAAGGTTCCAGGCAGGCACGAGCAACCGCTGCATTTTGGTCAACGATTGAGATGTAGGGACTAACACAGATCACACGTTTGAGATCATGGATTCGCGCATGCTCCAAAGCATATCGCAATGCTGAAAGAGTTTTTCCTCCTCCGGTTGGAACCGTCAACGTGTAAATGCCGGGGGAACGTTCTGAAGCCTGAAAGCAGCCGTCAGAGATCTCTTGACGGAGCCGATTTACGGCACCGCTGGTGTCCATTTTCTCGATGTGCTTATGCAGTCGAGATAGAAGCGTGTCCCAGCTTGCATAGCTTTGGTTCTGGCGAAGCTGTGCAGCAGCTGGGTTGGCGAAGTCTGCGGTATCGCTTCGGTCGGCATCAATCAGACAACTGAAGAGAAAACGCACCAGCAGGCCAAATTGCACGTCGCGATCTCCCCATGCCGTTTTCAGCCTTGTGGCGGCACTGAAAAATTCCTCCCGCAGGCCCGGATCGCACATTAAGATCTGGGCTCGATTCCGCACGGCAAGGCCAAGATTGCTCCACGCCAGTGCCATACGTTGTTTCCTGGCTTCAGTAAACTCCAAACGGCGCTTTAGTTCGTCTTGACCGTCAGGCTTGAGGCAGTCGATGAGCCCAGAGTGATGCGAGGCAATGCAGAGCGCCAGCACTGAAACAACAATGGCGGCAGCTGTCGATTCGTTTTCGCCACCTGGGGTCTGACATATCAGGCAGTGTGCGCCAGCAGTTGAGTGATCGATCTTGCCGCGCAGGTCGCTCAAAGTCCGTTCTTCCATGCCTGGAATAAAGCTACGCAAATACCGTTGAAATTCTTCCGTGGCTTTTCCCACATCGTGCAAAAGACCTATAAGTTCCGCGCATTTGCTAAGTCCGAGTGGTAGTGCATAACGTGAAGCACGCGATGCCGTAGCCAACAAATGCTCGTCGACACTCTGGTATCTCTCGGGCGCAATATGAGCGAAATAAACCGATGGTCGTAGCATCTCCCTCTCTGCTCAAAATGCAAAAATCACTTAGGATGGACAGCAAAACACCTTAGCACCAGGACATACCCTTTGCAACCGGCTCGCGATTGGCGTGGCCCGAGGCGTGCGGGAAGAACCGAATCAAGGGTGTCGGTGCCGGAACCCTTGGCACACACTCACTGTCTCCTAAAGCAGAGTTTTAGACACCAGTCAGGCTGGGATTTCTCCCGGCCTGTTTTCAGGGGTTTGCGAGGGCGATGGAACGGACCCTTGTGATACTACCGGTTTCAGCTCGCGGAGGATGCGGCAGACGCTTGCCCGGGAGATGCCGTGGAGTTTGGCGAGTTCGGTCAGGCTGAGTCCCCGGGC
>Ga0183096_1003269_pt1 | contig 10017 bp, 9 predicted proteins | sample Biomet5_FD_127791 | JGI IMG/M metagenome (GOLD analysis project Ga0183096, IMG submission 127791) | Microbial communities from bioreactor (seeded with sewage sludge) at LBNL, California, USA - Biofuel metagenome 5 (version 2) (version 3) | ecosystem: Engineered > Bioreactor > Anaerobic >...
GAAAAATTCTGGTTCAAGCAAAAGCCCTTCTGCAAAACTCCTTATAAACTCAGGATCGGGAGATGACAGGAAAAAATGAGCTTTCTTGAAATTTAACCCGTTCTTTTCAGGAATTTTGTCTTCAATAATAAGATTGGAAAACGTGTAAAATTTAAAGCCTTTTTTACTGTGAATCTTGTTTGCAAGCTCTATATTAGAAGTAGCTAACTTTGAATATAACATTGAAGCAAGACCATACTGATAATCGTAATGAAGCGGATCGGGAGAGATTTTTCTGACGCTTACCCTGCATCTCATAGATAACTATTGGTATGTTTCGTATTTATAGTTAAATGAAAATAATAAAAACAGTAAGTTTGAAGTCACTTTCTCGGCAAAAATTTTCGGCAAAGATTTAATGTTCAAAAAGATTTTATTTTTTCATCAAATACCTCTAATCATTCACATTTTTTCTCAAAAAATGAAACTCAAGTTTCTTAAAAACCATAGACAGTCAAAAGAATTTTTAAAAGAAATCGAGCTGGGAAGAGCATTATTATTAAAACGGTTAAAAGTGTTAAATCCGTATCAAGGCTGGGTAAATAGAACAAAATACTTGTGAAGAGATCCTTTTAACTGTAACGTAGACCAAAATTGTGTGAATGAGCTCCTGCAGAATTGAGTTGCAGGCAGAAATACAGGAATAGAGGGGAACACCCGGGGAGTAAGGGACAAAAATACAATATGGGGGTATTGTATAGGGAAAGGACCTTACTCCCTTCTACCTTTCACTTTTTCGTCTATAATTTCTAATATTCTCTCATTTTATGGGTTTCTATAAAATTTTTCGGTTTTTGTAAAACTCCTCGAACTTCTTCCGGATTCATCCTTGATTCGTCCCTGCTTTTCCATGATTTTCCATGATTTTCCATGATTTTCCATGATTTTCCATGATTTTCCATGATTTATCTCGGACTCAGCTTTATTTTTTCCAGTTTTTTTCCATAGCTCTGGCTCTCAAATCTGGTGGCATTTTCTCGATTGCATACCTGAGGGCGGTTCTGGGCATCTCTTTTTTGTTATTCATCACGTATTCGAAGACTTCCTGCCTGCGGGATTTGCTGGCTTCTTTGAGCATCCAGCCGTAGCCCTTCTGGACCAGGTCGTCTTCGTCTTTGAGCAGGAGATCGGAGATTTCAAAAACCTCGTTAAGGAAATTGCCTTTTCGGGCAGGCAGGATCAGAGTTACTGCAGCCGCTCGTCTCACCCACCTGTTGTCCGACAGGGCCCAGATCTTGAGTTTTTCCACATACGCTGGAAATTTCTCTATAAAAGAGCCCACTGCATGGTTGCAGAGGGTGTCACACTTTGCCCAGTTGTTAACGTAGTTTTCAATCCAGTGCTCAAAGGTAAAGAAGTCGTCCTCAGAGTAATCATTTCTGACAAGGTAGGCCCAATCAGCTGCAATAAAGGCTTCCTCGCAGTAATCGGACCGAAAAAGTTCCTCACACAGGTCAAAGATCTCTTTTTTGTCTTCGGACTTTATTTCATTATAGTAATTTTTCGCAATTCTTCCCACAAGCGCAGACTTTATTCCATAGCAGCGGATTTCTTCTTTAAAAAAGCGAGACGAACTGGCTTTTGTTTTCTCATCCACGTTGAGGGATAGCTCCTCTCTTATCCTGGGTATAATATTGTGTTCCACAGTTTTCTATTTAATAAGAGGTGTACTTATATTTTATTTATATATAGTTACATTTTATTTATATTTATATATAGTTATATATATTCTGCTTTTATAATACTTTTAAAAATTTATAGAATAATTAAAAAGTATAAATAAAAATAGAGCCTGAAAACATTTTTCATAAGGAAATTCAATTTATATTTATGCCCAAAGTAAAAATTCGCCCTCAGGAACTCTTTGATTCCAAATGTTTCTTTGACATAATTACACGTACAAATCTCGAGTTCATTGAGTTTCCTATAAAAACACTTGAAGAAGAAAGGTATTTTCTGGGGCTAAATGAAGCTAAAAGAAAGGCTAACTTTGAGTACAATTTTTCCGTTCTATATTACGGAAGACTTGTGGGAGCCTGCGGAATAAAGATCGACCAGCACAGGCCCTGGATAGGAGAAATCGGGTACTTCATTGACAGGGACTATCAGGGAATGGGGATCGCAACCGAAGCTGTAAGACAGCTTGAAAAGGTCGGGTTTGAGCAACTGGATTTACATAGAATTGTCATCCTCATGGACACCCGGAACCTTGCAAGCGAGCACGTGGCTCAGAAATGTGGGTACAAAAAAGAAGGTACAATGGAAAAAGTCCATCGCATAGGGGAAGATTATTACGACTGTTTCCTTTATGCGAAAATAAGGTAATGGAAAAATTGTGCAGGGCGAAAGAAAAATAAGACACGTCCGGAAGGATGCCAGGAAAGAAAAATCAAAAGATCTGAAATCAGCCAAAATCAGCTAAAATCAGCCAAAATCGATTGAAATCGATTGAAATAGGTTGAAATTGATTGGAATCGACTGAAATCAGTTATAATAGGTTGGAATCGGCTGGAACCGACTGAAATAAGGATTCAGTTCAGCCTGTAAGCCTTATAATAAAAAACAGAAAAAACAGGTAGGTAGCGCAGGCCTGACTGAATCAGACAAGCCCGATAGCCTGTATAAGGCTATTCCCATACCAGACAACCATAAGATTATTTGCGGTTACAAAGACCCCAACGGATTCTATAATACGTTTTGTGAGAAACCATTTTTCCCCCGACGTTTTTATCAAAGGAGCTGCATAAAAAAGCAGGAGAATAAAACCTATTTTTACAAGCAAAAGGTGATATATCCCGTAATTTTCCAGAATCATTGCCGGAACCGGATTATATTCCGTACCCTGATTTAAGGCACAAACCGTGGAGATCCAATCTCCAATTACATAGAAAAGAATAATGAAACGTATCTCGTAGAGATAAGAACTGAACGAACCCCGAGTATTGTAGACTTCCAACAAAGAACCTCCCAGAACTCCCCATTTTCCGGTAGAGGAAAACTATATTATAAGATTATATATACGTAAGAAACAAAAACAAGAAACTAAAATAGAGATTAATAATTTTTAGAAAATACTTACCAAGAATTTTTAGAGAATTCAGGGCACGAAAACACATTAAATGGATGTAAGTATATCAGCGAACTTGTTACAGTTATTAGATGGTGTACTCAGATGATTGCACTCAGATGATTGCACTCAGATGGTTGTACTCAGATGGTTGTACTCATAGATTTATTCAGGTTTAGTATTTCTTATTACGATATTTTAAAAAACTTGACTGCAAACTGTAAAGAATTATATCTAAAAGTGTATGTTAATATATTCATAGAAAAAGCTTGAGTTAAATATTAAACTCTTGGTATTTGGATTTACAGCGTTCGTGAAACTTATATCCAGATTTTCAGATAGATGGTAAAAATGACTCAAAACATGGACTTTTCAGGGAAGACTGATTCTCCTTCCTTGCTGGAACTGAAAAATGTAACCGTCGTCAGAGGCGGGAGAAAAATCCTTGATTCGGTGTCCCTGTCAATTGGGCAGGGAGAACATGTTGCGATTATCGGGCCTAATGGTTCCGGGAAATCTTCCCTGATCAAGACATTTACAAAGGAATATTACCCTCTTGCAGCAGCCGATGGGCTTGTTCTGAATATCATGGGCAAAGGGACCTGGAATGTCTTTGAGCTAAGAAAACTGCTCGGGATAGTCTCAGGAGACCTTCAGCAGACCTACTTCCGTCAGGTTAGTGTGCTGGATGTCGTACTATCAGGGTTTTTCAGCAGCATAGGAATTTACTATAACCATGAAGTTACCCCTGAAATGGAAAACAGAGCAAGGGAAGTGCTTGAGTTTCTTGAGATTCCCCACCTCGAAGACAGGCTGATGTCCGAACTTTCTTCAGGGGAAGCAAGAAGGGTACTCATAGGAAGAGCCCTTGTACATGACCCTGAAGCCCTTATTTTAGATGAGCCTGCAAACAGCCTTGATCTAAAAGCCCTTCACAGCTTCCGCGAAATTGTCCGGAAAATTGCCAGCTCGGGAAAGAGTATTATTCTCGTAACTCACACCCTTGAAGATATCATTCCTGAAATCAACCGTGTAATCCTCATAAGAAACGGAAAAATCTTCATGGACGGAAAAAAGCAGGAAATCCTGACCGACGCAAACCTCTCGGAACTGTTTTCCCTCCCGGTCGAAGTCGTGAAGAAGAACGGTTATTATCAGGCCCTGATCTGAGGAACAGGCACGGATTAAAACAAAAAAGTTGACAAAATGAAAATATTAACGCAAGCATATTAAAAATCCAGGCCCATCGACATTTCAGGCCTGTCAACATTTTAGGCTTATAAACAACTCCGTAGTATCAGAACAAACTGATACTGAGTTCTGCTTTTTATCGATATCCCCAACAGATCTTGTGTTTTTTATATTTTTTATTTTTTCTCTTTAACCTTTATCTACCTCCAGTTCTTTTAACAGGCGTAGTCATAAACTTCAATCATCTAGTCGCACATCCTACATTCCTTACAATTTTATCTTCTGATTGATACACTTTAATACTTATACGTGAATTTAAACATAAACTATAACTGAATGACAAAAGACCCTGGGGGATTAAATTTGGGAAAGCATTTTGTCATAATTGCCGGAGAAGAAGCAGGCCCTAAATCAAATAAAATGGGCGGGATCTGGAATGTTATTCATGAAGAGGCACAAACCCTTGCTGCGCTTTTCAATTCAGGGCAATTGGATACAAAAGAAGATAAAGAGATACTCGTTGTGGGCCCTTATTATGCGCACAGGGGCGCAGACTGGAATAGGGGGTTAAACAGGATTACGGAGATGGAGGAATTTGACTTCCTTAACCCCGGCGAAGAACTTCGAAAAAGCCTTGAATCCCTTGAAAACTCAGGTATCAAGGTATTTACAGGATGCAAGTTCGTGGGGAGAACAAAGATAGGCTATTTACAGTTTCAAACCTCTGATTTTGGAAAAATACGTTCCATGTATAAGGAAAAGGAGATGAACCTTGAAAGCAGGATCAAATCTGAAGCCTACGAGCACCTTGGACTTGATTCCCTGAGATATGAAAATATGTCAAACGGACCTGAGTATACCCATTACCTATGCCTGTCTTATGCGGTTTCCGAGCTTGTCAGGCACCTTCTAAGCACAGCTTCGGAGAGTTCCGAAACCCCCGGTGCAGCTACTCATAGTTCTATTCCCTGCCCAAGAGTCTCTCTGCACTGCCATGAATTTGGGGTGTTTTATGCGCCAGCCAGGCTTAAGAAGCTCGGAATTCCAGTAAATACTGTTGCAACTCTGCACGCAACTCTGCCTGGAAGGACTGCAGGATACAACACTATCCAGAAAAGAAGGAATAATGACAGCACATGGCCTTCAGGAGTGCCTGAAAACCTGGCTGCCCTTGAAGCGCTGGCTGCATATGCCGATACGGTTACTGCAGTAGGAGAATCGACTCGACAGGAAGCCAGGCTCTTTTACGGGATTAACGGAATTGTGATCCGAAATGGAATAACCATAGAATCTGACAAGATAGACTGGGACCTGAAAGAAAACTCCCTTGAACGAATCCGAAAATTCCTTTCCGAAAACCTGTATAAGTACCACGGAGGGGAAAGGATAGAACCCGAAAAGATAATCCCGATTTTTACAATCTCTCGACTGGAGGTGGAAAATAAAGGATATCCGGATCTTCTCGATTCCCTTGTTGCGCTTGAGCACATGATAAAAAACAGCATTCTTGAAGGGCATATGCAGGAGGGAATCAGGGTAATCTGTTTCCTTGTTACGGCTGAAGGGTCCAAAACAAACCTTCCGTCAGGATTTCCTGTAAACCTGCCAAAAGAAGTGCTTGTAGGAAACGAACTGAGAATCCAGCAGATGATTGAGGAAAGAGGGCTGGATTTTTCGAAAATGGTACGGGGAAAACGCTCGGTTGCAGCACTTTTATACCCCCAGATTCTTTCAAGCTCGGATGGAGGGCTGGGTATGGAAGTTGAGGAATTTATGGCAGGCTGCTGTGCAGGTATCTTTCCCTCACGTTATGATCCCTTCCTGCTCACAGGGCTTGAAGCCGGAAAAGAAGGAACCCCAAGTGTGGTCAGTCGGGTATGCGGCTTCAGTGATGCCATAAAGACAATTGAGTCCCTTAAAGAAGCGCTTGGAGGAGTGATAGTAGTAGACAATATCGGTCTTTCCTATTACGAAACAGTCCTTGACTACGCCCTGGCAGTCAGTTATTTTACACGGAATTTCATAGAAGATAGGGTAAAGTATAAACTCCTCTGCAGGGAAGCCTTCCTCCTTGCAAAAGATATGGACTGGAAAGCTCCTACTGAACAGTATTATGAACTGATAAGCGGAGCTCGGTTCTGCAAACAGGAAAATACTGCTGGCAGGAGATAAAAAGAAGTTAAAATATCAGGAAAAAACGAATATCAGGAAAAAACGAATATCAGGAAAAACGAAATGAAATATGGCGAGGTTTTCCTGAAATGTCAGAAATCAGAAAGCATTACTTTCTTTCCGAGTACTGTATAATTGCCGAAGAAAGAGCTAAAAGGCCTTCGGATTTTGCAGTTGCGGACAAAGACCGCGGGAAAAATGGATCTGAAAACTGCCTTTTTTGCGGAGGAGCCGAGGAAAATACTCCTCTTGCCACTGCTGTCTATAAAAATGGAAAAATCTATTCAGATACTCCTGAAAAAAGGGTACGCAACTGGGATTTCCGTTGCTTTCCTAACCTTTATCCTGCCCTTTCACCTGTGCCTGGGTCCCCAAAACAAGAGGAAAACGAGCTGCAGGCTGAACCTGGATATGGGTTTCATGAAATTATCGTAGAGTCACCTTTGCATGGGAGAAGGCTTGAGGACTTTTCTAATTCTGAAATTTCAGAACTCATGCAGGTCTATAGAGACCGTACATGTAATTACGCAACCCGTGAAAATATACGCTACGTTTCCCTGTTTAAAAATTCCGGGGAGAAAGCCGGGGCTTCAATTAACCACCTTCACAGCCAGCTTCTTGCCCTGCCGTTTTGTCCCCCTCCTCTGTTAAGGGAATTGAAGGTTATCAGGAAAACAGAGAAATGCCCTTACTGTGCCATCTTTGACCTGGAAAAGGCATCTCCCCGTTTAATATCTAAAAACAGTGAATGGATAGCCTTTACTCCTTATTCCTCGATGGGACCATTTGAAGTGTGGTTCCTCCCCCGAAAGCATGTCAGTTCTCTTGGCGGTTGCAGTGATAAACTTCTTTTTGCTCTGGCGGATATCCTGAAAGCCATTCTCAAAAGTTATGGACGAATTCTTGGAAAACCTTCCTTTAATTATATGTTTTACCAGCTTTCCGAATCTCCGGAATATCACCTGAACCTCCGTTTGCTCCCCAGGATTTCTATTCATGCGGGTTTTGAACTCGGAACAGAAACTTATATTAATACGGTTTCTCCGGAAAGGGCAGCCTCTTATTTGAGGGAAGACCTTAAGCATGGAGAATGAGGCTTGTAAAACAAACTGAAAAAGACGAGTCCATTGAACTGTTTTTGTTTTTGTATTGAGTTATGACAAAAATTTACAGATATGTTTATCTACCATTAAAAAGGAATAAAGTTAGTAAAATATAAAAAAACCAGATTCTTAATGCAAAAATTATCTTTATGTCACGTAAATCAAAGTTATACTCCTTTTGCTTTATACGACCAGTTGTAGGCTTAAGGGGCATAGAATTATAGAAAGATTATGACGAGCTGGATTCAGTAAACTTGAAATTAGTAATATGACTGAATTCAGCAAACTAAAAAATCCAATTATTAGAAAGGCAAGGGGGAGCCTGCATTCTTTGTTACTCCTTAACTCCCATTTTGATAAAAAGGGATAAGTGAGCTTATGAAAAAGATTCGAATAGGAATGTTTGCCTGGGAAAGTTTGTATTCGATACGTGTAGGAGGAATTTCACCCCACGTGTCCGAGCTCTCTGATGCTCTTGCAGCAGAGGGGCACGAGGTACACCTGTTTACACGAGACCATGAAAACAAAGATGAGGTAATAAATGGGGTTTATTATCACAAAATTGCCTGTGACCAAAATGGAGGAATCGTTGAGCAGATGAACCATATGTGTGATGGTATGTACTGCCGGTTCCTCGAGGTGAGAGAAAGTGCAGGAGAATTTGATGTTCTACATGGCCACGACTGGCACCCTGTAAATGTGCTTTGCAGGATAAAAGCCCAGTTTGGACTGCCCTTTGTTCTGACCTTCCACAGTACGGAATGGGGGCGTAACGGGAACTGCCATGGAGACTGGTGGGAGGCAAAGGAAATTTCACACAGGGAGTGGCTTGGAGGCTATGAATCTTCGGAGATTATCATAACCTCGACCATATTGAAGGAAGAAATCAAGTATATCTACAAAATTCCCGATTACAAGCTATGGGAAATTCCTAACGGCATAAACGTGGGAAAAATAAAAAGGCAAATCGACCCCGGAGATGTGAAAAGACACTATGGAATCCATCCCTGTCTTCCAGTTGTGCTTTTCACGGGAAGGATGTCCTATCAGAAAGGGCCTGACCTGCTGGTGGAAGCTGCTGCTAGAGTACTGAAGAAAAGGAATGCACAGTTTGTGCTTATAGGAGAGGGGGAAATGCGCTCTCAGTGTGAAAATCAGGCTCATAGGCTTGGCATTGGAAATTCCTGTAATTTCCTCGGGTACGCTCCGGATAATACCGTAATAGACTGGTTCAATGCCTGCGACCTCGTGTGCGTGCCCAGCCGGAACGAGCCTTTTGGAATTGTGGTGCTTGAAGCCTGGGATGCAAGGAAACCTGTAGTTGCAAGTGATGCAGTCGCCCTTGTGGAAAATTTCAGGACAGGCGTTATTGCACATAAAGAGCCCTCTTCTATCGCCTGGGGCCTTAATTATGTTCTGGAAGGGCTTGGCCACAATCGAATGGGAGAGAAAGGGTACGACCTTATTAAAAAGCGTTATAACTGGAAAACCATAGCTGAAAAAACTTTCGAAGTATACAAAACAGTAATCGAAAACCATGAGACTGCGGCAGGAAAAGTCAATTGAAGCTCAGGAATTCTAGATGGAAGTGCCCTTAAAATTTTAATTTTTTAACCACTTTTTTCAATAACATTTAATTTTTTTAATTAATTTTTGAGCTAATATTTGTTTTTGGGCAGAGTATTGAGCATTTTAAGTATATTTATTTCAAGATTTACTTCTTTTATTTTAAGATTTACTTCTTTTATTTTAAGATTTACTTCATTTACTTTAAGATTTACTTCATTTATTTTAAGATTTACTTCATTTATTTTAAGATTTACTTCTTTTATTTCAAGATTTACTTTTTAGAAATATTCAAAGGACTTCCGCATTCCTAAAAACTGGAAACGGAATCCTTTGTTTGTAGGATATTTTATATATCCTCTTCATCCTCTTCATCAAATTCCTTATAGCTGTCGCTTCCTACCATTGCAGCCGAGATGGAATCAATTCCGTCAAGCCATTCTGCGACAATGCCATAGGGAAGATCGGCCATAACCTCTTCAGGCAGGCTTTTTCCTTTCAGCACGAGCGCACCGCATTGTGCAGTATAGTCAAGAGCGAGCTCAAGGTCGTCCGAGGATTCTGCCTCAATGGCTGATTTTACAAGCTCTGCGATATCGGTTCCTTCATCATAGTCGCCCATAACATAGCACTCGAAGGCGATAAGAGCCCCCATAAGAGAGGTCTGGACAGAGTCGATCATAAGGTTGATATCTTCAGAAATTGGCTCGACATCGGAAAGTACAATGTCCCGGATCTCAGCCAGTATATCCAGAGCTGTTTCTCTGGAGAGCATACCCTTATCAAAGCGTGCAACCACTTTCAGGCAGGCCAGAATCACATCATCAACCATATTTACGAATATTGCACTTTCTTTTCCAGCTTCGTCTTCCGACTCCT
>Ga0183096_1003271_pt1 | contig 10015 bp, 8 predicted proteins | sample Biomet5_FD_127791 | JGI IMG/M metagenome (GOLD analysis project Ga0183096, IMG submission 127791) | Microbial communities from bioreactor (seeded with sewage sludge) at LBNL, California, USA - Biofuel metagenome 5 (version 2) (version 3) | ecosystem: Engineered > Bioreactor > Anaerobic >...
GCGTTTTGGTTACCGATCTCCTGACGATCTTTTCAAACACCAGCTTGCTATGGTATTATCCTCTTAACGTGGTTTTCGGGTTTCATTTTGTTGCACTTGTTTTTTCAATCCGCTAGCGAAAATAAGAAGTGAAAACGCGATACGCCGGGGGTTGACAGCTCACAGACATTATGATAATATTCTTAATCGTCAGCGGATTGACCGCGGATGCGCCCAAGGGCTGATGCAGAACCTGCGCCTGTAGCTCAGCTGGATAGAGCAACGGCCTTCTAAGCCGTGGGTCAGGGGTTCGAATCCCTTCAGGCGCACCAAAGACATGGTGGGTATAGTTCAGTGGTAGAGCGCCAGATTGTGGCTCTGGATGTCGTGGGTTCGAGCCCCACTACTCACCCCATTTTCCGCCTTGGGGTATAGCCAAGCGGTAAGGCACGGGACTTTGACTCCCGCATTCGTAGGTTCAAATCCTGCTACCCCAGCCAATGACCGCCGCTTGGGTGAAAACCGTCGCCAACAAGCGGCGGTTGTTTCATATCTGCGGGGATTCAGCGATGTCTCCCTGAGATAAAAAGGCGAGTACGGTTCGGTTAAAAAGCACAGGGCTTTCCTGTGCCAGATTGTGCCCGCCAGTCAAAAACAATAACGTGGCATGGGGGAGTGCGGAAGCGATACGCCGCGTATGGCGTTCGCGGATCACATCCTGTGTACCGGCCAACACCAGTGTCGGCGTCTGCAACTTTCGCAGCTCGCGGACCGGAATATGCGGCTGCAACGCCATCAGTGCGGATAATTCACGCTGGTGGCGCCACTTCGGGTTAAAGAACGAAGCGATGCCCGCATGCAGATAGTCTCGCCAGACCACAAACCATAGGCTTGTTTTCATCCCGGTTGGTGTCAAATTCGCACCTGCAAGGATCAAACGGCGCACACAGTCCGGGTACCGCAGAGCAAACATAAGCGCGATATTTCCGCCATCTGAAAAACCCAGCAAGTCTGCGCGTTGGATTGAAAGCGCATCCAGAAGCGCTTTTAAGTCCTCGGCGAATTGCGACAGAGTAAAGGGCGCTCCGCCTCTTGGCGTCTGCCCATGTCCACGTGTATCCACGGCGACCACGCGGTACCGTTCGGAGAAAACAGATATCTGCTTTGAAAAATAGGTATGATCTTCTCCGTTGCCGTGCAGTAAAAGCAATGCGTTTCCTGTGCCGACGTCCAGAAAAAATGGCAGTGTTTCCAATTGAATCGCCTCATCTTTTTCTACTGCTCCCTATTATACCGTAAAAAGTATGCGCAAGCGAAATGATTCGTATCCTGCACGAAATGGGAAGGGTTTTCAAACCGTTCACAAGTAGCGCTTGCCAATTGATGCGCGCTTTGATATAATGATAATCCGATACAGCTGATGATTTGAAAGGGGTTTAATCTGATGTTTAATTTAGCGCAAATTCTGCTCGGCCTGACCGACAGCGCCGCCGCTGGTACGGCAGGTACTACCGCTACGGATGCTACGACAGCAACCACCGCCGCCGCGGGGGGGGACATTCTCACCCTGATCGTCCCCATGGTCTTGATGTTTGCCGTGTTCTATTTCCTGCTGATCCGTCCGCAACGCAAAAAAGATAAAAAAGTGAAAGACATGCTTTCTGCGCTTAAAGTGGGCGATCGGATCAGCACGATTGGCGGCATTTTCGGCACAATCACCGCGATCAAGGACGACACGATTGAGCTGAATGTAGGCAAAGACAACGTGAAGCTGATTTTAGCGCGCTGGGCAATCCGCCAGGTGGAAGATGTGCCTGTTGAGAATGACGCCGAAGTTTTAAACTAAAGCGATATTTTATAAGCAACCCTTGCGGATGTTCCGCGGGGGTTGTTTTGCGATTGGAACTATTTCAACCACATCAATTACCAAAGTTCCCTTTTCCATTGAAAAGCAGCTTTGAATAGTGTATAATCCAAAAGACAAAGCAAGTATTGGAGGGATTGACCTATGAAACATATCAAAACCGTATCCGAGCCCTGCCTGCGCCAGTCGCTGACTTATGGTGGTTGCGGCGAATGCCAGAGCTCCTGCCAGAGTGCCTGTAAAACCAGCTGCACTGTGGGCAACCAGAGCTGTGCCAGCCGTGAACAGCAGATTTTAGCGGGTCGCGACGGCAAAACCAACCACACGGCCAGCAAGTAAAGCATTTCGCCCGTTCCATACGGGAAAGATCCCTGTTGCACGCCGAACACGCCAGTTTATGGCGCACAGGCGCCGCAAGAGGGACTTTTTATTGCCGGAAATACTACGCACTGTTTATAAAGTCAGTGATACTTTTCACAGACAACGTTGTGAAAGGCTCATCTGTGCTTTACGGAAGACGAAGAGGAGGATACCCAATGATCCATTTATTCCGCGCGCTGGGGAAACCGATGGTATTGGATGTGGGCAGCGGTGCGGTGCACGCATTGGACGAACTGGCGTACGACGCGTTGTTATACCGTGAAGAACACCCTCAGGCGCTGGACAATGAAATGATCTCAGCTCTGAGCGAAAAATATCCGCATGAAGAAGCGGAAGAGACGGTAGAAGAAATTCGCGAAATGATCCGGGAAGGTTTGCTGGATACTCCGGATGATTACAGTGGGATTGAACTGCCGGAAGCGGGTGTGATTAAGTCGATGTGCCTTCACGCGGCACACGATTGCAACCTGCGTTGTCAGTACTGTTTTGCGGACAAAGGGGAGTATCACCTTCGCAATCGCATGCTGTTGCCTTTCGAAACAGGAAAGAAGGCTCTGGACTGGCTGATTGCCAGAAGCGGAAACCGTCATAACCTGGAAGTGGACTTTTTTGGCGGCGAACCGTTGATGAACTTCGATGTGGTTCGGCAACTGGTTGCGTACGGGCGCGAACAGGAAAAGAAATCCGGCAAGCATTTTAAGTTCACAATCACCACCAATGGGGTTGGCTTGACCGACGAAATCATGGCATTCCTGAATGAGGAAATGGAGAACGTCGTGATTTCCATTGATGGAAGACGCGAAGTACATGACCGGATGCGCCCGACACCAAACGGGAAAGGCAGTTACGACCTCACAATTGACAAGGCGAAGAAGTTTGTGCATCTGCGCCGGCAGCAACAGTACTATATTCGCGGAACCTATACCCGCTATAATCTGGATTTCGCGAAGGACGTGCTGCATCTGGCGGATCAGGGGTTCGAACAGCTGTCCATCGAGCCGGTTGTAACCTCCGCAGATAAGCCTTACGCAATTCGTGAGGAGGATCTGCCCCGTATTTTTACGGAATACGAACAACTGGGGAAGGAATATCTTGAACGGCGTTCGGACGGACGTTGGTTTAACTTTTTTCACTTTATGGTCGACCTTACGGGCGGCCCCTGCCTGAAGCGCCGGTTGACCGGTTGCGGCGCTGGCAACGAATACGTTGCGGTGACCCCGGAAGGCGATATTTACCCATGCCATCAGTTTGTCGGCCGGGAAGGGATGAAAATGGGTTCGGTGCTGGATGGCAGCTTTAATACCGACATCCAGAAACACTTCCATAATAACCATGTGCTGAACAAAGAAAAATGCCGTGACTGCTGGGCCAGATTCTATTGCAGCGGTGGATGCGCGGCCAATGCGCATGCCTTTAACGGGGACATCTCCAAACCGTTCGACCTGGAATGCAAAATTGAGCGTAAGCGACTGGAATGCGCCATGGCGATTTACGCAATTGAGCATGAGAACACGCAGGAGGCTGCGAGCCAGAGAACGCCGGAACCCCCACCCTGTTTATGAACGCAATCGAATGCCGGATTTGCAATTCTTCAAAACATTCTTAATGAGTCGTTCATGATGTGGTCAAAAATGGGTGATATGATGCTAGCGTAGTAAGGAGGGACCAAACATGAAGAATACTACTACGAAGAAAACACTCTATGGGTCTTTGGCGATTGCTCTGGCTCTAATGTTGGTGACGGTTGGCGCTTTTGCGTTCCTCAATACCAGTCACGAAGCGTCTGCCGAAACCGCAAAGGTTTCCGAAAATGCGACGGTTGTCAGCAGTCCCTTTACCGATGCGGTAGCGAAGGTAAAGGATAGCGTCGTAGGCGTAAACAACTATACGACGATGTCCCGCAACAGCTATTATGGCTATAACTTCGGTTTCGGCGATGGATTCGGCGGAAACGGAAGCGATAATGGCAGTGGGGACAATAGCGGCAGCAACAACGGCAGCAGCGATAACAGCGGCAATACCGATCGTTCTGTACTGCAAAGCAGTGGCAGCGGCGTCGTGGTTGCGGATGGTTATGTGCTGACCAACTACCACGTTGTGGAGGGCGCGACTTCTCTGGAAGTGACCTCCGGAGATAAAACGTATGCCGCGACTGTGGCCGGGTATGACGACTCTCTCGACCTTGCGGTGCTGAAGGTAGACAAACTGGATATCGCTCCCGTCACGGTTGGCGATAGCGATAAACTGAATGTAGGCGACTGGGCGATCTGCATCGGCAACCCGCTCTCCTTTACCGGCACCACGACCGTTGGCGTTATCTCCGCGCTGAACCGCGAAGTGACCAGCGAGAACTACGATCAGTTTGGCCTGCGTGAAGATGTGGTGAATTACATGATCCAGACCGACGCAGCCATCAACGCGGGTAACAGCGGCGGCGGTATGTTCAACATAGCGGGTGAACTGGTAGGCATCCCCAGCATGAAGTACACCGGATCGTACTACTCCTCCACCACGGTGGAAGGCATCGGTATGGCAATCCCGATTAACGTTGCAAAGCCCCTGATCAACGATGTGATGACCGGCAAGACCAACGGCAGCGCGAGTGACAGCAATGCCAGCAGTGCCAATGGCGACCAGTCCGCGGTGAATGGGAGCAGCGATGCCAATGATTCCAAACCCCGTATCGGTATCACCGTTACCAACGCGACGAACTTCTCCAGTTATGCGGTACAGGAAGGGATTATCCCTAACGGCGCGTATGTAACGGATGTTGAAAGCGGTTCACCGGCCGATAAGGCTGGGGTGAAGGTCGGCGATATCATTGTGCAGGCAGATAACACGACCATTACTTCGACTTCTCAGCTGATTACCATCCTGCAGGCGAAGAATGCCGGCGATACGGCAGATTTGAAACTGTATCGGTCCGAAGGGATTTCCGAAGCCAAGAGTATCGACGACATCAAGGCTGGCACCTATCAGGACATTACGGTGGAACTGGCGATGCTGGATAACGTAAAGCAATAACCGAACCTGCTGGGCAAGCAACAGGATTTACGCTGAACGGGCGGTACGGAGCAATCCGTACCGCCCATGTTTATGTGTTGTAATGCAGAAGAGCTTATGCGGGCTTCTGGAACGATAACTGCGGAGAGAGAAAAAAACATTTAGCCATTATAGGCCATGACCCGTATTGATTTGTTCTGGACAGGACTCAGTAATGTGAAAACCCCTGTATGCTATATAGGAGAACCAATACATTACTTTCGGTATTGGCGATCTGGTCGCTCGAGCAGGGGAGAGACAGGGGCTGTACAGGAATAAAACTCACAGAGATTATCCTGCATGCCATCTGAAGCGAGCACGGACCGGTCACAGGGAGCGAGAAAAGGCGTCCTCCACATGGAAGGACGCCCCATAGCCCCCAATCAGATGCATACCCGTTAGGGAACGGTTGTTGTTGCAGGGGAAGATGATTCTGGCGAAGGGGCGGCGGCAAGAGCGGTTGAATCGGATGTGCGCATATGCGTAAGCAGGTAATTGAGAAATTTCATCGAGTAGGCGTCATTGCCGTTGTTAACCAACACGCAGAGCACGCCATCGTTGGTAATCAATCCGTAATCGGCAAGGCCTGGTAGATGATCCGTCGGAATGCCGACCAGCGTTTTCTTGCCGGTCTCGGTATCGGTATAGTATCCCTTGCTGAGGTCCAGCCCGTCCACATCGAGGGTACCGTTGTCAATATACGGTTGAAGGTCCATCAGCGCACCATTGCTGGCCAGCGATTTAAAACGGGTACCGGAGAGAAGATAAACGTCCCCCTGCGCAGCGCTGACCCAAACCGTCAACTGCATATCGCCGTAGGTCTGGTCGTAGGTGATGGTCGAGGCGGTTACCTCTTCCATTTCCGGCATGATCTCGGTGTGAATCTGATCTGCGAGAGCCTGAAGATCCTTTCCACCAATCGCCCCGGCTTCGGCGTAAAACTCAACCTTCAGGTTGTCGGGGGATTGATACCGGGTGGAGGTATAAATCAGGTTCCAGCCGAATAGAGCGATAGCGATCAGCACCAGATACTTCCAGAAACTATAGTGGAAGTGATTGCGAATTTTGCTTTTAGTAATCGGCATTTTCAGGCTCATAGTTTTTCTCCACTTGCAGTAAACCGCGCCGGGTAGTTCGGCGCGGTTTACCCGTTATTTTTGCGGTTTCATGGTGGGGAAGAGCAACACATCGCGGATCGAGGTGTTGTTGGTAAGCAGCATCACCATGCGATCAATTCCAAAACCGAGGCCGCCGGTTGGCGGCAAACCATATTCCAGAGCGGTAACGAAATCTTCGTCCACCTCCGCATGGATTCCTTCGGCTGCACGCACGCGTACCTGTTCTTCAAATCGTCTGCGTTGATCAATGGGGTCGTTCAGCTCGGAGAAAGCATTGCCCATTTCGTGTCCACTGATAAAAAATTCAAATCGTTCGGTCAGATCCGGGTTTTCAGGCTTGCGCTTGGCAAGCGGGGAAATGTCGACCGGATAATCCGTGACGAAGGTGGGCTGTATCAGGTTTGCTTCGACGTATTCATCAAACAGCGCCGCCAGACAATCGCCGCGCTTTGCGTTCTTCTCGTAATGTACGTTTCTCTGATCCAGACAGCTACGGGCATCCTCATCTGTCTTCCAGTCTTCGTAGTTCACACCGCAGGCTTCCAATACGGATTGTGCCATGGTAACGCGGCGCCAGGGGGCTTTCAGCTCGATCTGCTCGTTCTCATAAGGAACGCAGGTGGTGCCGCAAACCTGAAGAGCAACGGTGGAGTAAAGCTGCTCTACCATTTCCATGACTTCCTGATAGTCCGCATACGCCTGATACGTTTCGACGCTTGTGAATTCAGGGTTATGGGTGGCATCCATTCCTTCGTTGCGGAACAGCCGGCCCACTTCGTACACTTTATCAAAACCGCCTACGATCAGCCGTTTCAGGTATAATTCCGTTTCGATGCGCAGAAACATGTCCAGATCCAGCGCGTTAAGGTGTGTTTTAAAGGTGCGGGCGGACGCGCCGATTTCAATGGTTTGCAGCACGGGAGTATCCACTTCCAGAAAGCCGCGGGCATCCAGAAAAGCGCGAACGGCGTTGATAATCTGGCTGCGCTTACGGAAGGTGTCGCGAACTTCGGGGTTCACGATCATATCGACATACCGCTGACGATACCGCAGATCGGGGTCCTTTAAACCGTGAAACTTTTCCGGCAGTACCTTCAAGCTCTTTGATAAAAGGGTCAGCGTCTGGGAATGGATGCTGATTTCGCCTTTCTGCGTGCGGAATACGACGCCTGTAACCCCAAGCAGGTCGCCAACGTCGTAATCTTTAAATTCGGCATACGCTTCGTCACCAACGTCGTCGCGGCGCACATAAAACTGGATCTGACCAAAAGCGTCCAGAAGGTGCGCGAAGCTGGCTTTTCCCATAATTCTGCGGCTGACCATACGACCTGCAATGCTGACTGTTTTACCTTCCAGCGAATCAAACCCGGAAAGAATGTCGGCGCTGGAGTGGGATACGGAAAAATGGGTGATCGAAAAAGGATTTTTCCCATTTTCCATCAGCCGCTGGAGTTTATCCCGGCGAATTCCTTCCTGCTCGCTTAACTGGCGCGCGGATAATTCGGTTTCCTGTGGACTTTGCGGTTCGCCGTTCATGATATTCATCCTTTCGGAAATACGAAGCATCGGGGATAACCGGAAAGGGTTACCGGGAAATCTCCATAACTTTCATCTTTACCACTCCGCCAGGAGTTTCGACTGGCACGACCTGTCCGACCTTTTTACCAAGCAGGGTGGCGCCGATCGGGCTGTCGCTGCTGATTTTCATCTCTTTGGGGTTGGTTTCGTTTGCACCGACAATGGTGAAGGTCTGCTCCCGTTTCAGAGTCTGGTTCATTACTTTAACCGTATTTCCAACACCGATAGTGTCGGTATTTACGTCATCGTCGTCAATCACGATGCAGTTGCGCAGCGTGTTTTCCATTTCGACGATTTTCGCCTCAATTCGGCTTTGTTCATTCTTGGCTTCGTCATACTCAGCGTTCTCGCTAAGGTCGCCAAAACCGCGAGCTACAGCGATTTGATCGGCAATTTCGTTACGACGAACGCTAATGTAATAATCCAGTTCGGCCTCCAGCTTTTTATAGCCATCTTTGGTCAACACGGTCTTTTTTTCTTTCGTTTCCGCCATGGTAAAGCCCCTTTCTCATCGCGTGCCGGGCGAACGGACGCGTCGGAGTGCAGAATACGCACCGTTGCGTGAACGGCTTCCATGCCGAACATATGCAACGGTGCCTACAAATAACCATGCTATTATATCGCATGGGTAAAACAAAGTCAATCGGTGGAAAATCATTTGTATTCTTTGCCGGATAATCCTATAGCGGGATCATAGCATTGCCCTTGATTGCTTGACAAAGCGCACGAACACAGCTATGATAAGGAATGATTTTCATAGCTGGAGGGAATCGAATGGCGGCTTTAACCATGGACAAACTGGTTGCTCTTTGCAAAGGGCGCGGTTTTATTTACCCGGGCAGTGAAATTTACGGTGGTTTAGCAAACTCCTGGGATTACGGGCCGCTGGGCGTGGAATACAAGAATAATATCAAGCGTGCATGGTGGCGTAAATTTGTTCAGGAGAATAAATATAACGTCGGCTTGGACAGCGCAATTCTGATGAACCGGAACGTGTGGGTGGCAAGCGGCCATGTGGGCACGTTTAATGATCCTTTGATGGACTGTAAAGCCTGCAAAGAGCGTTTCCGCGCCGATAAACTGATTGAGGACTGGGGCTGTGAGCACGGCGAGGAAATCCAGGCCGATGGATGGACAGACGACCAGTTCGAAGCTTTTATCAAAGAAAAACAGATTCCTTGCCCCAGCTGCGGAAAGCATGACTTTACGGGCATCCGTAAATTCAACCTGATGTTTAAAACACATCAGGGAGTGAACGAAGACAATGCGGCGGAACTTTATCTGCGCCCGGAAACAGCGCAAGGGATTTTTGTGAACTTCAAAAATATCGTACGTACCACGAGACGCAAACTTCCGATGGGCGTTGGGCAGATCGGCAAGTCCTTCCGGAATGAAATCACCCCCGGTAATTTCATTTTCCGCATTCGCGAATTCGAACAGATGGAACTGGAATTCTTCTGCAAGCCTGGCGAAGACATGGAATGGTTCACGTTTTGGCGCGGATTTTGTAAGGAATGGCTGATGAGCCTTGGAATGAAAACGGATAGTCTGCGTCTGCGTGACCATAAACCGGAGGAGCTTTCCCATTACTCGAAAGCCACCACGGACTTTGAGTTTTCCTTCCCCTTCGGCTGGGGCGAGCTGTGGGGTATTGCAGACCGTACGGATTTTGACCTGAAAGCCCATCAGCACGTAAGCGGGGAAAGCATGGAATATATCGACCCGGTTACAAATGAACGCTATGTGCCCTATGTGATCGAGCCTTCACTGGGCGCGGATCGTGTGGCGCTCGCTTTCCTTTGCGATGCTTATGAGGAACAGGAACTGGAAGGCGGCGACAACCGCGTGGTGCTGCACCTTCATCCTGCGCTTGCTCCATATAAAGCCGCGATTCTGCCGCTGCAGAAGAACAAGCTGGGTGAACTGGCCACAAGCGTATATGAGAAACTCAGCAAGAGCTTTATGGTTGAATACGATGAAACCGGCTCCATTGGCAAACGTTACCGCCGTCAGGATGAAATTGGCACGCCTTATTGTATTACCGTCGATTTCG
>Ga0183096_1003275_pt1 | contig 10005 bp, 11 predicted proteins | sample Biomet5_FD_127791 | JGI IMG/M metagenome (GOLD analysis project Ga0183096, IMG submission 127791) | Microbial communities from bioreactor (seeded with sewage sludge) at LBNL, California, USA - Biofuel metagenome 5 (version 2) (version 3) | ecosystem: Engineered > Bioreactor > Anaerobic >...
CCGTGGCCTCCCCGTCATCCAACTGTGCTCTGGCTGCATCCAATTTTCTCTGGTTCTCATCCAGCTGCGCCTTGACCGCATCCAGTTGCTGCTGCGCCGCATCCAACTGTGCCTTCTGTCTGGCCAAAGCCGCTTTCTGCGCCAATAAAGGCTGCCGCTGCGCTTCGATAGCTGTCAGCGCATCGGGATTACCCGCAGCAGCCGCTTCGGCGGCATCCAGCTGAGCCAACGCCGCCGTTATGGCGTCGTCAGCCTGTTTCCACTCCGCCTTCTGTCCGGCCAATGCCGCAGCGTTCGCATCGTACTCATCCCAGCCGGCTTTAAGCTTTGCCGCCCCCTCGTTATATTGTTTTTGAGCGGTGCTTATTTTCTTCTCGTTTTTACTGATCTGCGAGGAGGCGGCTTTCAGCTTGCCTTCGTTCTTATTGATCTCAGTCCTGGCGTCCGCCAGCTTCTTCTCGTTTTCACCGATCTCCGCCGCCGCGTCGTTCAGCTTCTGCCTGGCGTCCGCCAGTTTCTCATCCGCCTCGCGCCTGGCGTCGTCAAAATCGCCCTGCGCCTCAGTCAGCTTATCCTGTGCCTCGCCCCTGACCTCGTCATACCGGATAACCTCGCGGGAATCGGCCAGCGTTTCGAGATCAACCACCGTCGCGCCGACCAGGGCTCCATACTGTTCCGAAAAAGCTGATAGCGCTTTTGCACCTGCTACCGAGATAAAAATATCGGTATACGCATCCGGCGCAAAATCGCTGTCCGGCACATACATATAATAGCCGATTGTCCCGTTGTCGATAGCCGTGTTGCCCAACGTGTATGAAAGATAATAGGCTGAATTGACGATCCCGACTATTTTGTATTGATCGTACCGGAGCGTATCGGAAAGCGTCCCGTCTTCGTCCTCCAGCGTAATCACAGATCCCAGTTTCAGCGCGCCGATATGGATCTTGCCCATACCGATAACGCATTCGCCGGGATTTTCCGGCATACGCCCGGATGTCAATATCGGACGGTTGAGCCAGGCCTCATTGGCCGCGTCCGTGTCGGATGGCAGGCCATGGATGCGGATCACCTTCTTTTCTCCGCCGATCTCGGACATCACGTCCGTCCGGTGCACTGCCATCACATCTTGAACGCCGTCTGTCTGCCTGATGGCCGCAATGTCTTTATCCGTGAAACCCAGCGTGGAAAGCAGTTCCACATCCATCACGTTATCTTGATCGTAATACTGATCTCCGGTCAGTTGCATATCCGGGCCGGTCGCGTTAAGGCCCGCGAAAAAGCCGGCTCCCAGCGCGACGATCGCAAATATCGCCCAGAAGCGGCCCCAGGAATGAGAAATGGAACGGAATATGTCTTTTACAAAGGTTCGGTTTCTCATCGAGTTGTTACCATTCGATCGTACTGGCTAATGCGGGCGCAGAATTCATCGTCATCCCGGCTACCTTGCCGCCGCTGATGCGAATCACGCGGTCCGCCATGGCGGTGAGCGCCGAGTTGTGGGTGATGACAACGACGGTCCGCCCCGTGTTCCTGCAGGTGTCCTGAAGCAGCTGCAGGATCGTCTTGCCGGTGCCAGTGTCCAGCGCGCCGGTGGGCTCGTCACACAGCAGCAGCTTGGGGTTCTTCGCCAGCGCGCGGGCCACGGCTACGCGCTGCTGCTCCCCGCCCGAAAGCTGGGACGGAAAATTGTTCATGCGTTCCTCAAGGCCCACCTCGCGCAGCGTCTCCGCGGGATTGAGCGGGTCCCGGCAGATCTCGGACGCCAGCTCCACGTTTTCGAGAGCGGTCAGATTCTGAACCAGGTTATAAAACTGAAACACAAAGCCGATGTCATACCGACGGTATTCAGTAAGCCGGCGGCTCTTGTAGGCGCTGATCTCCTCGCCGTCCAGCCATATCTCACCGTCCGTACAGGTATCCATACCGCCCAGCATGTTGAGCAGCGTGGTTTTGCCGGCGCCCGAAGGCCCCACAATGACGACCATCTCTCCCTTCTCGATCTCAAAGCTCATGCCGTCAACCGCAGGGATGGTGATTTCACCCATTTGATAATGTTTGCATACATCCCGGAATTCAACAAACGCCACAAAAGCGCCTCCTGCCTGTTTATCGCCCGACATTAAAGTCTGGGTTTGGCTTATTATAACAAATTATATTCCGGGCCGCTTATTTATTATATCGTTTTTTATATCTGTGAAATAATTTGCAAACGCAAAACCTCTACATCTATATCTTGACATCTATATCTTTTTGGACTATATTTTATATAACGTTTGTTATATATGGGGTATTGATTTGAACGAAGTAAAGCAAAAAATTATTCGCGAGTCCGTGAAGCTTTTCAGCAGCAAGGGATATCATGGTACGTCGATGCGCGATATCATGAAAGAGGCTGGGTGAACGCAGCCAACTCCGCATTACTATTTTGACAACAAGCAGGCGTTGTTTAAAGAGTCCGTACTGGGCGAATTTCAAAGAATGATGGAGCAGATCATCGGAGACGTTGACGCTTCCCTGGCCGTAAAGGATATTTACGTCAGGGCGGTCATCAAACGCAAGCATTTTTCGGATTATCAAAAACAAATCTACAGCCTGGCCATCCAGGGATGGTATCACTTGCTCGGCAACGAAGAAGTCGAAAACCAGTTATGCGTATGGGTCAACGAGGTCATCGGCCGCCGCAAAGACTTTCTGGCGGGGAGAATCAGTGATCCGTCCAGGTTGGAGCGCTTTACTGCTTTACTGATGCACGTTTTTCTCAATATAACGGAACAGATCATACTCAAAAATGAGGACATCTCCGATGAGGAAATCGCCCGGCGTTTCACAATGCTCTTTGAATTGTTCTGATTTTTTTTGCCCTATATATAACGTTTGTTATACTGTAAATAATCACTAAAGGAGAACTTCCTATGACCAATTTAATCGTCAAAGTAAACAGGACGGACAACAAAGTTCATTTTGAAGGTGTTTCCGATGCCAATGCCGACATTTCCATCCCTTTCGATTTTGCGCCGCCGCTCGGAGAAGGGCAGGGATTTGCGGGTTTGGAATTGCTGCTTATGAGCTTTGCGGGATGCGTCAGCACCACCATCGTCTTTCTGTTGGGAAGATCGGGCAAGCATATTGCATCCTATTCGGCAGTAGCAGAAGGAATCCGGACGGAACACCCGCTGTTACTGCGTGAAATCCGTCTTCATATTAGTATTGAATCCAACGACATTAAAGACACGGATATGAAAAATGCGGTCAAACAGGCTGAGGCCGTCTCTCCGGTATGGCAGGCCGTCAAGAATAACGTCACCACGAACGTGGCTTTTGAGTTATTATGACAAACGGCGTTTCTTATCGATCCTTGGCTTGATCTCCTGCCGCCAGATGCGCATCATCGCTGCTGCGATCAGAAACACAGCAAATATGATCCGCAGCGTTTCTCCCGCCAGCGCCGATGCCAGCCAATACCCCAGCGCACCGCCTGCGCAGCCAAAGCCGGTGAGAAAAAGCACCGGCTTTATATGTATCTGTTTTTGCCGGATGTGCATAATAAGCGCCGCCAGCGCCATGGGAAGATACGCAAACAGCGTCATGCCCTGCGCCATATGCTGTTCAGTGCCCACCAGCAGCGTCAGCGCGGGGATCAGCACAATGCCGCCGCCCAAGCCCATGCCGCCCACAATGCCGAATACCAGCCCGAAAACCGCGTACAGCATCAGAAGAGCATCCGGATACCGGAGGCCAGCATCAGCAGCGTGAAGATATTATTGAGCAGGCGCACGCCTATTCGCTTCAAAAAGAAGGCGCCGAGCACTCCGCCCGCCACCGCGCCGCCGCACAACCAAAGCGTCGCCTCAAGCGGCACATAACCGCCAAAGCCATAAAGCGCCGCAGACAACGCGGATATCGGGAATATCACCGCCAACGACGCCGCGTGCGCCCGGCGTTCCTCCGTACCCGTTCGTTCCAGTCCTTCTACCACGGCGATACCCCCGCCCGAGCCAAACAATCCGGCGATAAAACCGGATAACAGGCCAACCACCGCCTTTTTGATTCCCTTTTTCATTCGATTCCTTTTATCAAACCAATTTTCCTTTATTGTTTGCCGTGAAATCACATGGTATTCAATGAAACAGCCTGATAGGCTGATGACCAATGGAATCGTCATCGATGCATTATGATTCTTTCAGCCGATAGAGCTTGTAGGTAAAATGCCAACGTTCGAATTCCTGCGTTGCTTGCGCCACCAGTTCATAATTTTCGTTCAGCGCCTTGGAAATGTCCTGGCTACCTTTGTGCATTGAAGGGGATCGTGTTACAACAAACTGCACTTCTCCATTTTGAACAGCCGCGGCCTGCATATCGTACATCTCCTTCAGTGTCATATTCAATTCACAGAAATATTTAACCGTGGGCAGAATGTCCGCCGCGGTGTAAAAGCCACCGTCCAGAAATCCGTAGTTCAGCAGTGTTGGGTTATCCTCCCTATTCATGATTTCAGCGAACTTCGTCTGCGCCAGCCCGGCTTTATCCTGCGTCATGAAGTCCCTATACTGGAAGTTGGCATAGGCATACCAGCCCGAAACGCCCAGCATGATGACACAGCCCGCCGCCAGCATGCGCCACCATAACGCTGTCGCAGTTTTTTCCGATTTCGACCGTGTCATCAACCACTGAAACCGCTCTGCCGTGCTGGAAACCACGCGTGCCAGCACGATCATTCCGGGCAGCATCGTCATCCCCTCTACAGCCAGAAAATAGTACGGATAATTACGTCCGCCACCATATACTCCCAACACCAGTAGCGCCGGAAGCAATAGAATGGAGACTTTGGGCCAGATGTCAGGAAACATCCGGCGCAAGCCGACAAACCCGGAGATCCCCAATAATACAGAGATCAACAAAGCGATATTCGCCATTATATTTATATAAAACTGACCCCAGGCCGTCTGAATCATTGAGAATAAACTCATCTTCTCGCCGTATGCCATAATATTGAGTGTAAAATAGGCGTTGAACCAATCGCCCAAAGCCCCGTTCACCGCGAAATAGGTGAACCATGGTATTGTCGCCGCCGCCATACCGGCCAAAAAAAATGAACATGCCAAAAAGGCCCGTCTCGCCTGCTTTTTCAGCATCAGTGCCACAAACACGGCGATCATGAACCCCAGCCACCAGCCCAGCATGGTGTATTTAATCCACAGCACGCAGCCCGCCAGAGCGCCGGATGTCACCAGGGTTCTCAATGTCAGGGTTTCCTCGTCCTTGAAAAACCGCATCAGCCAATAAAACCCCGCCATCATCAGAGGCAGGCAAAGTTCCTCCGCACTATCGCCGTGTGCGAAGGACGAGGACGAATAAACCAATGCCGCCAATGCCGGTATGATCACATATGTCCATTTCTCGTCCACAAACAGCGCAGCCGTCTTCGCGGCATAATACAGATAGGCCGTTCCCGCAATGACTTCGATAAAATAAGCGCCGATAAACGTGGTATGTGATATAAGATAGGCCAGCCCATGCAGAAAATAAAGCAGCACGCCTTTCTGCTCAAACAGGTCGCGGTATACCACTTTGCCCTGTATCATGCCCTTCCCTACTGTGAAGAAGCAGTTGGCGTCCACCCAGTCGTTGAAGGGATACAGAAATGAAGACTTTGAACAAACAGTTAATATTAAAAAGGAGGTCAGAAAGCTGTAAACCAGCAGCCGGCGTTTTAGCAGAAAATTTATAACCGGATTGCGAAGGCCCATAAAGCGGCTCCCTTTCATTTTTGTGATGTTTTATTATAACCTATCCCGGCTCTTCCGTGCTGAAAAGCTATAATGTAATTGCTGATTTTTCGGAAGCTGCTATTTCCATCAAGTCATGGCCATTTCGTTCACCGGCTTATGGAGTCATATATCCGCGTTGTCCACACCATCTTGTTGTCTTCTCCGTTTTTTTGCCCATATTGTTGTAGGCTTCCCTTTCCATATGCTATAATCACTACAAATGGAAACGTCAAAATACGGCGCGTCGCTGCGCCCGCTGGAAGAAAATAAAATCCGCGAGCTGTCGCCCATCGCGTTGGCTTACATCGGCGATACGGTGTTCGACCTGTATGTCCGCGCGTATCTGGTTAAAAATAATATGGGACGGATAGAAGCGCTGCATAAGCAAGCGTCCGGCGTTGTCAACGCGCGCGCTCAGGCACAGGCGGCGCTTCTGCTGAGGCCGCAGTTCACTGAACGCGAGGCGGAAATATTCCAGCTTGGCAAAAACGCCAAGTCCACGCCGCCAAAAAACGCGGGCTTTGAGGATTATTCGCTGGCTACCGCACTAGAGGCTGTCGTGGGATATCTGCATCTCTCCGGGCAGACGGTGCGGACGGACGAGCTGTTCCGCATCATCATATCACATTTCTTTGAGGGGGGCCAAAATGCCTGAGGTCAGTCAAAACGTTAAGCTGCTTTCTTATTCGCCGGAGGCGCAGAAGCTGACGGCGATGGCCGCGAAGCTGTGCTACAGCCCGGCTCATATCGATGATATCGAGGAGAACCTGACGCCGGATAGATCGTCGGCTTATTTGCAGAAAATTGTGGACCTGGGGCACCTGTCCACAGTGGAACACGCATCCTTCACATTTGGAATCGAAGGTGTATCACGGACGCTGCTGGCTCAGATTACACGGCACCGTATCGCGAGCTTCTCCGTACAATCCCAGCGATACGTCAGCTATTCCGAAGGCGGCTTCGGCTACATCGTCCCGCCGGCTATCCGCGAGTTGGGCGAACAAGCCGTCAGCGAATACAAAGAACAGATGGCAACGATGCAAAATTGGTACGACGGTTGGCGCGAAAAGCTGGGAACGGGTGAAAAATCCAATGAGGATGCACGGTTCGTACTGCCCGGTTCATGCGAAACGCGCATGCTGGTCACGATGAACGCCCGCGAGCTGATGCACTTCTTCTCGCTGCGGTGCTGCAACCGTGCCCAGTGGGAGATACGCGAGCTGGCTTGGCGCATGCTCACCCTCGTTTTGGAAGTCGCTCCCGCGCTGTTCGCGAACGCCGGCCCAGCCTGTGTGCGCGGAGCATGCAGCGAGGGCAAAATGACATGCGGGAAGGCATCTGAAGTTAGAATACACCACGATATGATCGTGAAAGGCGGTAGATAGATGGATATCATATATGGCAGGAATTCGGTTAAAGCCGCGATACGTTCCGGCCGGTCGATCGACAAGCTTATCGCATCCAAGGAACTGGACGACCCCAGCGTACGCGAAATACTGACACTGGCCGCGCAGCACCATATCCCCATCATTCGGGCCGACCGGCGCAAGCTGGATAGTATGACGATGCCATTTGGGTTTGGCGGCAAACCGGCCAACCATCAGGGGGTGCTGGCTGTTATGCCCGCGCGGGACTACGACAGCATCGACGACATCTTCGCATTGGCGGAAAAACGCGGTGAACCGCCTTTCATCATCCTGTTGGACGGCATTACAGACGAAGGCAACCTCGGGTCCATCATCCGCAGCGCGGAAGTTCTGGGCGCCCACGGCGTTATAATGGGAAAACGCCGCAGCGCTTCGCTATCCGCAGTGGCTGCCAAATCGTCATCGGGAGCGGCGGATTTGATCCCCATCGTCAAGGTCACCAATCTGGTTTCCGCCATCGAAGAGTTAAAACAAAAGAATGTCTGGACAGTCGCCGCAGACCCGGAGGGACAGAGCGCAGACAGCATTGATATGAAGGGTTCCATTGCCATCGTCGTCGGCTCCGAAGGCGAGGGCATCTCCCGTCTGGTGTTGGAAAACTGCGACTTCAAAGCCCGTATCCCCATGAAAGGACAAACGGGGTCCCTCAATGCCGCTGTCGCTGCCGCTGTGCTTATGTATGAAAAGGTTCGTCAGGAAAGCGCGACCTGACCACCAGTATTTGGTTTTCATAATAAGCACATGCCCAGTCTTTCAGCAGCATGCTTGCTGACCGGAGTCTGAGCTGCGGATGCGTCTGTCTTTGGATTTAATTTATTCATAAAAAATATACAAAATTTTAGTCACTTACCCATACACATCAGCTTGACTGTCCACATGTCAGCAGATATAATTAAGTACTAGCAACGGTCGGTTGACAGGAGGACAGACTTTGGCAAGTTACAACAAGTCTTCATTGGGCGCAACATTTATCAACTACGAGGACTTAACCGACGAAGCCGTTGCTGAGCTGGCTCGCAACTACGACGGCGACGCCCTCGAATATCTCCTCAACAAATATAAGAATTTCGTACGCGCAAAAGCGCGTTCATATTTCCTTATCGGCGCAGACAGGGAAGATATCGTTCAGGAAGGCATGATCGGGCTGTATAAGGCCGTTCGGGATTTCCGTTCGTCCAAGCTCTCGTCTTTTCGCGCCTTTGCCGAGCTGTGTATCACCCGGCAGATCATCACGGCTATTAAAACGGCCACGCGACAGAAGCACCGTCCGCTGAATTCCTATGTCTCGTTGAACAAACCGGCTTACGACGAGGAATCCGATCGTCTGCTTATCGACGTTATCTCCAGCACCAAGGTCTCCAATCCGGAGGATATCATTATCGGCAAGGAGGATTACTCCTCAATCGAATCCAAGATGGGAAAGCTTCTCTCCCCGCTTGAACTGCAGGTACTCAGAAAATATATCGAAGGTAAATCTTATTTTGAAGTAGCGGACGAACTGGGCCGCAGCGTCAAGTCGGTCGACAATGCGTTGCAGCGTGTTAAAAACAAGCTGGAAAAGCTCATCGCCGCTGACAACGAATAAATATCAAAATGAACCAATCAGGCGATACATTATTGTCCCGAATCCGGGCGCTGGAGGAAGCACTGCTCGATCCGGCCATAAGGCAATCCGCCGAACAGATTGAATCGCTGCTCTCCGGCGATTTTTTCGAATTCGGCAGTTCCGGGCGGATTTATCATTTCAACAAGGGCGATACCTTTCCCCTCGTTTACGGCTACGAAATCACAGATTTCGCTGTTACCGAATTAGACCCGGATTGTGCGTTGGCCACTTACAAAATCGGTTTGGATACCATTGACGGCGTCAGGAGTTTGCTCCGCAGTACAATATGGCGGCGCTTTGACGATCAATGGAAAGCCGTATTCCATCAAGGCACCCCAGTCTGATCAAAAACTAAAACGTCACCGCAGGCTTATTCCCGTGACATTTTTCAACTCTTCTTTTCTCTGCCTATTTGAAAAGCAGTCGTCAATACCGAGGCCCTGGCGCTGAAATGACGCCCAAGTCATAGGTTCTTTTTTCTGCCTTGTCACACCACAAACCCGCCGTTCACACCTAATATCTGGCCCGTCACAAACCCTGCACGTTCGGACGCGAGGTAGTATATCGCGTCGGCCACGTCGCGCGGCGTCCCGATGGTTCCCAACGGCGTATCCGCTTTGAGCGCGGCCAGCGTTTCTTCTCCCAGATTCGCGGTCATTGGCGTCGCAATCACGCCGGGGGCAACAGCATTAACGCGGATGCCCGACGGCCCGACCTCTTTAGCAAGCGCCTTGGTGAGCCCAATCACAGCGGCCTTCGCGGTGCTGTAGTGCGTCTCGCAGGAAGCGCCCACAACGCCCCATATCGAAGAAACGTTAACAATGCTCCCGGATTTTCGCGATATCATTCCAGGCAGCACAGCCTGACAACAGTTGAACACGCCCGTCACATTAACGCCCATCATGTCGTCCCAATCCTGCCGGGTAATATCGGTGAACAATTTCTGCTGTGCGAATCCCGCATTATTGACCAGCACGTCGATACAGCCAAACGCGCGTGACACCTTGTCAACCATCGCCCTCACCGCATCCGCGTCGCGCACATCTGCCTGTGCACGCACCACGCTAATATGCCGGGCCCTCAGCTCGTCCATCAGCGAGACCGCTTCTGTCTCGCTCTTATTGTAATGAATCGCGACGTTATCACCTTCGGTGGCAAAGCGCCTCGCGGTTTCGCGTCCAATGCCCGTGGCCGCCCCGGTAAT
>Ga0183096_1003283_pt1 | contig 9991 bp, 8 predicted proteins | sample Biomet5_FD_127791 | JGI IMG/M metagenome (GOLD analysis project Ga0183096, IMG submission 127791) | Microbial communities from bioreactor (seeded with sewage sludge) at LBNL, California, USA - Biofuel metagenome 5 (version 2) (version 3) | ecosystem: Engineered > Bioreactor > Anaerobic >...
TCGCAGCCTGAGAGGCGCCAAGGCCGGTCAGATTGATATCGAAGTGGTTGGTACCATCGGACATCGTTATCTTCAGCTTGCCGCTTGCGTCCGCGTCACCAACCGTTCCGGAGAACGTACCCCAGGTCAGTGTGGTACCGGAATAGGTTGGAGCGGCACTCGCATTTGTCTGATCTGCAGAGGTGGAAAGACCGCTGGAATCAATTGTTGCGGTAAGCCCGCTGGTGCCTGCACCGAATGCGGCCGCATTGGCCCATGTGGTAGTTGTTGTACCGCCATTTACAGTGGTATCGAGATCTGCGGCGGTAAGCTTCTGGAAGCTGACGGAAACGCCGTTGTTGAAGGTGACGCTGTCCATGCCGGCCTTGAGCTCGACGGAGTCCGCGCCGGTCAGCGTGGCGTAGACGGCTTTCTGCTCGGCGACCGCGTTGGAGCCGCCGCCGACGGTGAAGGTGCCGCCGATGGAATCCGCCAGGGCGGACATCTCGCTGGTGCTGGCGTCGGTTCCCGCCACAAGGGTCTTCGACGGGTTGAGCGTGACCTTGAAGGAGGTGGGGCCAAAGTCGATATCGAGCGCGTGGCCGGTTGCGGAGTCCACCACACCGATATCGTCGTCCGTGAGTTCCTTGGTGAAGGTCTGGCCGTTGTCGCCGGTGGCGGTCACGGTGATCTTGTCCTTGCTGGAATCGTACTTTGCGGAGAGCGTGTAGTTGCCGTTGAGCAGGGAGGACTTTGCCGCGCCGGAGTTGATCGACACGGCGGCGCTGGAGAAGCTGTTGCTCAGCGTGGAGGTGGCGAAGCTGGAGTGCGTCGCATCCGGAGCGGCGGCGTCCTGCTTGGTCTGGGTGGTCACGACTTTGACGCCGAAGCCATAGATACCGGCGTCCGCGTTGCCGAAGCTGACGTTCATGCCGGAGCCGGAAAGGCTCGTGGCGGCACCGGAGTTGATCGTCTTCGTGGCGAGGTTGCCGTTGAGCAGGTGCTGGTTGTTGAAGGTGCTGTCCGAGGCGATCTCGTCGAGCTCGGACTGGAGCTGGGAGAATTCGGACTGCAGGGCGTCGCGGTCGATGTTGTCCTCGTTGGTATCGGAGGAGGACTGGACCGAGATCTCACGCATCCTCTGGAGGATCTCGCCGGAGGATTCCAGAGAACCTTCGGCGGTCTGCGCCAGGGAGATGGCGGTCTGGCTGTTGGAAGAGGCCTTGTCGAGGCCGCGGATCTGGGCGCGCATTTTTTCGGAAATCGCGAGACCGGCCGCGTTGTCCGCGGCGCTGTTGATCGCGTAGCCGGAAGAGAGCTTTGCCACGGAGCTTGCGATCTTGTTGTTTGCAGCCGTGTAGGAATTGTAGGTATTCAGTGCTGTGAGGTTCGTGTTGATACGCATGATGATTCCTCCTTGAATTTTTTGATACCCCCGGCATCCTTGCCGGAAGCAGGATTCGGAAGAGCTGCGCGCCGCCGGCGCCTTTTGGCGCGATTCTTTCCGCTTTCATTCCCTATATCGGCGATAAGCCGGAAAAACTTTATGCCTTTTTTGAAATTTTTTTCAAATTGTGCCCCGGTTTTACGCGGGGAGAACGAAATCTGGAACTACAGGTGGTGTGCGGTGTGAAGAACTTCATCGATACGATCCGGCGGCAGGTGACCGAATTTTTTGGGAAACTGGCGAAGAAGCAGAAAATTATCATCGCGGTTTCCGCGGTGGCGCTTCTTGCCGTCGTCATTACGCTTTCCCTGCTGCTGGGGAGAGTGAAATACGAGGTGCTTTACACCGGACTGGACGAATCCGAAGCGGGAAAGATCATGTCCGTCCTTGAGGACAAGAACATCGACGCGAAGGCACAGGGCACGGGCACGATCCTCGTCCCGTCCGCGGACGCCGACAAGGTACGGATGGAACTTGCCGCGCAGGGCTATCCGGAGACCGGACTCAATTACGACATCTTTTCCGGGACGTCCTCTCTCGGCAAGACCGACCAGGAGATCGAGACCTATGAGAAATACCAGCTCCAGGAAAACCTGCGCGAGACCATCCTGATGCTCGATAAGATCAAAGACTGCGTCGTGCTGGTCAATATGCCCCAGAATTCGCTGTACGTGCTGTCGTCGGACGACAGCAAAGCCAGCGCGTCGGTCATGCTGGACATCAAGAACGGACAGACGCTGACGTCCGGCGAGGCCAAGGCGATCGCCGAGCTCGTCTCAAAAAGCGTTCCGAACCTGAGCATCGAGGACGTCCGGATCGTGGATTCGGCCATGAACCTTTACGACGTGACGGGCGACAATCAGGAGGAATACACCGGGACGCAGTACCAGCTCACGGAACAGATGAAGGAGACCCTGGGCAAACAGGTGATGAGCATCCTGACGCCGGTGTTCGGCACGGACAACGTATCCGCCGCGGTCAACGTCGTTTTGAATTTCGATAAGGAGACGGTGAACTCCGTCGCGTTTAACCCGCCGGTCGACGGAGAGGACAAGGGCCTTGCCAGAAGCGTGGAGGAGCTCTATGAAAAGACGCAGGGGGACACCAGCGCGTCCGGCACGCCCGGCACGGACAGCAACGGGGTGGGGACCTCCGAATACCTGTACAGCGACGCCCAGGCCGACAACTTCTCAAAGATCAGCAGGACGGTCAACTATGAGCTGAACCAGACGCAGACGGAAATCGACAAAGCGCAGGGTAAAATCCAGGACCTTTCCGTGGCGGTGCTTATCAACAGCGACGCCTACAGCGGGGATTATACCGACAGCGTTACCCAGCTCGTATCCAAGGCGATCGGTGTCGACGCGTCCCTCGTGTCCGTGGTGAGCATGCCGTTTACGACGGATCAGGGGACAAACGAGCTTGACGAACAGGCGTCGATCCTGCAGAAGCAGAACACGAAGGAAGTGATAACCGCCGTGATTGTCGCGCTCACCGTGATCGTTGCCCTGGCACTCGCGTTCAAGTTCCTGAAGTACGCGCTGGACACTTCGCGCGGGAAGAAGCTCCCGGCGATCAAAAAGGGACTGGCCGTCGATCTGGCCGCCGGGGGGGAAGGGCTGGAGAGCGGGGAAGCTGCCCCGGATATTACGGAGCGGGCCAAATCGGCGGATTCCGAGCAGATCGAAAGGTTCGTGGACAAGGACCCCGCCGCGGTGGCCCAGCTCCTGCGCAACTGGCTGACGGATGAGGATAGGTGAAGCGATGGGAAGCAATCTGACATCAAAAGAGAAAGCCGCCGTTCTGATGATCTGCCTCGGCGAGGACTACGCGGCGAAAATATACAAATACCTGACCGAAGACGAGATCGAGCAGCTCACGCTGGCGCTGTCCGGGCTGAAAAGGGTGGAAGCCAAAGAGAAGGACGGCGTGCTCAAGGAGTTTTACGAAATCTGCCTGGCACAGCAGTTCATCTCCGAAGGGGGCATCGGATACGCACGCACGGTACTGGAGAAGGCGCTGGGGGAATCCAAGGCCAACGAACTCATCGACCGCCTGTCGTCCTCCCTTCAGGTGCGGCCGTTCGAGTTTGTCCGGAAGGCGGACACCGCGCATATCAGCAACCTGATCTATAACGAGAGCCCGCAGACCATCGCCCTGCTGCTGTCCTATATTGAGCCCAAGCAGGCGGCCGAGGTCATTTCCACGCTGGAGCCCGAGGCCCAGGTGGAGGTCATCCGCAGGATCGCCAATATGTCCAGCGTGCAGCCGGAATACATTCAGGAAGTCGAACGCATCATGGAAAAGCGGCTCGCCTCCATGGGTATGTCGGACAAAACGGAGATCGGCGGGATCGATTCCGTGGTCAAGATCGTGAATTCCATCGACCGCGGCACGGAGAAATTTATTCTTGAGAGCCTGGATTCCAACGACACCGACCTCGCGGACGAGATCCGCAAACGCCTGTTCGTCTTTGAGGATATCACCAAGCTGTCGAATCAGGCGATTCAGCGCGTGCTCAAGGAGGTCGAGAATGCCGATCTCACCATCGCGCTCAAGGGCGCGACGGATGAGGTCAAGAAAGTTATCTTTGCCAATGTCAGCTCACGCGTGCAGGAAATGATGAAGGATGATCTGGAAGTGATGGGCCCTGTGCGCGTGCGCGACGTGGAAGCCGCCCAGCAGAAGATCGTCAACGTGATCCGGCAGCTGGAGGAGGCGGGCGAAATCATTGTTTCACGCGGCGAGGGGGATGACCTGATTGTTTAAGATTGACCGGGAGTGTGTCTCCTTTTCGGGCAATGATCTGTCGAAAACCGTCTACACAAGCGTAGATACCCGGCTTCAGACGGAAATGCTGCAAAAGAAGGCCGAAGAGCTGGACCGGGGCAGGGCCGAGGCCAGAGAAGAGATGGACCGGATGCTCGAAGACGCCCGGGGCAGGGCGGAGGCCATTTTGGCGCAGGCGCGGGAGCAGGCCGGGACGGAGGCCGAAAACGCGCGCCGGGAAGCGGAGACCTGCCGCGGGCAGGCGAGACGGGAAGGCTATGACGCCGGACTGCGCGAGGCCCGGCTGGAAATGGAGGAGGAGCGCCGCAAAGAGACGGACGCGATACGCGACGTGCTGGAAAAAATCGGCGGCGAGCGGGACGCGGTGATCGACAGCCTTGAAGGCGAGATTATCGACCTTGTTGTGCAGATCACGAAGAAAGTGATTAATATTCAGCTCGAAAAAGACGATAGAATATTTGTGGAATTGATTAAAAGGGCGCTTACCCGGCTCAAGAGAAAAGGAGAGGTCGTCATCAGGGTGAGCTCCGACGAGTATCAGCGGTTTTTCGGCGGCGGCCTGGCGGAATTTGTCGTCAACGACGAGACGGTCCGCGCGTCCGTTCTTGAGGAGCCGCACTTCAGGAAGGGAGACTGCGTCCTGGAGTCGGACGGGGAAACGATCAACGCCGGAATCGATTCACAGCTCAAATACGTTGGGCTTGCTTTCAGGCGCGCGGCGAAAGACGGCGGATGAAGACGATGAACTTTGAAAAATACGCCGGCGCCCTGCGGGACCTGGACCCCTTCGAATATGCCGGCCGGGTCGTGAAAATCGTGGGGCTTACCGTGGAATCCGACGGCCCGGCTTCGAGAATCGGCGACGTGTGCCGGATCTATCCGGACAGGGGCGAGCGGTATATTCAGGCGGAGGTCGTCGGCTTCCGGGACCAGCGCGTCCTGCTCATGCCGTTCGGAAAAATGGACGGCGTCGGCCTGGGCAGCCGGGTGATTTCCACCAACAGGTCCTTTGAGGTCCCGGTGGGAAAGGAACTGATCGGGCGGGTGGTGGACGCGCTGGGAAGACCCATGGACAACGGGAGACCCATAAAAGCGGAGAACTTTTATCCGGCGGAAAACGAGCCGCCGAACCCCTTCGAGAGACAGCGGATCAAGGAGATTTTCCCGATGGGTATCCGGGCCGTCGACGGGCTTTTGACCATCGGCAGGGGACAGAGAGCCGGCATCTTTGCCGGCAGCGGCGTCGGCAAGAGCACGCTGATGGGCATGATCGCGAGAAATTCCGTGTCCGATGTCAACGTCATCACCCTGGTGGGCGAGCGCGGCAGGGAGGTTAAGGACTTCCTTGAAAAGGATCTGGGCAGCGAGGGCATCAAGAAATCGGTGCTGGTGGTGGCGACCTCGGGTCAGCCGGCCCTGCTGCGCCTCAAATCGGCGCTTACCGGGACGGCGATCGCGGAATATTTCAGGGACCAGGGCTATAACGTCCTCCTGCTGATGGACTCGCTGACGCGTTTCGCCATGGCGCAGCGCGAGATCGGCATGGCGGTGGGGGAACCGCCCATCTCCAGAGGCTTTCCGCCCTCCGTGTATTCCATCCTGCCCAAGCTGCTGGAGCGCAGCGGCACCTCGGAGCGCGGGTCCATCACGGGACTGTACACGGTCCTCGTGGAGGGCGACGACATGAATGAGCCTGTCGCGGATACGGTGAGAGGCATCCTGGACGGACATATCGTGCTGTCCCGCGGCCTCGCCAGCGCCAACCATTACCCCGCGATCGACGTGCTGTCGAGCATCAGCAGGATTATGACGGACATCGTCACGCCGGAGCATACCGGGAAGGCCGGCTTCGTCAAAAACGCGATGGCCGTTTACCGGGAGGCGAAGGAGCTGATCGATATCGGCGCGTACCGGAAGGGCTCAAACCCCGAGATCGACTCCGCCATGGCGCTGCACGGGCAGATCGACGCTTTCCTGAAGCAGGGCATCGACGAGAGCACAACGTTCGACCAGGCGCTGGAAGGGCTGACCGAGATCTGCGGACAGACGGAAGAGAGCCGGAAATGAAAAAATTCACCTTTTCGCTGCAGCCGGTACTGAAGGCCAAACAGATTTTTAAAAAGCAAAAACAGGCGGAGTATGCGCAGGCATGCGCCGAGCTGGAAAAGCTTTTCTCCATCAAACGCTCCCTGGAGGAGGAACTGGAAAAATGCGCGGACGAGTACGCCGCGGCCATGGAGTCCGCGACGACGGGCCAGCGGATCGCGTGGTATTACGACTATACAGGCTTTATCAGGGAAAAGCTTCTGCGCCTTGAGACCCTTATCCGGGACGCGCGGGAGAAAAAAGACGCGCTGCGGGAGCAGCTCGTCGCCATGACCCGGGAGGCCGACGCGCTGGGAAAGCTGAAAGAGGAACAATACCGCGAATACCTTTACGAAACCGCGAAGGAAGAGGAAAAGGTGCTCGGCGACCTGATGTCCTACGAGCGTTCGGCAAAAAACAGCGAATCCGAACCGGCCTGAGAGCCGGTCGGAAAACGCTGACATCGTTTGGAGACGGATATGGGTACGATTGACGGAACGGCCGGGGAGGCCAGGCAGAAAAAACAAAAGGCCGCAAAAAAATCCAAAGTAAAGGTTCTTCCCATCGCGATCGGCCTGATCGTCGTCGCGGCGGCAACGGTGCTGGTCCTGGGCGTGACGAAGAATCTGTTCGGCGTCAGGGACGGCCTGATGAATTTCCTGGGGTCCATGGACCCCGATTATCAGACCGCGGCGGCCCGGGAGACTGACCTGGAGAAGAGGGAACAGTCGGTCTCCGACAGGGAGAAGGCCATCAAGGACCAAGAGGAGAAACTGACCGAGAAGGAGCAGGAGCTGCAGACCAGGGAAGAAAATGTGGGAAACGGCACGTTCGCGGAAACCATCGCGGGATTTTCGAAGGAGCATATCACCCAGCTCCAGCAGCTCGCGTCCGTCTATTCGAAGATGGACGCCAAGACCGCGGCGGCGGCTTTATCGAAGCTCAGCAGCGTGGAAGACATGGCCGTGGTGATCAATTACATGAAAGACGAAAACGCGGCCGCGCTGATGAACAATCTGGATGCGGACACGGCCGCCAAAATCACCAAAACCATTTTGGGATAAGGAATCGGACAAACGCGAAAACCCCAGGGAAAGGAGGTGAAAAAAATGATTACAGCAACTCAGATCATTCCGCAGGCTGCGGGCGCGCCGGCGCAGGCCGGCAAGAAAAGCGCACGCGACGCCGGAAAGCTGTTTCAGGCCCTGTATTCGATCCTTTCCTCGGCCGGAAAGCCGGAAAAGGAAAGCAAAACGGGCAAGGACGCCGGTACGGAGGACGATCAGGATTCAGATCCGTCCCCGCAGGCGGTGACAATGGAGCTGATCCTGGCCCTGCTTCAAAACGCCTGCGCGCCCGCCGCAGAGGATGCGGGAGCGCCGGCGGCGGAAGGAACTGCTGTCGCTGACACTCTCGAGGGAATCGGATCTTCAGGCGGTAAGGATATCGCCTCCCTGCTGTCCGCGCTTCAGGACGCCGCGCAAGGCGCGGGCCAGGCGCAGGGCGGGGAACAGGAAGAACTCATGGCACGGATGCCGCAGATTATGGAACTCCTGAACGGGACTGAAAAAAACGCCGCTGCGGAAACAAAGGCTTCCGCCGACGGCAGCCCGTGCCCTTTGGAGAGCGTCAGCGGCGCGGGGTGCGGAACCGCCGGAAAACCGGAGGCTTCCGCGCAGCCGGCCGACGCGGAGCAAGGAGCCTTTCCGCAGGGCTTGACCCTGCAGGCGGCCGCCGCCGGGTCAAGCGCGCGGGGCGAGACCGATACGAACGGCGGGGAAAAAAGCGAAGCGCCGGAAACGGACCAGAGACGGGCGCAGAAAACAGGCGGCGGTACCGGGGCCGAAACGGCCGCGGTCTCCGAAAAGCTCCTGTCTCCGCAGCCGCAGGATCTGTCCGCGGCGGAAACGGTCCGGGATTCGGTGGCGAACGCCCTGGAAGAACTGGAGAAGATCATCGCGTCGTACGACGGGCAGGAGAACAAGCAGGTCCATCTGCAATTGGAGCCGGAAAATCTCGGCAAATTGTCCATTTCGCTTTCAATGGGCCGCGACGGGCTGACCGCCAGAATCGCCACGCAGAGCGCCGAGGTCCAGAGCATCCTTTCGGGTCAGATCAATCAGCTGATCGGCAAACTTGGCAGCGGCGGGATACAGGTGCAGCGCATGGATGTGTTTTGCTCGGACAGCGGTCTGCAGCAGAACCCGGATTCCTCCGGCGGCGGGTATTCCGGACAGCCCTCCGGCAGGAGGACAGGCATCGCGTACCGGAAGACGGAGCCGGAAGAAATCGAAACGTGCGGGCTCTATTTGCAGCTGGAAGACAGCAACAGCTCGGTAGAGTACCTGATATGAAGGGAGAAAAAGAATGTCAACTGAAGTCTCGGGCGTTCAGAGTACCGCCGCGTCTTCCGCCACCGCTTCTGCACTGAGCGGCAGCGGAACAAGCGTCAACATGGAGACTTTCCTCAAGCTGCTCGTTGCGCAGCTGCAGTACCAGGACCCGCTGAACCCCCAGTCGGACACGGAATTTGTTTCGCAGCTCGCGCAGATGACGTCGCTTGAGCAGATGCAGGACCTGAATTCGGCGTTTTCCTCCGTCAAGGCGTACAATCTTGTCGGCAAGCTGGCAAACGCCGTGGTCACCGACGCGGATACGGGGAAGAGCAAAAATGTCTGCGGGACCATCGACAGCATTGTGAACAAGAGCGGCACCTATTACGCGGTGATCGGGAGCAATGTGGTGGACATAAGCAATATTCAGCAGGTATTCGATTCCGATACCTCCGGCGGCGATTCGGTCGTCCTCTATTCCGACCTGATTGGAAAGACGGTCACGGGGACTTATGCGGACACCGACGGAAAACAACAGACGGTTACCGGCGCGGTCACATCCGTTTCCACCGGCAGCGACGGCGCCGTATACGCTCACATCGGCGAAATCGCGGTCGCCGTATCCGATATTACGGGCGTCAGCGGACAAACCGCATAACAGGACAGGAGGAAAAAACACTATGATGCGTTCACTTTTTTCGGCGGTCTCCGGACTGAAAAACCACCAGACCGCCATGGACGTGATAGGCAATGATATCTCAAACGTCAACACCATCGCATACAAGGGCAACAGAGTGATCTTCTCGGATATTTACAGCCAGACGATCAGCGCGGCCACGGCGCCCAGCGCGAACACCGGCGGCACCAATGCGGAGCAGATCGGCCTTGGCATGAATATTTCCGGCATCAAGACCAACATCACCGCCGGCAGCCAGGAGAGCACGGGCAACACCATGGATTTCTATGTGAACGGGGAAGGCTATTTCGTCGTCAAGGCCTCCGACGGAAATGAGTATTACACCAGAAACGGCAGTCTGGATGTCGATTCTTCCGGCAACCTGATCGCGGGGGAGGGAAACTACGTCATGGGCGTTATGGTCCCGGACGACAAAATAGGGAACCTTGCGCTGAAGGATTACGGGACGGACGGCACCACTCCCTCGGACCCGAACGACGTTCTGGCCAAGATCAAGATCAATCAGGACCGGTTCAAGGACTATTCCATCGACGGCAACGGCGTCATCACGGCGGTGGTCAAAGCCACCACGGACCCCGGCGGGACGACGCCCTGGACCAGCACCCTCAAGGTGGGCGACCAGGTGGAGATCGGACGCATCGACATGGGGAAAATTATCAA
>Ga0183096_1003287_pt1 | contig 9984 bp, 7 predicted proteins | sample Biomet5_FD_127791 | JGI IMG/M metagenome (GOLD analysis project Ga0183096, IMG submission 127791) | Microbial communities from bioreactor (seeded with sewage sludge) at LBNL, California, USA - Biofuel metagenome 5 (version 2) (version 3) | ecosystem: Engineered > Bioreactor > Anaerobic >...
GGCCGGCGCTGCCCACCCGGCCGCTGCTGCGGCAGGTGTTCGTGGCGGGCATCGCGCCCGCCTATGCGGCCGAGGTCCCCGCCAGCCTGCGCGCCCGCGCCGTGTTCTATCCCGGGGAGGAGATGACGGACGGCCGCTGGGCCGCCGACCTGGCGCGCCGCGCCCGCTTCCCGCTCTATCTCTCGGTGGACAAGGACGTTTTCGCGCCCGGGGCGGCCCGCACCAACTGGGACCAGGGCGTGCTGGGGCCGGACGCGCTGGCGCCGCTGTTCGCCGCCGCGGAGCGCCTGCCCTTCCTCGGCGGGGATGTCTGCGGCGAGGACGCCGCGGTGCAGGAGCCGCAGCGCAGCGAAGCCGCGCGCCTCAACGGCGCCGCCAACCTCCGCCTGCTCGGCCAGTTCGCGCGGCTGTACGCGCGCGCCCCGGCGGAGATGCCGGCCGCGCGCCGCCGCGAGGTCTCGGCCGACGCCGCCGCCCGCTGGATCATCAGCGATTAGCGCGCGTCCCTTGCCTCCCCCGCGGGGGGAGGTGGCGCCGCAGCGCCGGAAGGGGGGGCGAACCGCACCCTTGAGGGGGCATTGCGCCGCGCCTTGAGGGGAGCCTTGCGCCGCGCCTTGAGGGGTTTCCGGGGTAAATTTTCGTCCCTTGCCTCCCCCGCGGGGGGAGGTGGCGCCGCAGCGCCGGTAGGGGGGTCTGCGTCTGGCGTTCTCTGTTCGACCGTAAGTGAGCGCCACCGTTTGGCCTGCTTGCGGCCTACGCGGCCGCACGGTGCTTCCTTTTCAGCGTGAAAAGGAAGCGAAAAGCGCCGGGGACGTTGCGCATGCGTCCCCGGACCCCTCCGCGCTTGCCTGCTGAATTCGCGGACCTCTGCGCAGCGGCAAATAAATCGCCGCTGCATTCGGGCCGGGGACGGGACTGCGCGAGGGACGAGGGACGAGAGCCCCCCTACCGCCGTCTGCGGACGGCACCTCCCCCCAAGGGGGAGGCGGGGCCGGGGACGGGACTGCGCGAGGGACGAGGGACGAGAACCCCCCTACCGCCGTCTGCGGACGGCACCTCCCCCCAAGGGGGAGGCGGGGACGGGGACTGCGCGTGCGGAACAAGGCTGCGCGCGAAACAAAATCACATGCCGCGGCGCGGGCCCCGCCGCGCCGCCTATTTTTCGGACGGCGTCTCGTCCTTCTTCTTCAGCTTTTCCACCCGGCCGTCCGGATATTTGACGCTGGTGTGGTCGAGCTGGGTCTCCAGGCTGGCGCGGAAGGCGGCGACGTAGTCCCGCCGCAGGGCGGCGCGCTCGGCCTGCTCGGCCGCGGTCAGCGGCCGCTGCCGCGCCAGGCGCGACAGTTCGTTGATGCGGTCGAGCTCCTTCGGCCCGATCACTTGAGATACCGGTCCATCCAGGCCGTGATCTCGTTGATGCGGCGGACGCGGTGCTGCGGCTTGCCGGAGCGGGACAGACCGTGGTTCTCGCCGTGGAAGAGGCACAGCCGGGCCTCGACCCCGTGATATTTGAGCGCCGTGAACATCTGCAGGCCCTCGGCCAGCCAGCAGCGGTAATCCTCGTCGGAGTGGATGAAGAGGGTCGGCGTCCTGGCCTTGTCGGCATAGCGGACGGGCGAGCGGCGCCACAGCTCCTCCGGATCGCTCCAGGGGTCGGCGCCGAGCTGCTCGCCGTTATAGCGGTAGCCGATGTCGGTGCAGAGGAACTTGGTGGTCCAGTTGGCGATGCTGCGCTGGCTGGCCGCCGCCGCGAAGCGGTCGGTGTGGCCGATGATCCAGTTGGTCATAAAGCCGCCGTAGCTCCCGCCCGTGACGCCCAGGCGTTTGGCGTCGATCTGCGGATACTGCCGCAGGGCCTCGTCCACAAAGGCCATCAGGTCGTCATAGTCGATGCCGCCGAAGCGGCCGCGCAGGTCGGCGAACTCGTTGCCGCGCCCGTCGCCGCCGCGGGGGTTGCAGAAGATCACGAAATAGCCCGCCCCGGCCCAGACCTGCATCTCGTGGAAGAACTGGCCGCCGTAGGCGCCGCGCGGCCCGCCGTGGATGTCGAGGATGGCGGGGTAGCTGCGCTGCCTGTCATAGCCCGCCGGCGGCAGCACGAAGCCCTCGATGCTCCAGGTGCCGTTCTGCGCCTGCAGCGGCTGCGGCGCGGGCAGCTCCCGCTCCGCGAACAGGGCCTCGTTGAAGTCCGAGCGGCGCGTCAGGGCGCCGTCCGTCAGCTCGTACAGCTCGCTCAGGCGCTGCCCCTGCACCGAGGCGCACAGCACGCGGCCGTGCCCCGCCGTCAGGGCGTCGAGCGAGCCGGCGGTGGTCAGCAGGGTCTCGACCCCCTGCGCCGTCAGGCGGCGCAGGGCGGAGCCGGTGCCCGCGGCGACCGCGTAGACGATGCTCTCGCCGTCGCTGACGACGGTCTCGCCGCCGCCGTAGACGCTGTCGCCGCCGAGGGTGCTGCCCGGATGCTCGTCCCGGTCGGAGAGCAGGCGCGGGCTTTCGCCGTCCAGGGCGTAGAAATACGGGTTCTGCGACTGGCCGTAGGGCTTCATGTCGCTCATCAGCGCCACCGGCGTCGCGCCGAGGAAGCCGACCCAGGAGACGCTCCACGCCCCGTCGGGCACCAGCGTCCGCACCGCGCCGTCCTCCCAGAGGAACACGCCGTCGGTGACGCCGTCCCGGCCGCGGAACATGTGCGCCGCGTAGAGGATGGCGCCGCCGCGCACGGCGAAGCTGCCGACCTGCTCGTATTCGTCCGTCAGCGGCCGCGCCTCGCCGTTCTCCCACAGATAGAGCCGGTTGCGCTTGCCGGAGGTATAGCCGAGGCCGTTGCCCCAGAAGGGGATCTCCTCGAACACCTCATAGTCCGGCTCCTCGCCCTCGTTGCGGTCGTAGTCGCACAGCAGCGCGAAGCGCCCGCCGGAGAGGGGCCGCAGCTCCCTGGCCCGCAGCGGCAGGCGCAGGAACTCGCGCGCCTCGCCGCCGCGCAGGTCGAGGGTGTGGAACACCGTCAGCGGCCGGCGCTCCTTCTTGGCCTTTTTGTCCTCCTCGCTGCGCAGCGCGGAAAACAGCAGGGTGTCGCCGTCGAGCCACTGGGCGCCCTTGGCGTCGCCGGAGACGGTCAGCGGCCGCGGCGCGCCGTCCTCGAGCAGCCACAGGTCGGCGCGGTAGGCGTTCTTCTCCCGGTCGCAGGCCGTGACGGTAAAGACCGCGCGGCGCCCGTCGGGCGACAGGGACGGGCGGGACACAAATTTGTACTCGTAGAGATCTTCGGCTTTGACATTGCGCATCGTTTGTTCCTCCATTTTTGTTTACGGCTCCTCGCAGCGGCCCTTGTACCAGCCGACGGCGCCGTTTTTCTTGACCAGTCTGCCGCGCGTCGTGTCCGCGACCAGGCGCAGCAGGTCCCCGGGGACGACCGGCAGCAGCCAGTCGGTGCTGTCGGCGCAGCAGGTGCGTCCGTTCTCCTCCCAGAGGTCGTCGGTGCGCGCCCACAGCGCGCGCCCCGTCCGCAGATGGCGGACATAGGTGAACTCGTCCCGGCGTTCGCCGCGCTCGACGCGGTTGTCGCCCCAGCGGATGTAAAGGCTGTTCTCCGTCCCCGCCTGGGGATCGAGGGCGCGCAGCACGGGCAGCTCGTCGAGGGCGCGGTACTCCCGCCGCCCGAAGTCGCCGCCGGGGATGACGACGGCGTTGAGCTGGCCCTCCGGCTTGACGCCCAGCCCGCCGTCGATGGACAACACGCGCTTTTCCGCGTCCCAGAGCGGGGAGAAGTCCGGGTGCTCCGCGCGGTAGAGGGTGGCGGGCCAGTGGCCGACCATCACGGGGCGGTCGAGGACGGGCGCGTGGGCGAGATAGTCGTCGTTCTTGCGGCAGGCGTCGCTGTCCCAGCCGGGCGCGGCGGCGAGGTCGGGGCCGGGGAGCCCGCCGTGGACAAACACCGCCTGCGGCGTGACGAGCACATCGGGCAGCGCGGCCAAAAAGCGCCGGGCGCGCGCGAAGCGCGCCAGCAGCCGGTCGCGCAGCGCGCCGGGGGAGACGCCCTCCTGCGGCCCGCCCTCCGCCGCCAGCAGCTCGCGCGGGAAGGGGTGCTCGCGCAGCCACCGCCCCAGCTCCGGCCCGTCCGGCCGGGAGGCCAGGAACTCGAAGGCGGCGTCGCAGTTTCCGCCCAGCAGGACGACGTTTTCGCGCCCGCTGAGCTCGACGGCGCGGCGCAGCAGCGGCAGATTCTCGCTCCCGCGCAGCAGCAGGTCGCCGCAGACCACCAGCAGGTCGCGCTCGCCGAACTCCAGCTCCTCCAGCATGCGGTCGAACAGGGCGGCGTGGGCGTGAAGATCGCTGAGGACGATCGTGCGTCTCCAGCGGGACAGGTCGTTGTTTACAACGCGCGCCATGCGGGGATCCCTCCTTGCGGCGGCCGCGCCGGGCCGTCAGGCGTTTTCATAGAGATAGCGTTCGCCGCCGTCGGGCAAAACGGTCAGGATGACGCGGCCCGCGGCCTCGGGCCGCTTCGCCACCAGCAGCGCCGCCCACAGCGCGGCGCCGGAGGACGGGCCGCAGAGCAGGCCCTCGGTCTGCGCCAGCTTCCGCACCGTCTCGCCGGCGTCCGGCGTGCGGACGCGCACGACCTCGTCGAGCAGGTAGGTGTTGAGGATCTCGGGCACGAAGCCGGCCCCGATCCCGGTCAGGGCGTGCGCCCCCGCGAACCCGCCCGAGAGCACGGGCGAGGCCATCGGCTCGACGGCGATCAGGCGGCAGTTGGGGTTGTGGCGCTTGAGCTCCTCGCCGCAGCCGGTGACCGTGCCGCCCGTGCCCACCCCGGCGACGAAATAGTCGACCTGGGGCAGCAGGGCGAGGATCTCGGCCGCCGTGCCCTCGCGGTGGGCGCGGCAGTTGTCCTCGTTGGCGAACTGGTCGGGGAGAAAGACGTTGTCGAGCGTGGCGGCGATGGCCCGCGCCTTGTCGCGGCAGGCGTCCATCCCGCCCTCGCCGGGGACGGCGACGACCTGGGCGCCGTAGGCGCGCAGGTGGGCGCGCCGCGTGTCCGGGACGCTGTCCGGCAGGACGATGACGGCCCGCAGCCCCAGCGCCGCGCAGACGGCGGCGATGGCCAGGCCGCCGTTGCCGCCCGTCACCTCGATCACCGTGCCGCCCGCCCGCAGGTCGCCGCGCGCAAGCGCGCCGCGCAGCATATAGAGCGCGGCGCGGTCCTTGACGCTGCCGGAGAGGCTGAAGCCCTCCGCCTTGGCGTAGATGGGCGCCGCGCAGCCCTCGGCCGCCGACAGCCGGCTGAGACAAAAAAGCGGCGTTTCGCCGATGAACTCGGTGGCATTTTTATAGATTTTGCTCATATCCCCGCCTGCCTTTCCCGGTTTCCTGTGCGTCCGACGCGGACAAATTGTCTGTTTTTTGCCAATAAAGTGCCCGCGCTTTGGTCACTTTGCAGATTTCGCGGTGCGCGGGCGCAAGAGAGGTTGTCTTTTTCACAACTTAATGATAGTATAGAATTGCTTTGGAAACAAGATATTTTTCAAGAATAAAGCAACAGGAGGAACCGCAAATGCACAAAAAGCTGTTTATCCCGGGCCCCGTGGACGTGCGTCCCGACGTGCTGGAAAAAATGGCCACCCCGATGATCGGCCACCGCAGCAAGGCGGCGACTGAGCTGCAGAAGCGCATCAGCCAGAATCTGCAGAAGGTGTTCCAGACCGAGAACGTCATCGTTCTGTCCACCACCTCCGGCTCCGGCCTGATGGAGAGCGCCATCCGCTGCTGCACCAAGAAGCGCGCGGCCGTCTTCTCCATCGGCGCCTTCGGCGACCGCTGGTTCAAGATGGCCGTTTCCAACGGCGTCCCGGCCGACAAGTTCCGCGCCGCGGACGGCCAGGCCACCGATCCCGCCGAGGTGGACAAGGTCCTCGCCACCGGCAACTACGACCTCGTCACCATCACCCACAACGAGACGAGCGTCGGCATCATGAATCCGGTCGCGGAGATCGCCAAGGTCATCGCCAAGTACCCCGACGTCGTGTTCTGCATGGACACCGTCTCCTCCATGGGCGGCACCGACATCCCCGTCGACAAGCTGGGCTGCGATTTCTGCATCACCTCGACGCAGAAGTGCCTCGGCCTCCCTCCGGGAATGAGCATCGCCTCCGTCTCCAAGAAGGCCATTGACCGCGCCCGCACCGTCGAGCACCGCGGCCTCTATCTCGACATCGTCGAGATCTACGACAAGGTCGTCAAGGACGACAAGTACCAGTATCCGTCCACCCCGTCGCTGTCCCACATGTTCGCGATGGACTATCAGCTCGACCAGATCCTCAACCACGAGGGCCTGCAGAACCGCTGGGCCCGTCACGAGGAGATGGCCAAGGTCGTGCGCGCCTGGGCCAAGAAGAACTTTGAGCTCTTCTCCGACGAGCGCTATCTGTCCAACACGCTGACCACGATCAAGAACACCCGCGGCATCAGCGTCGCCGACCTCAACAAGAAGCTCGGCGAGCGCGGCTTCGAGATCAGCAACGGCTACGGCGATCTGAAGGAAAAGACCTTCCGCATCGCCCACATGGCCGACGCGACCATGGAGGACGTGCAGGACGTGCTCCGCAACATCGACGAGATCCTCGGTCTGTAAACACGGCTTCCAGGCGGCGCGTCTCCCGGCGCGCCGCCTCTCTGACGCTGAAAAATAATTTATTCGGAGGTAATCACCTATGCGTATTCTCGTCACCGACGGCATGGACAAGTCCGCCATGGAGCAGCTGCGCAAGGACGGCCACGAGGTCGTCGAGCAGTTCTTCGAGCCCGATCAGCTCGGCAAGGCCCTGCGCACCTTTGACGTCGTCGTCGTCCGCTCCGCCACCAAGATCCGCGCGGCCCAGATCGACGAAGCCGCCGGCTCCGCTCTCAAGCTCGTCATCCGCGGCGGCGTCGGCGTCGACAACATCGACGTCAAGTACGCCGAGGCGCACGGCATCACCGTCAAGAACACCCCGAAGGCCTCGAGCAACAGCGTCGCCGAGCTCGCGCTGGCGCACATGCTGTCCTGCGCCCGCTTCATCTCCGACGCCGGCTACACCATGCGCTCCGGCAAGTGGGAGAAGAAGGCCTACGGCGCCGGCATCGAGATCACCGGCAAGACCCTCGGCGTCATCGGCTACGGCCGCATCGGCCAGACCCTGGGCAAGAAGGCCCAGGCCCTCGGCATGACCGTCCTCGCCTACGACATCTACAAGGTGCCCGGCCTCGAGTGCGAGACCATGCACTATGTCGACATGCCCGAGCTGCTGATGAAGTCCGACTTCATCTCCGTCCACACCCCGTCCGTGGACGGCAAGCCCCTCATCTGCGCCGAGACCATCGCCCAGATGAAGGACGGCGTCGTCATCATCAACACCTCCCGCGGCAACAACCTCGACGAGAACGCCGTCCTCGCCGCCCTCGACAGCGGCAAGGTCCGCGCCGCCGGCCTGGACGTCTGGAGCGTCGAGCCGCCGACCAACACCGCGCTCGTCAACCATCCGCACGTCTCCTGCACCCCGCACATCGGCGCCGCCACCAAGGAAGCGCAGAAGCGCATCGGCGCGGAGATCGTCGAGATCATCGAGCATTTCGGCAAATAAGGGAGGACGCAAAATGGCCGTTGTCAGACCCTTCCGGGCCGTCCGCCCCGCCCCCGACAAGGCGGCGCAGGTGGCCAGCCTGCCCTATGACGTGATGAACACCGCCGAGGCGCGGGAATATGTCAAGGGCAACCCCTATTCCTTCATGCGCATCGACCGCGCCGAGGTCAATCTGCCCGAGAGCGCCGATCCCTATGCGCAGAGCACCTATGAGACCGCCGCGAACCTGCTCACCGAGCAGCGCCGCGCCGGCGTCTATATCAAGGACGACAAGCCCTGCTTTTACGTCTACAAGCAGGTGATGGACAGCCGCGCCCAGATCGGCGTCGTCGGCTGCGCCAGCGTGGACGACTATCTCAGCAACGTCGTCAAGAAGCACGAGCTCACCCTCGCCAAGAAGGAGGACGACCGCTGCAACCACGTCGATTTCCTCGACGCCAACACCGGCCCGATCTTCCTGACCTACCAGGCCCGTCCGGAGATCGACGCCGCCGTCGCCCGCGCGATGGAGAAGGCACCGGTCTATGACTTCGTCGGCGGGAACAACGTGCAGCAGACCTGCTGGATCATCGACGGCGACGCCGACATCGCCGTCATCGGCAAGGCCTTTGCCGAGACGCCGGCCCTCTATATCGCCGACGGACACCACCGTGCCGCCTCCGCGGTGCGCGTGGCCCGCAAGCGCCGCTGCCAGAACCCGGACTACACCGGCAGCGAGGAGTTCAACTTCTTCCTCTGCGTGCTGTTCCCGGACAACCAGCTCAAGATCCTCGACTACAACCGCGTGGTCATGGACCTCAACGGGCTGACCGAGGCCGCGTTTGAGAAAAAGATCAGCGAGAAGTTCGACCTCCGCCCGCTCGACGGCGCGCCGCACGACCTGCCGAAGCACGCCTTCGGGATGTTCCTCGGCGGCAAGTGGCAGAAGCTGATCGCCAGGGCCGGCACCTATGACACCGAGGATGTCGTCGCCTCGCTCGACGTCTCGATCCTGCAGCAGAACCTGCTGACCCCGATCCTCGGCATCGGCGATCCGCGCACCGACAAGCGGATCGACTTCGTGGGCGGCATCCGCGGCCTGGGCGAGCTGGAGAAGCGCGTGCGCGAGGGCGCGGCCGTGGCCTTTGCCATGTGCCCGACCTCGATCTCCGAGCTGATGAGCATTGCCAACGCCGGCCTCATCATGCCCCCGAAATCCACCTGGTTCGAGCCCAAGCTGCTCTCCGGCCTGTTCATCCACGACCTGAAGTAACAGGACCGCAGCAAAAACGCTTCAAACGCATCAAACCGCAGCAAAAACGCAAGCAAAAACGCCGGGCGCCGCAAGGCGCCCGGCGTTTGTCGTTCCGCAGGCCGGTCGTTCCGCAGGGGCGGTCCTCCTGCGGGACGCAGGCCGGTCCTCCTGCGCCGTCCCTCGTCCCGCGCGCAGCCTTCGTCTCCGGCCCGCATGCAGCGGCGATTTATTTGCCGCTGCGCAGAAGTCTGCGAATTCAGCAGGCAAGCGCGGAGGGGTCCGGGGACGCATGCGCAACGTCCCCGGCGCTTTTCGCTTCCTTTTCACGCTGAAAAGGAAGCGCCGCGCGGCCGCGTAGGCCGCAAGCAGGCCAAACGGCAGCACTTGCTTACATGTCAAATAGAGAACGAGGGACGGCGTCCCGCGCGTATCCCTCGTCCCCGGTTTGAATGCAGCGGCGATTTATTTGCCGCTGCGCAGCAGTCCGCGAATTCAGCAGGCAAGCGCGGAGGGGTCCGGGGACGCATGCGCAACGTCCCCGGCGCTTTTCGCTTCCTTTTCACGCTGAAAAGGAAGCGCCGTGCGGCCGCGCAGGCCGCAAGCGGGCTAAGCGGTGGCACTCGCTGACTGTCGGATAAAGAACGAGGGACGGCGTCCCGCGCGCAGCCCTCGTCCTCAGCCCGCATGCAGCGGCGATTTATTTGCCGCTGCGCAGCAGTCTGCGAATTCAGCAGGCAAGCGCGGAGAGGTCCGGGGACGCATGCGCAACGTCCCCGGCGCTTTTCGCTTCCTTTTCACGCTGAAAAGGAAGCGCCGCGCGGCCGCGCAGGCCGCAAGCAGGCTAAATGGTGGCACTCACTTACGGTCGAACAGAGAACGCAGGACGAGAACCCCCCTTCCGGCGCCGCGGCGCCACCTCCCCCCAAGGGGGAGGCAAGGGATTTTCGTCCCATGCACAACCTTTGTCTCACGCGCAGCTTCCGTCCCGCGCGCATCCCTCGTCCTCAGCCCGAATGCAGCGGCGATTTATTTGCCGCTGCGCAGCAGTCTGCGAATTCAACAGGCAAGCGCGGAGGGGTCCGGGGACGCATGCGCAACGTCCCCGGCGCTTTTCGCTTCCTTTTCACGCTGAAA
>Ga0183096_1003288_pt1 | contig 9982 bp, 6 predicted proteins | sample Biomet5_FD_127791 | JGI IMG/M metagenome (GOLD analysis project Ga0183096, IMG submission 127791) | Microbial communities from bioreactor (seeded with sewage sludge) at LBNL, California, USA - Biofuel metagenome 5 (version 2) (version 3) | ecosystem: Engineered > Bioreactor > Anaerobic >...
GCGTTATCTCGCTGCTTACGGCGGCAAGCCTTTGCAGTAACGCGCGTGTTGTGTCGCCGGAAACAAAAGAGGACCGGTACACCGTGCTGGGCGACCCCACCGAGGCCTGCCTTGGCGTTGTGGCCGAAAAAGCGGGCATCCATGTGGACGAACAGCTTGCGGCAATGCCGCGCGTGCGCGAACTGCCTTTTGATTCCAGACGTAAACGAATGACAACGATCCATGCGCTCACGAAGCCGGTTGACGGCTGCCAAAGAGTGGCGTATGTGAAAGGTGCCCCCAAAGAGGTGTTGGAGCTTTGCAACGAGATCTATGACGCAAACCACCGTACCCCCCTTACCCCGCAGCAGCGCAGCGAGATCATGCAGGCCAATGACCGGTACGCCCGCAACGGCCTGCGGGTGCTTGCCGTTGCCTGCCGCTATATTTCCAAAGACATGAACCTGCCCGCGGCGCTGAGTGCTTATACGCCAGAGCTGGTCGAACAGGATCTCATCTTTATCGGCCTTGTCGTCATGGCCGACCCACCAAGGCCAGAAGTGGCCGATGCGGTCAAGTTGTGCCATAAAGCCAATATTCGCATCATCATGATCACCGGCGACTATGGTTTGACGGCAGAAAGCATTGCCAAACGCATTGGCATTGTAGAGAGTGAGCACCCGCGCGTGGTTTCTGGCCTAGAGCTTGAGGCGATGACAGACGCAGAGCTCAAAAAAGTGCTTTCGGATGAAGTTATTTTTGCCAGAGTGGCACCGGAGCAAAAATATCGTGTTGTTTGCAGCTTACAGGAAATGGGCCATGTGGTGGCGGTTACCGGGGATGGTGTAAATGACGCCCCGGCCTTAAAAAAAGCCGACATTGGCGTCGCAATGGGTATTTCGGGCACGGATGTCGCAAAAGAAGCCGCAGAAATGGTGTTGACAGACGACAACTTTGCGTCGATCGTGCGTGCCATTGAAGAGGGCCGTGCGGTGTACAGCAACATCCGCAAGTTCTTGCTTTACATTCTCAACAGCAATATGCCGGAGGCGGTTCCCTCCGCCGCATTTCTCTTTTCAAGAGGCATGATTCCCCTGCCGCTGACCGTGATGCAGATACTTTCCATCGACCTTGGCACCGATATGATGCCGGCCTTGGGGCTGGGCGCAGAGTTGCCGGAGCCCGGCGTAATGGAACAGCCGCCGCGCAAAACGGCCGACCGGCTGCTGAACCGACGTGTGGTGGTCAAAGGGTTTTTGTGGTATGGCATGCTGGAAGCTGTCTTTTCCATGGGCGCGTATTTCTTTGTCAACCTGCTTCACGGCTGGCCGGGCGTGCCGCTGGCAGCAAGTGGCCCTGTCTACCAAATGGCCACGACCATGACACTGGCTTCTACGGTATTTTGCCAAATCGGCATGGTGATGAACTGCCGCACCGACAGACAGTCGGTGTTTGCAGTAGGGCTGCTGAGCAACAAAAAAATTCTGTTTGGTATTTTGGTCGAAATCTGCCTGATCTGTGCGGTCAGCTATGTTCCGTTTTTGCAAATGGTGTTCAACACCGCACCGATCCGCTTGATCGACTGGGCTTATTTGATTATGCTACCGTTTATTATCCTCTTTATTGAGGAAGCCAGAAAAGCAATTTCCCGTAAAATTTTTAACAAGAAGGGTAGGGCGATTAAATGAAAACCATCATTGTTGGCTGTGGCAAGCTGGGCTCAGAGTTGGCACTTAGTCTCTGTAAAAAGGGACATGAGATTGCCATCATTGATTCAGACGAAGCGGCGTTTCATCGGCTTGGGGCAACTTTTAAAGGCGAGAAGATCGTGGGGGTAGGGTTTGACCGCGAAGTGCTAAAAAAAGCGGGCATCAGCAGGGCCGACGCGATTATTGCCTGCACAAAAAGTGATGAAGTCAACGCGCTGGTGGGCCGGGTCGCACAAACCATTTTCCGTGTGCCGAAAGTGGTTTCAAGGCTTTACGACCCCCGCAAGGCAGAAATTTACCATGCGCTGGGCATTCAAACGATCTGCACGACAACATGGGGGGTGCAGCGCGCTACCGACCTGCTAAGCTATGGCCAGCTGGACAGTGTGCTGGCCATTGGGGACAGCAACATCAATTTGGTTCGCATCGACATCCCGGCCCTGCTCGTTGGCAAAACAGTCAAGGATATCACTGCGTTTGGCGAGTTTCAGGTGGTGGCAATCGGCCGCAATAACGGCTCGTTCCTGCCCACGCTGGGCACGACGTTTCAAAAAGATGACATTATTTTCATAGCCGTTCTTTCAGCATCAGCCTTTAAGCTAGAAGCCTTGCTGGGCTTAGTATAAGGGGGAGAAAAAATGAAAGTCATTATCATTGGCGGGGGGCAGGTCGGCGCCTATATCGCCAACCTTCTTCTCAAAAACCATTGCGATGTAAAAGTGATCGAAAACCGCGAGCAAGTGCTGAAAAAATTGAAGAATGACTTGCCGGCAGAGGTGATCGTGGCGGGCAGCGGCACAGACCCCAATGTGCTGGAGGCGGTGGGCATTGGCAAGGCCGACGCGGTTGCCGCGGTTGCGAGCGACGACGAAGTCAACCTTGTTGCGGCAACCCTTGCAAAGTTTGAATTTGCGGTCCCCCACGTGATAGCGCGGGTCAACAACCCCAAAAACGCATGGCTGTTCAATGCGGGGATGGGGGTGGATATCTGCCTTAACCAAGCCGATCTGGTAGCCCATATCATTGTAGAAGAAATGAGTTTGGACACCATGCTGACCCTGATGCGTCTGGGCAATACGAATCATTCGATCATTCAGGTCAAAATCAACCCCAACTCTGCCTCACAGGGCAAGCGCATTCAGGATTTGAAGCTGCCCCGCAACACGTTGATCGTTGCGATTTACCGTGGCGCCACCGCGGTTGTACCGGACGGCAGCACGACACTGGAACAAGACGACAGCCTGATTATTTTTACAAGCGATTCGGAAAAGGAAAAGATCCATTCGCTGTTCAGCGAAGCGGACGAGAGATAGAAAAAGCGCGTTCCCGCAGTTTGGGAACGCGCTTTTTTTATGGGGCAAACGCTGTGGCCCCAAAAGAGCGGCAACTTGTTTTGCGGGCGGTGGCCAAAGGTTGGGCCGCCCGTCGCGGCAGTGCCAAAGTGGCCTTAAGGCGCCGGGTATACCTGCGGCTATTCCATTACAAACGCCGGCAAAGCGGCACCGCAAGGCACGGCGCCGCATAAGGCCAGGCTCCGCCGGCCAGCACGTTGTGGCGCGCCGCTTAAAGCGCTTTTGCCCCGCCCCCGCAAAGCAAAGGACATCCGTTTTTAGCAGCCCGTTTCAATAATGCAGATCACCATATTGACATTATTTTGTAATTTGTGGTATATTTAAGCAAATGCGTTAAAGCGGGTGCAGCCCGGTAAACATGTGCCGGCAGTGCGGCCAAACGGCCAAATGCCTTGCTCTATTCTTATCCGTTCACCCAAAGTAAGTCATTCGTTCTCACAACACATGAGAGCGGGTGATTTTTATTATGAATCAACGAAAGGTGATGAGCAAAAAACCCTGGCATGATCCGGCAAAACAACATGTAAATTAGGAGGAATTTTAAATGAAAAGCAGCGTAGACTTTTTTATTCTTTTCTCCGTAACAATTTCTGTTGCAGCGTTTATTTTCGCCGACTGGCTGTATCAATGGGTAAAAAAGCAGCCATCCTCGAATAAGCGGATTGCGGAGATCGGCACTTTAATCAAAAACGGCGCGAATACTTTTTTAAGGAAAGAATATACCGTTCTTTCAAAATTTGCGGCACTCGTTGCACTTCTATTGCTGGTTTTTCTCCCGCATCCCATCTGGCAGGGCAACATCCTTGATAATATCACAATGGCACTGGCCTATCTTTTTGGCACGGTGTTCTCTGCTGTCGCCGGGGTCATTGGCATCCGCATTGCGACCATTGCAAACGTAAAAACGGCAGAAGCAGCGCAACGGGGCATTGCGCCCTCGTTTATGTCCGGTTTTCGCGGCGGTGCGGTTATGGGCATGGCCGTGGTGGGCAGCACACTTTTGGGGGTCTGCCTTGTAATGCTGGTCACAAACGACACCACTGCGCTGCTTGGGTTCAGTTTTGGCGCAAGTTCACTTGCCCTTTTTGCAAAAGCGGGCGGCGGCATCTTTACCAAAACGGCGGATATCAGCGCGGACCTGGTTGGAAAAGTTGAACTTGGCATCCCGGAGGATGACCCCAGAAACCCGGCGGTGATCGCCGATAACGTTGGGGACAACGTGGGGGATGTCGCTGGCATGGGTGCCGACCTGTTCGATTCAAACGTCGCTTCTATGGCGGCCGCTCTCGTCATTGCAGTTTCTTTGGATAAAGCTGCGGGTCGCAGCGCAAACGCCTCTATGGTGTTCTGCTATGCGGCAATTGGGCTATTGTCCTCTATTATCGGTGTCGCGATGGCCCGTATTGGCGATAAAAAAAGCCCCACACACGCGCTGAACAACAGCACCTATTTCACTACGGCGATCTTTGGCGTGCTGACCGCCGTCGCCACTTGGGTGTTTGGGTTTGAATGGCGCATTTGGGGGGCCAGTGCGGTCGGCCTTTTGGTTGGGGTCGTCATTGGTATCGCCAGTGATTACTTTACAGATGATTCCAAAAAACCTGTCCAAAACGTCGCAAAAGCGTCCGGCTCCGGGCCCGCATTCACCATTCTTTCGGGGATATCGTATGGCTTTCTCAGCACACTGCCGGCCATGGTGGGCATTGGTATTTCGGCGCTGGCCGCGTATAAACTCTGTGAGCCTATTGGCCCGGGCTATGCAATGTTTGGCATTGCAATGGCAGCGGTTGGCATGCTTTCCATCGTTGGCATGATCATCTCCAATGACGCCTACGGCCCCATTGTCGACAATGCCCGCGGCCTTGCGGAAATGGGCAACCTTGGGGACGAAGTTCTTGATATTACCGATTCGCTTGACAGCGCCGGCAACACGGTGAAAGCAATTACAAAAGGCTTCGCAATTGGGGCGGCTGGCCTGACGGTCATCGCGCTGCTGGGTGCGTTTATCAGTGAAGTGAACGCGGCGGCAGTTGAATTGGGGGTCACCGGGATCAGTGATTTTGACCTGATGAACCCGGTTGTATTTTTTGGCTTGCTGGTTGGCGCCGCTGTTCCGGCGGTGTTTTCTGCCCTGCTGATACTGGGCGTTGACCGAAATGCGCAAAGAATGGTCGCCGAAATTCACCGGCAGTTTAAAGAGATTCTTGGGCTGAAAGAAGGCAAGCCAGAAGCGGTGCCTGAATATGACCGCTGCATTGAAATTGCCACCGACGGCGCGCTGAAAGAGCTGATCCCCGCCGGTCTGTTTACTATTTTAATGACTTTAGTCGTTGGGTTTATTGGCGGCGTGCAGGCAATTGGCGGGTACCTTTGCGGCAACATTGTTGCAGGCCTTTTGCTTGCGCTGTTTATGAGCAATTCCGGCGGGTTGTGGGACAATTCAAAAAAATATATTGAATCGGGCCACCATGGCGGTAAGGGCTCTGAAGCACACAAAGCTGCCGTTGTAGGTGACACGGTCGGCGACCCGTTCAAAGATACAGCCGGGCCTTCCATCAATACACAGATCACGGTGGTTTCGCTTGTCTCGTCGCTGGCTGCGGCATTGTTCCTGATGTATTCGATCTTCTAACCGCTCGATGCTGCACTTAATTGTCGGCATGGCACCAAAAGGGTTTGTCGCTTGCAAACAGCAGGCGGCAACCCCTTTTATTGTAAGGTGTTGATATGCTGACCAAAACTTTACGATTTGATTTGTAATGTGGTTTTATTTGTGGGGTAGAACCAAGCTAGATAAATGATTAATAAAAAAGAAAACATGGTAATGCATTGAGCGATTTAAACGCAATGCATTACCATGTTTTCATACATTATGGAAGAGTTAACGAAAGGCTGACAAATGACTACTTCAATATTACCCTTATCGGTTCTGATGGATTAGCGGTTTCCGGTCGGGGAAATAACGCATGGAACGCATATGTCGCATCGCTGAATATCCTTAATGCAAACATTCTTTTTTCTAAGAGTAATTTATTGGTTGCAAAGTTGTTGATACCGTGTGCACCTTTTAACTAAAGGTCGGCACCGTGTGCATTTGGTATCAAAATTGGTCACTACTTTCACTCCGGATGACAGGACACGAACCTGCTAAGACAGGGGCATAAGTGCTACGATTACCCCCACGAATGCCACGAATACCCTAAAAATTACACGATTACTTGAAGCACATAGGCTCAAAAACCCCAAAAGGCAAACAGCCGCTGAGGAAATTACTCCACGGCGGCTGTGCTTTATGTGCCGATGACGGCTGAAAAGCCTTTATTTCAAAGGCTTTTCAGCAAAAAAAGAAGCACCACTATTCTATCAAAATAGTGGTGCTTCTATGGTGGAGAATTAGGGACTCGAACCCCAGACCCCCCTGCGCGTGATGCAGGTGTGAATTCTCATAAAATAATTTAGACACGATGAAAAATTGTGTAGTTGTCGCTGGTTTGTCGCATGTGGTATGTGGATAAGACATACAATGACCGCGCGATTCAAAACTGGCATTTTCAGTAAGATAAGCTAAGAAAAGGGCATGCGGAAAAATCGCATGCTCTTTTTACAGTATATGCCACAGATGATAATACCAAAGCTCTGCCTGGCATTTATTCGTTGAAATGCAGAAGCAGCACCATACAAACGGGCCACAAACGGCTGCCTCTGCATAGCGCTGCGCTTTCTGCACCTGTGAAAAAATCAGATCAGGCTTTCGCCGTTTGTCGCGATGATCTGCTTATACCATGCAAAACTCTTCTTCTTGTAACGTGCGAGCGTACCGGAGCCATCATCGTTGCGGTCAACGTAAATGAAGCCGTAACGCTTGCGCAGCTCTGCCGTGCCTGCGCTGACAAGGTCAATGCAGCCCCAGGTCGTATAGCCCAGCAGCTTCACGCCATCATGCAGCGCCTCGTTGACCTGTACGAGATGGTCGTTCAGATACTGAATCCGGTAGGAGTCATTGACGGTTTTCCCGCCATGGCCGTCGTCAACAAGCTGATCTAGCGCGCCTAGGCCATTCTCGACAATGAAAAGAGGTTTCTGGTAGCGATCGTACATCGTGTTCAGAACATAGCGTAAACCCTTAGGATCAATGGCCCAGCCCCATTCGCTCTGCTTGAGGTAGGGGTTTTCCACGCCCTCGATCATGTTTCCGCCTACCGTGCGTTTTGTTGGGTCGGCACTGGTGCAGCTGCTCATATAATAGCTGAAGCTGATGAAATCCACGGTGTTTTCCCGGAGAAGTTTTTCGTCTTCAGCGGAAACAGTGAGCTTGACGCCGTTTTCTTCAAACAGGCGCTTGGCATAGCTCGGATAGTAGCCGCGTGCGTGCACGTCTGTAAAAAGCAGGTTGCGGTGATCTTCGGCTAAATTTTCAAGAACATCATCGGGGTTTGGCGTCAGCGGATAATTGGGAATGGCAATCACCATGCAGCCAATTTTATTCTCAGGGTCGATTTCATGCCCGATTTTTGCGCCATATTGCCATAAATTGACCGACATGATAGAAGCGTTTTACGATACCTACAAACGCGAACGTGAACCGATCCTGTGAAATAGTACAGCCTTGAATAAATGACACGCCCGGATACCGCAAGCGCGCGGCTCGCAGCAGAGAATAGAGAGGGGAAACAGCCATTTGCCTGTTTGTAAAAGAGGGGAGGGCAAAAAAAGCAATTAAAAATTAACAGGCAGGAGTGGCTGGAAGCCGGGTAAATCAAGCCTCCGACGCCATCGGCCGCTTCAAAAAACGAACAAAAGGATAAATAAAAACACTGGAGGTGATTGCATTTGAAAATAACCCGAAATAACTTCCCGTCTCAGCAGAAAGAGAATCATGGCTTCCTGCGGGAGGGGGGAAGACCGGCTTGTGGCGATCGAAAATCTCGAAGAACTGCCGCCCGTTATCAGCGCGGCGGAGGCCGCGGATTGTCTGCTGGTACACCCCAATACGGTCTGCCGCATGCATTAACTGAAATACCCGCAAGCCAGTGAACCGAAAATCGCGGGGATGGTGATGATCATCCGCATGAATTTTGATATAGGTAAACAGCTCCGGCGCATATAGAACCTCATCGATTTGAACAGGAAGCTTGTGAAGCTGCTGAGACATTTTTGGATCATTCTTCGCCATTTCCTGCATATTCAGATCGTCGAGGAGAGACATACTCGCGCCCGGTGCCCTTGCGTACGGCAAGCCCTTAAAGCCTGCCTGGCGCGGCCTGGTAAGCAAGATTACGGGCCGGCTTTTGCTCGGAGAGAGCATGATCTCTTCCATGTGCCGCTTGATGTATTTCATAACGCACCACCATTTCCGCTTCGGCTCCGGCAATAATATAGCCGCTGTTTTCCAACTGCTTAACAAAATTTCAACAATTATTTGAATTGATCTAATTTTAGCCGCAATACGCAAAGCGACCAAGGATTTAGTGAACCTACGCGCCTCGACAATGATTTTCCGCAACCGAAGGCTGGCTTGGCATAAAGTACAAAGGGCCCATCTGCTTTCAAGCAAGCAGATAGGTCCCTTTTTTGCTTTCAATACACTTTATCATAAGCGTCCGAAGGATGCGCAGCCGCAGGAGTAAATCGTGCGATCAGAGGGCTTGGGATTCTTCCCAACAAGCGGAAGGAATGTGCGTGTATGGACACGCGCATTGCTTGCCAATTTGCAAAGTGGGTACCGCTTTGCCCTGCTTGCCAAACTGTACCACTTGTTCCCTTGAGACCTGAAAAGGCCGCAAACAGGTCATTTGTGCCCTTTCCCCTTATATTTGTACTTCCCGCGCTGCGGAATGGGGTTTTGCAGACGCTTGGCCTTACTGAGCACCTTTATCAGCATGCGAAATTCCTCCGGTGTGAGGGAATCGTAATCAATGCCCAGCTGCTTGCACAATACGATAACATGCTTTTCCTCCCGGCTGCCGGGATAATTTGAGGCTTCTTCCAGTGCCTGCTTCAAGTCGGATGCCGGATTCGACGCTTCCGCACTGTTGGAATCTTTTTTATGCTTCTCATGCAGGTCACGCAGGATGGCGTTCAAGTCCCGGTCAACGGCATTGCAAAAATAATCATCCTCGGAAATATGCGCGGCGTCCAGTGTGCGGAGGTACAGATCCATCGTGTTGGGGTGAAATCTATCCAAAATCTGTGCCCGGATCACATCGACGTAGGAATTGATGGTTTGTATCTGCATCGCCGCGAGACCGTCGACATAGATCTCTGCGTCCGTCAGAAATTTTATAAACTCCGGGTGCGCCGCCATCTCGCAGAGCAGGCGTGGATTGAACGCCTCGCTTTTCAGCACCTCGATCATTTCATCACTCAAATGCAGTTCGTCCAGAGCTTCGTTTGGGTGATTTTTTATTTCTGTCAGGCCCAGAAGATAATCGGCGGAAACACCGTAGAACCTGGACAGCGCCACGATACTGCGGTGGCTGATGTCCTTGCCGTCCTCCGCCTCATAGCTGCCCAGCGCGGATTTTGACAGGCCGGTCTGGGCGGAAAGCTCCTCCAGATTCAGGCCGCGCTCCACGCGCAGGTCCTTCAATCTTTCGCTGATGGTTAGATTTCTGTTCACGGCGTCGCCCCCTTTTCTTTTGATTATAGTACACGCAGCGCTGAATTTCCATAAGCGCGGAAAACAGCGCTTTTTGAGCCTCAATCCTACCTTTTGGATATACGGGACGAGCCCCTGAAATCCGGTAAACTTGTCTTTGTAACGAACAGAATGACCGTTCGGGCAAAGATATTTTCTCCGGGGAAGCAGGCCATGACCGCCAGGCAAAACGCAGGCGAGAGCCTACCAAGGAGAAGCAGACGCCGCTGTGAAATTCAGGGGCAGGAACGCGGCCCGGCAGCACGGCAATCCAAAACAGGAGGAGAAAATGAGTATTTACGAAA
>Ga0183096_1003290_pt1 | contig 9979 bp, 20 predicted proteins | sample Biomet5_FD_127791 | JGI IMG/M metagenome (GOLD analysis project Ga0183096, IMG submission 127791) | Microbial communities from bioreactor (seeded with sewage sludge) at LBNL, California, USA - Biofuel metagenome 5 (version 2) (version 3) | ecosystem: Engineered > Bioreactor > Anaerobic >...
TGCTCTTCTCCCGCGGAACACCGGCCCTCGACGCTATTGCCGCGTAGGAACGTAGCCGTCAGCACGGCGATAGCCGGTGCCCGCTTAGGAAAAAGAAGAGGGGTAACCGGGAGTATGTCAAGCTCCCGAACCGGCGGCAGCAAACTGCCGCTCGTTTCAAAGCTTGAAACACTCGGCGGGGTGCCCTAATTCCCGCCGAGTGCCCCCCGAAGGGGAAAGAAGAGAGGAGTTTCCGGAAGCTGCTCAGGCTCCCGTGAGTACGGACGGTGTCCGTCCGCACTGGCTGAAGCCTGGTTCAGCCGAGGACGATGTCTCCGATCTCCCTCAGCGTTCTGCACGCATTCTGCAGCTTTGCCGAGTTGCTGTTCACCGCGCTCGCAAGGCATGTAATTGATGGCTCACACGCCTTATCACAACCACACTCGTCCGTTTGTCCTCTAATTTGATTGAGCAGGTTGTCGAGCCCGGAATTGATCTCGCTAAGCAGACTTCCTTGCATAGCAATTTCATCGCTGATGCTGGACTTTTTTACCGCGTTTTCCATGATATTTTCCTCCAAATATTATTTGTCCACAATGTCGGTCATGGCGTCAGCCGTCCGTCGTGGCCACCGTCCGCTTGCAGTCCTCGGCCAGCTCAGCGTAGGCGGCCGCGGTCTCGCTGGCCTGCTGGGCAAGATTCTTTGCATACGCCGCGGCGGTGGAATAGTCCCCCGTTTTGATGTTCTCCCACACCAGCTTAAAACTGTCGCTCATGTTTTTGGCATTGTCGGAGGTTGCCTCGAAGCTCTTTTTGATATGTGCGTAGCCTTCCTCCATGCTGGCAAAATGTTCATCCATTGTCGGTCTCTCCTTTCTCAGTCTTTTTCCGGCTCTCCAGGATCTTGCGCCGCATGGCCTCCAGCCGATAGATCAGCCCTGCGCCGGGCGTGCCGTATTTTCGCCCGCTGTCGCGTATGTATGCCCGGTGGGCCATGTTTCCCAGGGCGGAGCGCCCCATGTGGTAGCCTCTCCGGCTCCGTTTGCGGTGGTTTGCTGCTGTGCTCATTGGTTATCCTCCTCATATGTAATTTTCAGTCACCCAGCTGTAGTCGCCCGCTGGCGTTCATGTCATAAAGTATCTTTCCTCTGTTGTCACTGAAATAAGGGGAAAATACCTGGTCCATACTCCCGTTTTTGACCCACAATTTGTATATTTTTTCTTTATGGGCAAACAATAAAGAAAACTACAAAAGGAGCTATGATATGGGAATCGTATGTAATTGCACGGACAAGTACCAGGTGTGTATCGATGAATGTAATCGGTGCGCACAAGCGTGTCATGAATGCATCAAGCTTTGTCTTAACGAACCAGATGTGGTAGCCCGCAAAGACCACATTGCACAGATGATGGAATGCGCCAGTGTCTGCAAGGAAGCCGCCTGCCTTATGTCGTCAGATTCAAAACACGTAAAAGCATTCTGTCAGTTGTGCGCCACCATCTGCGATGAATGTTCAACCAGTTGTTACAAATTCAAAGACGATCATTGTCAGAAATGTGCCGCCGAATGCAAGAAATGTGCTGACACTTGCCGCTCGATGTAACACCAACCGCCCTTTGGGGGCGGTTTTTTATTTCCCAAATTTATAACATTCATTCCTGGTTTGCTTTCCACGTCAATTTATAGCGCCCCCGCAGCATCTTCCGGCCAAACTGGGGGCAAACCTTTGCTCTGGTGCCGCTGACATGCGTCACTGTATAGGCAGCTTTCAGCGCATCGGCGCAGCTATCAACCTTCTGCATTGGCACCGTCCCCCAGCATAAGCTGGCCGGCGGCGTACACGTCGTATAGTGTCTTTCCATGCCCGTCGGAGAGGTACGGCAGAAACGCTTGATCCACCGGTACGTCGCAGCTCTCAATCAGCGCCACCTGCGCCAGCACCCAATCCCGGATGTTTGCCCAGGCCGTGATCTCCGCCTGCCTGCGGTCGGGCTTGAGCTTCTGCCGCTGGAATACCCGCAGCGTACCCTCTACCGCGGCCGGCAGGACAAAGCCCCGCGTTCCTGCCGCGGTCGGGAGGGCAAAGGATACTGACGTCGGCTTGCCGTCGGTATAGTCCTCCATGATCTTGGATGCCCCGGCCTTTGCCAGCGCCGCCTGTATCTTGCACACGCTTTCAATGGGGTCGCAGCTCGCCGTATAGTTCTTAATCGCCATCTCGCTCACCTCCCGTAAAGTAGTCGGCCCATATGTCCATGAGCAAATTTATCTGTGCTCATATCATGGCCCATCCAGAAACAGATTGATTTGCGCCGTATGCGCTGCAAAGCGGGCTTCCTGCGCTATAAAATAGTCGGGGTCAATTTCACAGCCCACAAAGTCAAAGCCGAGGTCGTACGCCGCGATCCTGCTGCTCCCGCTGCCCAGGTGCGTGTCAAGTATCCTGTCGCCCGGTTCGGCGAAGTTTTGAAGTATCCACCGATACAAGTCGATCGGTTTCTGTGTTGGATGTATCTTTTCGCTTCTGTCAGGAGACAAAAAGCCTCGGTTTGAACATTGGAATAACTTTGCGGGAACGTCAAAACTTGTCCAGGCCATTTCCCACTGTGAAAAATTCAGAAAGCTCTGTTCCTTGTCCCAACAAACGATCCCGCGGGTCGGTGGTAACGGAAAATAATTACCCCCCCAGATCACCTGATTGCGTGATACTCTGAAAAGCTCCTTGAAATACTCCTGTGAAGGAGGCTGAAAGTCCCATTCGACGTTGAATTTATTTATTGCTCTGTCCTTCAGTTTTCCAGCGCCATGCATTCGACTTTTGTTGATTTTGATAGATGTCTGCAAATTTGGAGCAAGGCCTGTCCTCGCTCCGAGTTGTTGCTTTGTCACGGAAATGCCATACGGCGGATCTACTACGGCCAACTCAAACGCCTTATCCGGCAGCGTCCGCATATACTTCATGCAGTCCATGTTATAGGCGACGTTCATTTTCAAGTCCTTTGTTTAAATTTTGATGATTTTGGGCAAGCTATGCGTGAGGTGATACTATGGCTAAGCAAGGCATGGCCCGTCCCGATTGGACGCACACGCAGCCGCGCAACGACGCTCCGCCCGTTCCGGAGCTGCAGGGCAAGTCCAAAAACAAATCAAAGGCAAATCCCATCGTTGCAGACACAACTGCTCCGGCGCAGAAGGTCTATCACGCCGAAGACAAAACTCAAAAGCGCTCCTAAACCGCCGAAAGGCGGTTTTTTTAGAATATTGAATACTGTCTCGCCTCAAACTCGGCGGCCGCCGCGGCGATCCGCGCCTTGTCCTCCCGCTTTGCCTCGGTGGCGGCTTTCTTCACCGCTTCCTCCGCACGCTTTTTCTCAAGCTCCAGCCGCCACGCGGATTTCTCCGGCGGCTTGCGCATCTGGTCGGCATAAGGGCAATAGATGAAATGCGGCCGGAAGCATTTCACGGCGCGGGGAATGGGGTTCGCCACCGGGACGCCCCGGAACTGCCCGCCAAATTCGTCCCACATCACTCCCCCGCCCGGATTCGGCACGGCCCAGCCGTCCTCCTCCAGCGGGATCTGTTTTCCTTTCCTCGTCACGCCCCACCAAATCACGGCGTGGCAGCGGTTACAGTAGCTTTGTCTCATAGCACGTCCTCCTGAAACGGCCTTCTTCGATTGGGGTCATATCTTTATTCCGAGCTTCTGCAGCTCCTTTTTTCATGGCGTCTCGCTCCGCCCGGTTCTCGGTCAGATGGTCAAGGCGCCGCGCTGCCTCAAAGTTGATCGCATCCATGCAGTTTGCTATCGCAGGCTCATTGCAGGGGCATATCTTGCATTGGCTTTTTGCACAGCACCGCAGCGCCTCACACAGGTCATTGTCCGAAAGGTCTTGCATGTTCACGGCTTGTCCCCCAAAAGGTTGATGATCGACTTTGCGCAGCCCCGGCAGACTTTAACACCGCCGACCGTGAGCAGGTCCTCATAACTGCCGCAGAAGGCGCAGGTCTCGCGGTACTTTTTAATCACGATTGTGTCATCCTCACAGGTGATTTCACAGGGTGTGCGTTCGTCAATGCCAAGTGTCCGGCGGTATTCGATGGGTACCACCATCCGCCCTAGGCTGTCAAAGCTGCGGATAATCCCGATATTTCTTTTCAAGTCCTTACCTCCTTTACGGTCAAAATGTGAAATCTGAAAACTTCCTCGTCGGCCGGCGCTCCCCACTCCGGGGCGCCGAAGCCCATGTCCCAGAATCCTTAAACCCGCAGCGTGGGCTTGTCCTTGCCGTAGCCGTTGCGAAGATACTCATAGACGTAATTTTTCCCCGCGTAGGGGATCAGCGGCTCGATGCGCTTCTGCCAATAAGGCTTGATCGCCCGGTATTCCTCGGTTTTGATCCCGGCGCGGATCATGCCGTACCATTTACTCCGGATCGGCAAAATCAAAGCCTTCATCCTCCATTCGTGCTTTCATCACACTCCACATGGCGTCCGTGTTCAGAACGTTTGCCGCAGTCATTTTTTCGTAGGCCGTGATATTCCAATAGGAAGTGATATCAAAGACGCTTTCGTCCGCGTCATCCTTGGGCTCAACCAGCGCCACGCAGGCAATCGACCGGATTTCCTCAGTCCCCATCAAGTCCAGGAAACGCTGCATGGTTTCTATGTAGGGCTTTTGCTCATCGCTGACTATGATTGTCGGCATGGCCATTTCTCCTCCCACGCCATTTTTCGGGCTGCCGTGCCCAGCGGCCGGCGCCGTTCCCGGTCATTTCCCTGATTGGGCGGCATCCCGGACCGTTCACGCCAGCCCGCCACCGTCTTATAGCTGACGTCCAGCCTGTTGGCGATCTCCGTGTCCGTCATGCCCTGCTGATACAGCTCCAGCGCCTTGCCCTTGTCCAGCTTTCCCCGCGGCTTCTCCGGTGGCTTCTCCGCCCTCTCCGACAGGATGGCGATGTGCGGCGCGTTGTTGCTGGCTCGCCCCAGGCTGCCAAGCTGCTGGACAAAGTCCTTCTTGCCGATCCAGCAGGGGCAATTTGGGTCCCCCGCCGGGCAGGGCCGCTTTTTTCCGGTGTACAGAATCTGGTCGCAGGTGTGGTCGCTGCCCGTCATGCCCCAGTATCCGCAGGTTTTGCAGTCCGCCATCAGCCCACCCCCAGCGCCCGGCAGATCAGCTCCCCCAGCCCGCTGGCCGCGCTGATTGCCAGAAATACCGCGATTGCGCCCTTGATGTTGTACAGGATTGCGGCAGCTTGTCCACCCCGGTATTTTTTTTGCATTTTCCTCTCCCCTTTTTAATCTTTTGCTTCCCGAAATACGGCTTTCCCGGAGTAAAGGGTATTCAGATAGGTCGTTTTCAACGCGGTTGCCAGCCGGGCGCGCTGTTCGGCGTCCAGGGTGTCCACGTCCACCAGCTCCCCGCCGACGTGAGCAAATGCCCGCGTCTGGATTTTCTGCTTCATGCCCTCTCCCCTCCTCCGTAAAGCGTATTTCTCAAGCGGTTTGTCCTATGCTCAGAACGGCAGAGGCGCATCCCACGCAATAGTCATTTTGTGGGGTACATCCTTCTGCCCTCTCTTGGCCTCCTTGTCAAAGGGGGCTGTCGGCTTTGCCGACTGGGGGATTCCGTCTCCCGTCTGACTGTTGATCTCCGCCAGCGTCAGATCCCAGTCGTCCGGCCAGACGTCCAGGTAATTGCGTCCGAACTCCACAACAAACTCGCGCACCGTCCAGCCCTGCTCCTCCATAGCCTTCCGCTGGCCGTATTCGTGCAGACGCTGCATGGTCTCCGCATTTTGGTGTACTGCGTATTTGCCGAACTGATGGCACTCTTTGTGGCACAGCGGCACCGTCAGACCGTATTTTTCGCTCTTTTTACGGTATGCGTTTCCGAAAATGTGGTGCTTGTCCAGCGGGTCCGTCATGCCGTTTTTGCCACAAAGCCAGCACGTCGTCGGTTCGTCGTAAAATTTCATATCGTACTCCTTCCGTGTCACTCCGTTTTTGGCCCCCTTGTCAAAGGGGGATGTCGGCCGAACGGCTGACTGAGGGATTCACTCCATGCCCCCTCCCTATCCGTTCATTCTGTTGGGCCCTTACGCGCTCTGTCGCCTATTTGGTAAGTCAATTTCAATGTTGCAAAATCGCCACAAATGGATTATTTGGATATGCCCTTTGTGGGCAGGAAAGGAGGCGCTGCCATATGGCTCTCTGGGCCAGGCAGTGTTCCTACTTGCCCCTGTACCTGAACTCCTGAGAATCGCTTTGAATTGAGCACCAAAACGGGCGAGAAAGCATATACCCTGCAGGTTTCACCCACCTGCAACGCTGGTACGCGTAAAATCCCGGTGCTGTTCAAAGTGACCTTTTGTGGCGGGACAGCCGGTGATAACGCATCGGCTGTCTTTACTTTTGTGGCGATTTTGTAACAGCGGATAATAGGGCGCTTACGCGCTATGTTGCCTATTTGGTGACCAGTAGAGTAAAAAAATATCCGCGACAGCGCCGACATCAGAATGAAGCACTTTTGCAAGTGCGCAAAGCTCTGAAACGTCCGGTTCCTTTGTGCCGCAGATAAGTTTGTTCAGCCGTTGCCGAGGCCAACCTAATGCCTTTGAGCATTCGGTTTGGGTGCTATATGATGTCGAGATTAGGTTAAGCAAGCGTTGCCTCATTTCTTCCACTTTTGCCGCCTCCTTTATGTTGCCCGTTTGGTGACATATATAAGATAGCACATCCTACCGTAATTTGTCAACTATTTGGTGACTATTTTTTTGCTTTTTTATTATTTGTCTTGATTTTGGTGACGTTGTATGTTATTGTATTGTCACCAAAGGAGTGATTTTTTGATGGATGAAAATATATTCGGTGAAAGGCTACGTTCTTATCGGTTAGCTCATGATATGTCTCAGGAGCAACTAGCCACAAAACTCGGCACATCAAAGCAAGTAATCAGCAGATATGAAAGTGGACAGCGTACGCCAAAGATATCCGTACTTGCTGAATATGCAAAAAGGCTTGATCTAGATATCCATTATTTTCTCAGAACCCCTTTTGAAATTCCGCCATCAACATATATTTCCATTGTCAGCAATTTATCTGAAGCCAGACTAGCCGCAAGTTTAACTCAGGAATCCGTAGCCGAGTATTTTCATCTTAGTCCTGAGACTGTTAGCAACTGGGAACGTGGATATTCCAGAATTGAATCTACCTTTTTGCTCAAAATGCTGCTGCTATACAAAGTTGATGTCTATGAATTTTTGGAGAGCTGCGGCATACTTTCAATGGATAGAGTAGATGGCTCTGACTATGATCTTTCCCCAGATGCCAGAGAAGTGGCGGATGCTTACACACTTGCGGAAAATCTCGAGATTAAAAATGCTGTGCGTCGTTTGTTGAAACTTAATGACCTTGAGGGAAACACAGATAAAAGTTCAGTTACCCAGAATGTTGACCTACCTGTAAAAAGCGAGAACGCAGGCTAAAATAGTTAGAATCAGCCACTATTTTTTGTGAAAAAGAGAGCCCCTTCCGGGGCTCTCTTAATAGGAGGCACTATAATGTGGTCATCATTGGCGACAGCATTTTATGTCATTATCGCTATCTCTTCTATGTTTGCTGCATATACCGCCACAAAAGACGGGTTAATAGTTGAAGTTAGAAATATGGTCACATTCTGTGTCTTTCTCATTGTTTTAGTCTTTGGAATAATCTTGTGGATAAAACTTTCATGGATTCATATTCTTCTTGTTTTTGCTGACTTTTTTGTTTTCATGGTAGTCGGTGGATTTATTATTGGAAAATTACATAAGTTAAAAAAACGTGATGATTAAAAAGGAAAATATGTCTGACACCATCAAAATAGCCGCCGCGTATATCCGTGTCAGCACGGAGGAGCAGGCGGAGCTTTCGCCGGAATCCCAGCTTCAGGTCGTGCGGGATTACGCGGCAACAAACGGGTATATTATCCCCAATGAATACATCTTTGCGGACGAGGGCATTTCGGGCCGCACCGCGGCCAAGCGCCCGGCCTTCAACAAAATGATCGCCACGGCCAAGGGAAAGCCCGTCCCCTTTGAAGCGGTTCTGCTGTGGAAGTTTTCCCGCTTTGCCCGCAACCAGGAGGAGAGCATTTTCTATAAGGCCATGCTACGCAAGGAGGGCGTCGAGGTCGTTTCCGTGTCCGAGCCGCTGGTGGAAGGGCCCTTCGGTTCGCTGATCGAGCGCATTCTGGAATGGATGGACGAATATTACAGCATCCGGCTCTCCGGGGAAGTCAAACGCTCCATGACGGTAAACGCCCAGAAGGGCCGGCTGCAATCCACGCCCGCCTTCGGTTACCGCGCGCAGGACGGGCAGCTTGTCCCCGTGCCGGAGGAGGCCGAGCTTGTAAAAGAGATCTTCGGCCGGTTTATTGCCGGCGAAGGCGCGTTTCAGATCGCCCGGCGAATGAATGTGCTGGGTGTAAAAACCCACCGCGGCAGCGCCTTTGAAAACCGGACGGTGGAATACATCATCCGCAATCCCGTCTATATCGGAAAGCTGCGCTGGACGCCCACCGGCAGAACGCGCCGGGATTTCAACAACCCGGATTCCATCATTACCGACGCCGGGCACGAACCGATCATTGACACGGCCACCTGGGAGACCGCGCAGCGGGTCATGGACGAATCGAAGCTCAAGTGGGGCTGCAAGACCCGGCCTGCCTACGAGTTGAAGGATTGGGCCTCCGGGCTTGTGCGCTGCTCCGCCTGCGGGGCCACGCTGGTTTTTCAGCGTCCGCATTATTTCAAGTGCAACAACTATGCGCGCGGCCGCTGCGCGTCTTCCCAGCACATCAGCGCCGAGCTTCTGCACGAAGCGATCATCGACCGGCTCACGGCGGATTGCGCTTCCTCCTCTCCCCTGGCCTATGAAGTGGCGCTCTCCAGCAAGAACGGCACCGACGAGCTGACACGGCTCAAGGCAGAGAAAGCAGCCGTTGAAAAAAAGCTCTCCCGCCTGCGGGAGCTCTACCTGAACGGTCTGGACGATATCGGCACCTATAAGGCCGGTAAAACCACCCTCGAATCCGAAGCCGCCGTCATCTCAAAAAAAATCGCGTCGCTGGAGGCCGCCGCCCCCTCCGACGCCATGGCCGAAAAGCTGCAATCCGAAATCAGCCGGACGCTTCAAACTCTCAATTCCGAAACCGCAAGCGTGGAAGCCAAGAATTCCGCGTTCCGCTCCATCGTGGAAAATTGCGTCTATGACAAGTCCAAAAACCTTCTTACCCTCACCTACCGCGTTATTTTTTAACTAAAAATCATAGCCTATTGGCGTCTGGTGGCCCGGACGGGGAGCTTGGCGCGTCGCTGCGCTATCTCAGCCAGCGCTACGTCATGCCCTACCCCGAACTGCGCGCACTGCTTACCGACATCGGCACCGAGGAGCTGGGGCATCTGGAAATGATCGGTGCCATCGTCCATCAGCTCACCCGTGAAATGACCCCGGAGGAGATCAAAAAAGCCGGATACGAGGGCTATTTTGTGGATCATACCGCGGGCATCTATCCCACCTCCGCCTCAGGCTCCCCCTGGAACGCGGCGGGCATCGGCGTAAAGGGCGACGTGATTTCCGATCTTACCGAGGACATGGCCGCGGAGCAGAAAGCCCGCACCACCTACGACAACATCCTGCGTCTGTCCGACGACCCGGATGTGAACGACGCCATCCGTTACCTGCGGGAGCGTGAGGTCGTCCACTTCCAGCGCTTCGGCGAGGGCCTGCGCAATGCACTGGAGAAGCTGGATCAGAAGAACTTCTATTACAGCAATCCCGCCTTTGATACATGAGCAAAAAGAGACGGCCGTCAGGCCGTCTCTTTTTATGGAGGCTGTCAAAGAACTAAAAGAGGAACGGATTTGGGTGATGATGCGGGTGGAGTGTGAGGAGCATTTGGGCGATACGGTGCCCAAATGGGGAGCGGTAGTGAATGGAGCGCCGCGGGCGCTCCAG
>Ga0183096_1003293_pt1 | contig 9971 bp, 9 predicted proteins | sample Biomet5_FD_127791 | JGI IMG/M metagenome (GOLD analysis project Ga0183096, IMG submission 127791) | Microbial communities from bioreactor (seeded with sewage sludge) at LBNL, California, USA - Biofuel metagenome 5 (version 2) (version 3) | ecosystem: Engineered > Bioreactor > Anaerobic >...
GCCGCCCGCCGCTGAACCTGAAAAAACGCAAAAAACAGCCCCCGCCTGAAAAGCGGGGGCTGTTTGCAGTTACAGATCAGTCGCTCACGTAGGGCAGCAGGGCCAGATGACGGGCGCGCTTGATGGCGATGGTCAGCTGACGCTGATGACGGGCACAGGTGCCGGTCACTCTGCGGGGAACAATCTTGGCACGTTCGGAAAGGTACTTGCGCAGACGGGGGATGTCCTTGTAATCGATTTCCTGGATCTTGTCGACACAGAACGCGCAGACTTTTCTTCTGGGCTTGCGCATACGGGGACGATCGCCGTTGCGGTCATTTCTATCATTTCTCTCCAAGGTCGAAACCTCCTAACATCATAAAATAAGTGGTTCTCAGAAGGGCAGGTCGCTGTCGGTTTCGACTTCTTCGAAATCGCCGGCGTCGCCGCTTGCGTAGGCAACAGGTGCCGCGGGGGCCGCATCTTCGTGCGGGGCGCTGTACGAACCGCTGCCGCCGCCCGATTCGGCCTTGCTGCCCACAAAGAAGCAGTTGTCGGCCACAACCTCAAAGGCGGTGCGCTTGTTGCCTTCTTTATCGGTGTAGTCGCGGGTCTGGATGGACCCCTCGATACCGATGAGTTTGCCTTTGGTAAAGAATTTGCTGACGAATTCAGCGGTTTGACGCCACGCCACAATGGTGATGAAGTCAGCCTTGCGTTCGCCATCCTTGCCGGAAAAACGCCTGTCGCAGGCGATGCGGAAGGTACAGACACTGGCGCCGCTGGGAATGGTCTTCAGTTCGGGGTCGGCGGTCAGACGGCCGATGAGGATCGCTTTGTTGAACATGACGATACCTCCCTTTACTCAGCTGCGGGGGCTTCGGCGGCAGGAGCAGCTTCAGCGGCTGCGGGGGCCGGGGCCTCGGCAGAGCTGGCGACGATCAGCGAACGCAGAACGCCGTCGGTGATCTTCAGCACGCGGTCGAGCTCGGCGGGGAAGTCGGGCTGGCTGGTGAACTTGACCAGCAGGTAGTAGCCTTCGGTTTCGTCGTTGATGGGGTAGGCCAGGCGGCGGTTGCCCCATTCTTCGGTGCTGTCGATGGTGCCGTTGCTGCTGATCAGTTTGGTAAACTTGTCAGACAGAGCCTGCACCGCCTCAGAACCGTTCGCCACGCTGAACAGCATGACGACCTCATAATGACCGGAAAGATTTGCCATTTGTTTTACACCTCCTTATGGACATTAGGTCCCGCGGGGGATCCGCGGGACAAGGATGTTAGCCGCAAAGCGGCGATAACAGCAGAATTATAACAGATACCGACCGGGTAGTCAAGCAAAATCACAGGGAAGAAGCCAGCTTTTTCAGGTATGCGCGGAAAGCGGGGCCGATCTCGGGGTGATCCAGGCCCACTTCAACGGCGGCCTGCAGGATGCCCAGCTTGTTGCCCATGTCATAGCGGGTACCCTGGTACTCCACGCCGATCATGCCCTCGGTGCGGGCCAGCTGCTTCATGGCGTCGGTCAGCTGGATTTCGCCGCCGGCGCCGGCGGGCTGGTCCTTCAGGATCTCGAAGATCTTGGGGGGCAGCACGCAGCGTCCCAGGATGGAATAAAGCGAAAATTCCTTGCCGGGGGCGGGCTTTTCGATCATGTCGCTGACGGCAAAGGTGCGTTCGGCCAGGGGCGAGACCTTCAGCGAACCGTAGCGGCTGATGTGTTCCTTAGGCACCTGCTTGACGCCCACAACGCCCTTGCCGTAGGTTTCATAGGCATCGCACAGTTCGCGGCAGGCGGGCACGGTTTTGGAAATGATGACGTCGTCGCCGTACAGCACGGCGAAGGGTTCGTTGCCCACAAAGGACCGGGCGCACCACACGGCGTGGCCCAGGCCGCGCATTTCGGGCTGGCGCAGGTACTGGATGTTGGCCAGGCGCGAAATGGCGCGCATCTCTTCGGCCGCCTTGAGCTTGCCGGCCTTTTCCAGGTGTTCTTCCAGTTCGGGCGAACGGTCAAAATGATCCTCCACCACGGTCTTGCCGCGGCTGAGGATGATGAGGATATCGGTGATGCCGGAAGCGGCGGCCTCTTCAACGATGTACTGGATGGCGGGCTTGTCCACAATGGGCAGCAGCTCTTTGGGGCAGGCCTTGGAGGCTGGCAGCACACGGGTACCCAGGCCGGCGGCGGGGATGACTGCTTTGCGTACGTTCATAATTGCGTTCCTCCTGAGCGGACAGGGCGCCCGCGTAATGATGCAGTGCTTTGGGTGTGCCCCCGGAGGCCGTCAGGCCAGCGGTACGTGCATGCTGATGGTCATAAAATAGCTGAGGGCAAAATAGGCTATGGCAAGGGCGCCGCCGATGATGGCCACACTGACGGTGGAAACGCCGCCCTGGCGCGACAGCGCCCGGATGTATTCCTCGGTGCTGGCGGCGGGGACGCGGGTCTTCACAGCGGCAATTTTGCGGTTGATGTCCCGCAGGTACAGCTTGTGGCCGGTAAAGCCCATGGCGGCGGCCACGCCGAACTGCACCAGCCGGAACACGTTGGCGATGATGGCCAGCTTGTCCAGGGTGGGGGTGGAGATGACGGGCAGCGGGAAGGTGACGGTGGTGTACTGGGCCACCAGCTCCCGCATATATTCATAGGAGTAAACAAAGGTGGGCACCATGGTGATCAGAAAGATGACCAGCAGCGGAACAGCCACCCGGTTGACCTTGCGGTAGAAAAAGTAGAGGAAGCTGAACAGAAACGCCGACCAGCAGAAGGACATATTGCGGTTGTTGCTGTTGACGCTGAGGCGGAAGCGGCTGAGGTAAAAGGCGCTGGAGGGGCCGACATAGGTGGCCACCTCTTTGACTGTGGCCTCGCCCAGGCGGTCGTCGGGGTTCATGCCGGCGTAGGGGGGCATGTAGGCGGTCTGCCCGGGGTAGTAGCCCGGCGGGGACTGGCGCTGGCCGCCCTGGCCCGCCGCTGCCTGCCCGGCAGGGCCGGAACCGGCTGGACGGCCCAGCATGGTGCCGCAGACCTGGCAGAACACGCCGTCAGGCGGGTTGATGCTGCCGCAGGAAGGGCAGCGGCGCATTTCGCCGGCCGCGGGGCCGGGGCCGGCGCTGCTGCGGGGGGGCTGCTGCCGCCCGGCGGCCTGGCCGCGGGTGTAATCTTCCCAGGAGATGCCCTTGGCGTGGTTGGCTTCCAGGGCACAGCCGCCTATTTTTTTGTAGCACTCCCGGTGATGGGGCGCGCCGCAGACAGGGCAAACGACGATGTCTTCGTTTTCCCCAAATTCCTTGCCGCAGACCGGGCAGTTGTAGCCGCTGTAATTCAAGGTATCATCTCCGCACAGTTATTCTTATGTATTATATACGAATCATCCTGCAATTTCAAATAGGAATCATGTCACAAAAGTGAACAAGTTGTGAAATATGGACAAAACCGGTTGAAATGGGAGCCGGAAGCCCGATCCGGCAGAAAAACCCGCTGGGCCGGCGGGCCCCGCCGGCGGCGGCAAAACCCAGAAAGTGGCCCTTCAGGCGGAAAAGACGCCCGTTTCCCTCTTTACAAGCTCCTGCCGTTCCGATATAATATTTGTTCAGGACACCGCATTCCCGGACTGATAAAAGGAGAATGATGCATGATACAGTTGGATGAACTGCGCGTTGAAGTGGAGGACCTTGCCCCCCAGATTGAAGACCTGCGGCAGGCCATGGGCATCGACGCACTGACCAAGGAACAGGCCGAGCTGGAAGCCAAGGCTGCGCAGGAAGGCTTCTGGAACGACATGGAAAATTCCCAGAAGGTGCTGCAGCGCACCAAACAGGTGAAGGATAAGATCGCCCAGTTCAACAAGATCAAATCCCGCCACGAAGACGCCCTGACCCTGATCGAGATGGCCCAGGAAGACGGCGGGGAAGAGCTGGCCGAAGAAGCCCGCACCGAGGCCGACGGCCTGGAAAAAAAGCTGGCCGAAATGAAGCTGGCCACCCTGCTGACCGGCGAATATGACAGCAACAACGCCATTTTGACCTTCCACGCCGGCGCCGGCGGCACCGAGGCCCAGGACTGGGCCCAGATGCTGTACCGCATGTACACCCGCTGGACCGAGCGCCGCGGTTTTAAATATAAGGTGTTGGACTACCAGGACGGCGACGAAGCCGGCCTCAAGAGCGCCAGCATCCTGGTGGAGGGCGAAAATGCCTACGGCTACCTGCAGTCGGAAGGCGGCGTGCACCGGCTGGTGCGCGTGTCGCCCTTTGACGCTTCGGGCCGCCGCCACACCTCCTTCGCCTCGCTGGAGGTCATGCCCGAAATCGACGACAGCATCGAAATCGACATCCGGCCCGAGGACCTGGAGGTTTCCACCTTCCGTTCCGGCGGCGCCGGCGGCCAGAACGTCAACAAGGTGTCGTCGGCCGTGCGCATCGTGCATCTGCCCACCGGCATCGTGGTCTCCTGCCAGACCGAACGCAGCCAGCTGCTGGACAAGGCCAACCGCATGAAGATGCTCAAATCCAAGCTGATGCGCATCAAGGAACAGGAGCACCTGGACAAGATCGAGGACATCAAGGGCGTGCAGAAGGAGATCGGCTGGGGCAGCCAGATCCGCTCCTATGTGTTCATGCCCTACACCCTGGCCAAGGACCACCGCACCGGGTACGAAAACGGCAACATCACCGCCGTGATGGACGGCGACCTGGACGGATTCATCAACGCCTACCTCAAGGCCAAAAGCCTGGGGCAGCTGGGCGAATAAAAATTCACGACGTACAAAGCGCGTCCCGCAGCCGGGGACGCGCTTTTTGCATCGTTTTATATAAATTTAAGCAAATTTGCCGGACAAATTTGCGCATTCCCCTGATTTTTGCAATTTGAAAAATACAGACTTGCAAAACCGCTCAAGTCGTATTAAAATTGAGCCATAAACGCATGTGTGTGCAGATGAAAGATTCGGGGAGGAACCAGTGATGTCCGTTTACAGCCTGATGAGCGAGAAGGAACAGAACGCCGAATATGAAAAGCTCCGCAACGAGTACCAGCGGTACCAGGGCCTTGCCCTGAACCTTGATATGTCCCGCGGCAAACCCTGCACCGACCAGCTGGAGCTGACCATGGACCTGCTGGACTGCGTCAATTCACGCTCCGGCGCCTTTTCACGCGACGGTCTGGACTGCCGCAACTACGGCCTGCTGCAGGGCCTGCCCGAGGCCCGCGAGCTGATGGCCGCCATGATGGGCGTCGCCCCCGACGAGGTCATTGTGGGCGGCAGCTCCAGCCTGAACATGATGTACGACGCGGTTTCGCGCGCCATGACCCACGGCCTGCCCGGGTCCGACAAGCCCTGGGGCCGCCAGGAAGAGCTGAAGTTCCTGTGCCCCGTGCCGGGCTACGACCGCCACTTTGCCATCACCCAGTACTTCGGCATCAAAATGATCCCCATTGAAATGGACGAACACGGCCCCAACATGGACCAGGTGGAAGCCCTGGTGAACAACGACCCCGCCGTCAAGGGCATCTGGTGCGTGCCCAAGTACTCCAACCCCTCCGGCATCACCTATTCCAGGGAGACCGTGCACCGTTTTGCCCGGCTGCGCCCCGCCGCCCCCGACTTCCGCATCTTCTGGGACAACGCCTACGGCATCCACGACCTGTATGAAGACAAGGCCGACCAGCTGGAAAACCTGATGGATCTGTGCAAGGCCAGCGGCAAGGAGGATATGGTCTACATTTTCTGCTCCACCTCCAAGATCTCGTTCTCCGGCTCCGGCCTGGCCGCCATGGCTGCCTCCAAGCGCAACATCGAGCACATCAGCAGTTCCATGTCCATCCAGACCATCGGCCACAACAAGCTCAACCAACTGGCCCATGTCCGCTTTTTCAAGGACATCGACCACATGAAGGAGCACATGAAAAAGCACGCCGCCATCCTGCGGCCCAAGTTTTCCATCGTGCTGGACACCCTGCAAGCCCGCCTGGGCGGGCTGGGCATCGCCTCCTGGCACAAGCCCCTGGGCGGCTACTTCATTTCGCTGGATGTTGAAAAGGGCTGCGCCAAACGCACCGTGGAGCTGTGCCGCCAGGCCGGCGTCAAGCTGACCCCCGCCGGCGCCACCTATCCCTACGGCGTCGACCCGGACGACAGCAACATCCGCATCGCCCCCACCTTCCCGCCCGAACAGGAGCTGCAGACCGCGGCCGAGCTGCTGTGCCTGTGCACCCGCATGGCCACGCTGGAAAGACTGATGTCCCGCATGTAACCCCAAAGCTGCCCGGCGCCTGCGCACCGGGCAGCTTTTTGCGCGTCCGGGGCCGCCGCGGGCCCGATTGTGCAATTTAAACCTTGTGTTTTGCCCCCGCGGAAGATACTATTATAATGTCCCGGTACCGCATGACGCGGCAGGGAATTCCACTGAAACAGGAGATTGGTTTATGAGCAGCATTTACGAAAGTCCGTTTTCTTCCCGCTACGCTTCGCCGGAGATGCAGTACATCTTTTCCAATGACAAAAAGTTCCGCACCTGGAGAAGGCTGTGGATCGCCCTGGCCCGGGCCGAAAAGAACCTGGGTCTGCCCATCACCGGCGAACAGATCGCCGAGCTGGAGGCCCATGCCGACGACATCAACTACGACGTGGCTGCGGCCCGCGAAAAAGAGACCCGCCACGATGTCATGAGCCATGTGTACGCCTACGGCGTCCAGTGCCCCAAGGCCAAGGGCATCATCCACCTGGGGGCCACCAGCTGCTATGTGGGCGACAACACCGACGTCATCCTGATGCGCGAGGGGCTGGTGCTGATCCGCCGCAAGATCATCAACGTGCTGTCGCTGCTGTCGGAATTTTCGCTGAAATACAAGGACATGCCCGCCCTGGCCTACACCCACCTGCAGCCCGCCCAGCTCACCACCGTGGGCAAGCGCGCCACCCTGTGGATGAACGAACTGCTGATGGACCTGCGCGAGGTGGAATACCGCCGCGACAACCTGCAGCTGCTGGGGTCCAAGGGCACCACCGGCACCCAGGCCAGCTTCATGGAGCTGTTTGAGGGCGACGAGGGCAAGATCAGGGAGCTGGACCGCATGATCTGCGCCGAGATGGGCTTTTCCGGCGTGGTGCCGGTGTCGGGCCAGACCTACTCCCGCAAGGTGGACGCCCAGGTGCTGGGGGCCCTTTCGGGCATCGCCCAAAGCTGCTCCAAGTTTGCCAACGACCTGCGCATCCTGCAAAACTTCAAGGAGATGGAGGAGCCCTTTGAGGCCCACCAGATCGGTTCCTCGGCCATGCCCTACAAACGCAACCCCATGCGCAGCGAGCGCATCACCGCCCTGGCCCGCTTTGTCATGACCGATTCGCTGAACCCGGCCATCACCGCCGCCACCCAGTGGTTCGAGCGCACCCTGGACGATTCGGCCAACCGCCGCATCGCCGTGTCCGAGGCGTTTCTGGCCGTCGACTCCATCCTCAACATCATGCTCAATGTCTGCGACGGGCTGGTGGTCTACCCCAAGGTGGTGCGCCAGCGCGTCATGAAGGAGCTGCCCTTCATGGCCACCGAGAACATCATGATGGACGCCGTCAAAAAGGGCGGCGACCGCCAGCAGCTGCACGAGCGCCTGCGCGAGCATTCGCTGGCCGCGGCCCGCGTCGTCAAGGAAGAAGGGGGCGAAAATGACCTGATCGACCGCATCTGCGCCGACCCCGCCTTCGGCCTCAGCCGCGGCGAAATAGACGCCCTGCTGGACCCCATGCGCTTCACCGGACGCGCCACGCAGCAGACGGTTGAATTCAACCGCGACTTCATCCAGCCCATCCTGCGCGACAACGCCGACCTGCTGGGCGAGCGGGCCCAGCTTTCGGTGTGATGCGGCCTTCGGGGCGGCATAAGTTTTAATTGACTTTTCAGTGCTTCTTTAGTATAATCGTTCGCATGAGCGTCCCAAGAACTGCTGCTTGGTGCGGCGCCCTGAAAGGCGTTTTTTCAAAGCGCCTTTCGGGCCGCTTTTCTGGCGCGGGCAGCGCCGCGTTCCTGCCGGGGGCAGGTGCGGCGTGTGTGTTGCCCGGTGGTTTCAAAGGACAGGAATTTGGAGGAATGCAGATGAAAAAGACAAATAAATCAGTATTCTTCATCGTGGTCGCAATCATTGCCGCAATTACGTACCTTTCGTTTTTCGGCATTCATTCGACCTTTGGCGACACCACCACCACCTATATCAAGGGTGCCCAGGACATTCGCTGGGGCATTGATATCCGCGGCGGCGTTGACGTCACCTTCAGCCCTCCCGAGGGGTATGACGCAACCGATGAAGAAATGAGCGCGGCCGAGTCGATCATCAAGGTCAGACTGGTGTCGCAGAACATCACCGACTACGAAGTTTACACCGACTACGCCAAGGACCGCATTATCGTGCGCTTCCCCTGGAAGTCGGATGAAAAGAACTTCGACCCGCAGCAGGCCATCAAGGAACTGGGCGCCACTGCCCAGCTGACCATGCGCGAGGGCGCCGATGTGGACGAAAGCGGTCTGCCCACCGGCACCACCAAGTCCAACATCATCCTGGAGGGCAAGGACATCGAGTCCGCCAAGATGATGCTGAACCAGCAGACCAACCTGCCCGTGGTACAGCTGATTCTGAAGGACTCCGGCAAGAAAGCCTTTGCCGACGCCACCACCCGGCTGGCCCTCTCCCACGGCATCATCTCCATCTGGATGGACAACACCCTGATCTCCTATCCTCAGGTCAACGACCCCATCACCGACGGACAGGCCACCATCTCCTCCTCCAGCTTCACCGCTGAAGAAGCCAAGACCCTGGCCGACCGCATCAACGCCGGCGCCCTGCCCTTCGAGCTGGTCACCGACAACTACAACACCATTTCGCCCACCCTGGGCCTCGGTGCCAAGGATGCCATGGTGCTGGCAGGTACCATCGCCTTCATCATCACCGCCATCTTTATGATCACCATGTACAAGGTGCCCGGCTTTGTGGCCATCATCGCCCTGGCCGGCCAGCTTGGTCTGATGGTCGCTTCGGTCACCGGGTTCTTCCCGGCCGTCCCGTCCTTCACCCTGACCCTGCCCGGCATCGCCGGCATCATCCTTGCCATCGGCATGGGTGTTGACGCCAACATCATCACTGCCTCCCGCATCAAGGAAGAACTGGACGTGGGCAAGACGGTGGAAGGCGCTGTCAGCGCGGGCTTCCAGCGCGCGTTTACCGCCATCCTGGACGGCAACGTCACCGTCATCATCGTTTCGGTCATCCTGATGGGCTCCTTTGGACCTCCGGGCAGCCTGTTTGCCAAGATCCTCAGCCCCGTGTTCTTCATGTTCGGACCTTCCACCGCCGGTTCCATTTACTCCTTCGGCTACACGCTGCTGGTGGGCGTTATCCTGAACCTGGTGATGGGCGTGTTTGCTTCCCGCCTGATGCTGACTTCTCTGGTCAGGTTCAAGGCCTTTAAAAAGCCCTGGATGTATGGAGGTGAGAAGAATGTGTAAGTATCATTTCAACTTTGTCAACAGCAGAAAGATCTTTTTCACCATTTCTCTGTGCATCGTGGCTCTTACCATCATCTGTGTCGCCGTGTTCGGCGTGAACCTGGACATCCAGTTCAAGGGCGGCACCCTGATCAAGTATTCCTACACCAACGAGCTGGACAAGGCCGCCTTCCAGAAGGCCTTTGAAACCGCCGTGGGCGGTCCCGTGTCGCTGCAGGAAAGCGTCGACTCCAAAACCGGCGTCAAAAACCTGCAGGTCTCGCTGTCAGAGGCCCGCGGCATTCCCACCGACAAGATCGTCGAGATCTCCAAGCAGCTCAACGATCAGTTCCCCGACACCGAGATCAGCCTGCTGGAGGCCAACAGCGTCGACCCCACCATCGGCGGTGAATTCCTTGCCAAGTGCCTGGTGGCCGTCGCCTTTGCCTCACTGCTGATGATCATCTATGTGGCCATCCGCTTCAAGGTCATCGGCGGCTGGTCGGCCGGCGTCACGGC
>Ga0183096_1003295_pt1 | contig 9963 bp, 10 predicted proteins | sample Biomet5_FD_127791 | JGI IMG/M metagenome (GOLD analysis project Ga0183096, IMG submission 127791) | Microbial communities from bioreactor (seeded with sewage sludge) at LBNL, California, USA - Biofuel metagenome 5 (version 2) (version 3) | ecosystem: Engineered > Bioreactor > Anaerobic >...
AGCTGGAGATTTAAACATTCTTTAATGCAGCAGAAATAACGTAACCCGGTTATTTCACCCGGTAGCCCAGGGGGAGGTGTTACACTTTTCATTGCGTTTCGTTACACTTTGCTATTGCAAAAAACAATTCAGTAAGGTTGCATTTATTTTAATGATGATTTCTATTCTGCTGAAACTGCTGTGTAGCTATATTAACCTAAAATACGCACAAAAGTTTTCTTCGCAGACTCTGACTGCAGCCTCATTGGACGCTATGGGAGATGTTCTTATATTGTCTGTTGCCTCTTTTTCTCTGCTGTTTACGAAAATGACAGGTGTCCCTGTGGACGGTCCTCTTGGGCTGCTCATCTCTGGAATTATCATTTCCTCCGGATTTTCTGTCGCAAAACGCGCAGCGTCATCTCTAATTGGAAAAGCGCCTGATCCGGCAATTTTTAACCTCATTTCTGAGGCAGTGCTGAAAGCAAAATATGTTGTAGGGTTTCATGACCTTGTTGTGCATGATTATGGGCCGGAGAAAATTCTAGCTTCTGTTCATGCCGAGGTTCCTTCTAATGTGCCATTGCTTAAAGTACACGAGGCTCTGTTCCAAACGGAATTAGGCATGCAAGATCAGGGTGTGGAATTAGTAGTTCACATTGATCCGGTTGCAGCACAGACCAAGTGGGACCATAACAGATACAATGAGGCAAAACAGCATCACCCAGCAGCTTTTGCAGGTCAGCAGACTATGGGACGGTGATAACATGGATCGAAAAGAACTCTCTCTTTCTAATTTTACTTATCTGGAAACTATCTATCGTTTGTACCGCTACAACAGCAGTGTACATCCTGTTGACTTGGCAAACGACCTTCAAGTTTCAAAGCCAAGCGTTACAAGAGCTATTAGGCTCCTTACTGACCAAGGGCTGATTCAAAAAAGTCCTTGCGGGGAAATTGCAATGACGAAACAAGGGATCTTCATAGCTGAGGCCCTGTGCGAGAGATGCAAAGCATTGAAAACATTTTTGGAACAAACTATTGGATTTGCTTCACAGCCATCCTACAGGGAAATACTCAGACTGTCATATTCTATGAATGAAGAAACCGTTCACGCAATACAAAGTTACCTGGTAAAGACAAATTCTGATTCTTCTGCTCCAGTAAGCTTTTGCGGATAGTTTAGGTGAAAAACAATAACATGATCGGAACCCTGCAGTTGATTCCGATCTTTTCCTTTATATATGACAATTAATAACTTTAACGTCCATAGGACGACTGCCTGATCTGCATAAGAGTTTTTTTTGTTTTTTAACGTTTGCCGAAATAATATTTTACTTGATATGTTTTTCCATCACTTGCAGTTGTTGCATAATTTGCAACAACTGAGTTCTTGACTAGCTCTTCCTATTTGTTGTAAGCTAAAAATCCACAGAAATGCAAAATGAAAATCCCCAGTTTTGCAAGCTGGAAATCCCCAGAATTGCAAAAAGGCCATTGAAAGCACGACCGAAACTAAATACCCTTTTATTGCGACCAAGCTCTAAGAGGGAGGAACGGAGGATGCTGACAATGACCAAAATTGATGATATCAGAAAAGCTTTTTTTGAGGAAGGAAGCTCTATAAGCGAAATATCAAGAAAACAGTCTACAGACCGTAAAACGATAAGGAAATACATTGCCAAGGATGACTTCAATCAATCTCTATTGAAGCCGGAAATCAAAATTGAACAGCCAAAGCTTAGCCCATACAAAGAAATAATAGATAGCTGGCTGGAAGATGACAGGAAGGCGAAGAAAAAGCAGCGACACACGGCACAGCGTGTATTCGACAGGCTTAAGCAGGAAGTAGCAGGTTTCGAGTGTTCATACAGGACAACGGCCAAGTACGTTAAAGCTAAAAAAGAAGCCATGTACCGTACCGTGAAATCGGCGCTGCCGCTCGAACATAAAGCAGGAGAAGCCCAGGTGGACTTTGGTTCAGCGGACTTTTACGAAAATAGCAGACTATATTCGGGGAAATACCTTAATCTGTCTTTTCCCTACAGTAACGCCGGATACATACAGCTTTTCAAAGGGGAAAACTTGGAATGCCTACTGGAAGGGCTTGTTGCAATATTTAAACGTATGGGAGGTGTACCACAGAGGCTATGGTTCGACAACACATCTACCATAGTGACAAAAGTACTTAAAGAAGGGCACAGGGACCTTACAGAGAAATTTCTGCGTTTTAAAGAACATTACGGTTTTTCTGCTGTTTTCTGTAATCCGGATGCAGGAAATGAGAAAGGAAACGTTGAGAACAAAGTAGGGTATCACAGACGCAATATGCTTGTCCCAATACCGAAAGTCAAGGACCTTGAAATATACAATCGCAATCTGCTCAAGAAGTCAGAAGAAGACCATAACCGTGTACACTACCGTTATGACCAGAGCATAGCGGAACGTCACAAAGAGGATCTAAAAGAGCTGCTGCCTCTGCCAACAGCAGAATTCGATTGTGCACGTTATGAAGTTTACTGCGTAAACTTGTGGGGCAAGTTTAATATTGGTTCTGCGCACACATATTCGACATCACCTAAACACGCCGGCGGAAGAGTAACGGTGAAAATGACATCATCCAAAGTTATTCCGATGGATGAAAACCAAAGGGCAATAACAGAACACCCAAGGTTGTACGGGAACAGCAAACAGGAAACGATGGACTGGCTGCCGTATCTGAAGCTCTTATCACGCTGTCCATCTGCATTAAAATACACAGGCATATATGAAATGCTTCCGGATCCGTTGCAGGAATATTTGGCAAAACAGCCGAAAAGCGAATGCAGCCATGTACTTAGGGTACTTTCATGGATTACGGAACATGACGGTTTTAAAAAAGCCGTGGAAAGTGTAAACGAAGCCGTGGTGCGCAATATTTCTGGAATAGACAGCCTTGTAACGTTGCATGATTATCTAAACCAGAGCCATGTCCAGGAACAAATGGATATCGAAGGCCGAAACCTGCCGGAATTACCGCCGGTAATGTTCCACGGAGAATTATATGACAATATAATGCAAAGTAACGGTGTCAAATTATGAACGAAGATATTTCCGTTTACTGCAGAAAACTCAGACTGAGCAGGAACTTCGTAAACAACAGTGCTGTCGTTGAAAAGACCAGTGCGCAGGAATACCTCCTGGAGATATTAAGGCTTGAATGTGAATACAGGGAAAAACTAAAAATAGAGCGTCTCATTAAGATTGCAGGTTTCTATAACAGAAAAAGGTTTTGTGATTTTTGCTTTGACGAGGTAAAACTGCCATCTGATGTAACGCCAGGATATCTGAAAGAAGGCAGATTCATCGAGGAGGTCAAGAATCTTATTCTCTACGGCAACGTAGGAACCGGGAAAACGCATCTTGCAACGTCCATAGGAATTGAGGCCTGTAACAGGGGGATGAGGGTAGGTTTCTACAGGACTGCGAACCTTGTTAACCAGCTTTCCGATGCAAAAAAAGCAGGAACCCTGAGTAAACTTTTTAACAACCTAAGAAAGCTCGATCTGCTGATATGCGACGAATGGGGATATGTTCCCATGGACAGGGCATCAGCCCAAATTCTTTTTCAGGTCATATCGGACAGCTACGAAAGGAGGAGCGTGATAATAACGACTAATCTGGAATTCAGCCGCTGGGTCAGCATCTTTTATGATGAACAGATGACGGCGGCAATGATTGACAGGCTTGTACATCACAGTTATTTGCTTTTATTTGATGGCCAGAGCAACAGGGTCCGAGATTCACTTATGAAATCTGCAGGCTAAAATTCCCCACCCTGTGCCTAGGGAATTTATTTTGCAAAAGTGAGGATTTTAGGCTTGCAGAAAACAGGCAAAAGTAAGTTCATTACTAGAAATATAAAAGCCATCCTGAATATTAGCTGGAGTGGTTTTTACTTCAATATACCTGTCCTTATAGTTGCTTGATTCATCAATAACATCAAAAGATTTGATGTCATACCCAGTTCTGTCATCATGCAAAGAGACCTGTTTCACTTTATAGGCCAAATCCAGTCGATCTAATTTCTTTAGTCTTTCGCATTCGTATGCAATGACAGCATTCTCTCCACACTTACCATATTTGGAATCGAGTTCCTCTTTCCCTATATAATCCTTCTTTGTTGGTTTTGATTTACCTCTATTTGAGTGTAGCCTAGAAACTGGATGTAGCTCTTCTTCAGTAAGGAGTACTGGTTTATCTCCATCAAAGTTAGAATTAGCTGTTTTTTTATTAGAAGTTTTCTCGGGTGACTTAAATGCATTATATATGTCTTTGTACTGATTGTTGTTCTGTTTCTTAAGCTGGTCATATAAGTCTAGCATGGCCAGTAAATCTTTTCTTAACTCGTCATCATTGGGCATATTACCTCTGGAATAATATTTCCCTGCGATATGGCCAAACTGATAACCTTTAGCTTGAAGTTGTGTTGATGAGGAATAGGAAGAAGGAACATTTAAAGATATTTCTTCTTTAGTAAACCCTTTTTCGGAAATAACAAGGTTACACTGAATCATAGAGGTTGCTTCCTGTATCTTTTCTAACCCATGCTTCCCTCCATATTCATTTTCATAATATGTCCAGCCTTGGTTTAAAGAGAGATAGACTCCCTGCATGTCAGCAGTAAATAAATAAACAATGTAATATCCATGTGTTGCTGTGTTTGTTATTTCAAGATCAAATATAGCAAGCCACGGGATAACCGCCCATTGCCCCTGCCCAGCGGAACCATGAACACGGTATCTTTGAGGATCTAGATTAACAGATGAGCTTATAATTTCTTTGGTATCTGTCCTTATATACCTTGCTAACTGATTTTCTTTAAAAGGGGATAAAGTAGCAGCTAAATATTGATTTAATATCTTTAGAAGCATATTTCGCATGAGTTAATACTCCATCTTATAAAGTATTCCGTACAACAATAGTTAAATCCCAATGGATGCATATCAGTAGATATTGCTCTATAAATATATATGGCAACCCCTTTAAAATATATTTACTAAAATTGAAAAAGCAGAACAGTGATATATATTTCTTCCCAGACTAGGTCATTAAACATGTTAGGATGCTTTACTGTCAAGTAAATTAATCAATATAAAAACAAGTTACCCTTGTAATTACTTTTAGACATATAAATCCATATTTTTCTATCTAATTCATATTTACTCATATTTAAGAAGTTCGCGGCCATTGAAAAAATAGTGTTAGCTTCATTATAAGAATTGACTAAAACGCCTGCTATTTCTAAAAATTTAAATAAGTGTCTATCAATAGCGATTGCTTGATTTCCAGATAACATTTTTAGATAATCTATCGTTTTAGGCCCAATTCCATTTAAGTTAGATAATAATTCTATATTATGAGTGTCATTTAACCATTCTGACAGCTCTGTTTCGCTTTCAATATTATTGTTATATAAAAACCAACTTAAATTCTTAATGCGTGTAAGTTTTATCTGACTTTGCCAGTTTATTAGTTCTCCTAGAGGAATTGTTTGCATAAGAATAAGAAATTTGCACGTTGTTTTATATTCGTAATATTTAGTAAGTAATTTTAATACACGAGGATAAACTACATAACGATAATTTAAACCTGATTGTAATATTGAATCAGTAATAGTTGCTCCCATATGAAAATATGGCGTTCTCTGTGTTACAGGTTCAAATTTATCCATGTTAATTTGGATGTAATTAACTAATTTTTGAGCGTCATTTATTGTAGAAGTACTAAGCATAGCTACACGTCCTTGATTAAATTATTCATAGCAGTTATACGGTCAACGCAATTAGGGCAAGCTCCACACGGAACTTTCGAATTAATTTGGCATGAATATGTCATGGCTATCGGAGCCTTTAAGCTTATCCCTAATTTTGCGACTTCTGTCTTTGTCATTTGACGAAATGGCATACATATTTTTACTGATCCATACTCTTCCAATAAAGTTTCAAGTTTAGTAAAAAACTCCATTGAACAATCAATTTCTTTGGCATGGTTGCTGTTGATAAAGGCAGAGTATACGTTTTTTGCTCCAATTGATTGTGCGTATGCAGATGCGATAGACAAAAATAGAAGATTCCTATATGGCAAATATAAATCATTTGCTACAACACTATCTTTCCATAAATTTGCTTCTATTATCATTCTTGATTGTGATTCTCGGTAAATATCGCCTATCTTTATTATTTTGATGTTATTCTTATAACTTTCTGGAGCAACTTGTTTAAGTGTTTCGTATTCTTTATCCTTACAATGTTGCCCATAATCTAAAAATAATAGAATTATTTGCCTTTTATTCTTTTCTAAATCATAAGCCAAAACAGTAGAATCCATCCCGCCTGAAGCTAAAAGTACGCCGTCGTATTCATTCATTTCAGCTATCCCCTTTTTAAACATATATAAGTGGCAGCTATTACTTCATCAATAGAATAGCATAGATACCTAGGTGTGAATCTAACAAACATATTACTACATATGTTATACGGATCATATATTATAGTTGGTTTACCCATTTGTTTAAACATTCCCAGTTCTACTAAGGTGCCTGGATCGTTGTAAAGCAATACAGCTATGAGTAGGTCGCACTCCTGTAATAATTTTATATCTTTATGATATATTCCTATTTTTTCTTGTAGAGTCATAGAATTTTCGGCTAAACCATTTTCTCTGATTGGAAGTCTTGGTTTAAAATTGTGGTAAGTTAGGCATTCTGATAAACGTGTAAGTAACTCTGTATTGATAGCAGGAAAATCAGGAGCAGCTAAATATATGTTTTTATTTTTCTTTTCTTCCCAAGATAGCCTAACACCATCTAGCGACAATATGTCTCCCTTATCGCTTAAAGCATTTTGAATGTTATCTTTAAATTTGTCAAAATCCATAGTCTCTGCATATTTAGCTGCACAGTAGGCTGCTAAACGCATATTTTTTTGGTGATTATTTTTTATATAGTCAGTTATGTAAATCGAATTGTACACATCCCCTACTCCTACAGAATGCATCGTTTTGATATTATAGGCTGGAGATTGATAGAGTTGGTCTTCATTGATGTAATAAGAATAAGCGCCACCGCGGTTTTCTTTCACAAGTATAGAAGTAACATTAGAATTTTTAAAATATTCAAGGATCCCGCTTAGTGATTCTTTACATTCATTTTTAAATAAAGAAGAAGATGTAGATAATATAGCTGTTTCAATCTTTGAATTATAATAATTTAAAATATTTTCGTAATCGTAATGAAAATCAATATGAATTTTGCCATTAAAATTATTCAATTTTGTTAAGATATTTTTCATATTATATCTTCCAGGATAAAGCAAAATATCAGTTGGTTTAATTTTTTCTATTACAAATAATATATTCTGCATTTCTTTAAAAATTGCTTGGTCTTTATTAATATTACAATAACCTTGTTGGCAAATTTCCTTAGATTCATTAACAAGCATAACGTTAGGGGCTTTATCAATCGAGCCTAGCTTATAGCATCCTGTTGTTTTTAATTTACACGAGTAATAATTTATATCATCTTCTAAATAATCAGGTGCAAAATATGCTAATGCATATTTTGCACCTATCGCTGAAAATGCACGTGCAGAATGAAATATTCCACCTAATCTTACTAAAGGGGAACCTTTATATATAATATCGATGTGTGTATCAATAAATATTTCTCCGATAATTAAAATAATTTTTTCACACATGTAGCTTTACCGTAATGTACGGAATAGGTAAGTTCCCAGAAGATAGGACTTCGCCAATATACACATAACCTGTATTTATACAGTTAATTAGGAAATTATATTCCGTAGGCAAGTTTCCTAGAATTTCGTGATTATTTGCTGTTTCGACAACTAATCGTCCGAAAGATATTTTGCTTCTGAGTTTAACATGGGTACTAATACTAGGAAGAGTACGATATTTTGAGTAGAAGTCAGAAGTAGCAACATCCTCAAGGTTTATCATGTCAATCGTTTGAGGACATTTTATTTCACCATTGTCGCCACCGCCGTTATGCATGTCTGTATGATATGTTCCAAAACTGCCTGACCCTGATGATCCCATTATATTTTACCTCCCTATTATGTCGTTTTTATAATCAAGTAATATAAAAGGATAATTTTGGCGTAAAATATTTATTATATTATTTATGGTTTAAATTATTAGTTAATTCAAATTTAAGTATTTTTATTCGGCTTGTATCCTTGATAAACGAACAAGCTCTGCTATCATTTCTTTAATTTCTTCTTTGGTTAAATTATTATTTTTACCAGATAAAGATACTTGTATTTCTGATCCTAGTTTTTCTAGTTCGGATTCAATTGAATTTAATAAATCATTATACAAAGACTTTGTCATATTATGCTTATAAATAGCAAAATCATCTAACATTTTATCCGTATTAAATGATGTTTGTTCATTGTTTAAGTTAAAATATAATGAGCAATCAAAACAATATTCAATGCCATTTAAATGTTCAATGCCGTTTAAATGTCTAAGTTCATGTATTCCACAAATTTCGTTTTTTGTACATACTTCACGATGTGGCTTATCATTATTATTGTAATATGCAACTATTTTATTATTTGCCAAATCTTTCACAATAATACCCCCTTATAATTAAATTATTATTGTTAATTATATTTTAATTAGTTAAAATTACAAATTTAGTTTTGTTATAAAATTTAATAGTGATAATACCCAATGTTAGGTACTATTATATAAATATATTGCTTTATTAATATAATATTTACAAATATTGGGAAAAATAGGTTGGATATAAATTTTCTCTTCCTGGAATCCGTTAAACATTTGCCGAGGCCTTCTTCCATAAGTTTGCTTGACATAGACTAAAAATATTTAGCTGCGTTGGCGTAACACTTATAGATGGATCTGCATTAATTTAACTGTTGTGAGAAATAATAAGTAAAAGTTTAAATGTATACAATAATATATGCAAGCCTATTTTTGCAACTTATGTCAGATTTTAAACTTAGTACATTTGCACATAGAGATACATCTTTATCTATTTAGGAGAATTTTAATCATTTATTAGTTTTTGAGTTTTCTTCAGAGCAAATATTTCCTAGCATATCTTTTATGATGGTACATATTTCTGTTAGTGGTATATCGTTTTTCACAGCTAACCGAATCAGTTTATCAATAAATATTTTTACCAATAATTCTGGTGAAAGCGTTTTTGCCTTAATTAAAGAAAGTCCCATTTTGGTCGCTAATAATTCTAATATTGGATGTGTAACCACTTGTACCTGTTTTTGTCCGCGTAAATTATCTGCTGGGTTAAATGCTATTTGCTCGAAGGTTGAAGCCGCAATTTCGTCGGCATACTCTGGCGCAGCTTTTTGATAGCCTTCAACACCCATAGCGATTGAATATTTGTATGTATAATCTTCTAGGATTCTAAATGTATCAGCATAACGGCTTGCTGCAAAATGCTGTAAAAACAATCCTGGCATAACTATGATAACAGCTGAAAAAATTGTCCATGGCTGTATAGATAATTTGCCAATTGACATGTTATATAATACCCAAGCAAAAGGACAGATTGAAACAAAGAGGAATATTATAGATAAACAATAAAAACCTAGGGCTTTTGAAAGTTCAGTAGAAGACTCTTTGCATTTTGTGTTAAATGAAGTAGCGAGTCCTGCATTTGTTGCTCCTTTTAACAGCAACTCTGCTTCGTTTTTTAAACGTTTAATTTCACTATAGAGTTTATTTGTCTTGTCGTTAATATCACACGAAACTTTTTCGTATTCTTTAGTTATATCAGATAATAGATTTTCAGCTTTAGTTATTTCATCTGTGACCGCCGGGCTATAATTGACCGCAAAAGCCGGTAAGAAATTGACCCACCCCAACCATATAGCTACCATTGGGATTGCGAAGATCACCAAGGAGGTAGCCGACATGATAAGGAGTGGGTTAATA
>Ga0183096_1003299_pt1 | contig 9950 bp, 5 predicted proteins | sample Biomet5_FD_127791 | JGI IMG/M metagenome (GOLD analysis project Ga0183096, IMG submission 127791) | Microbial communities from bioreactor (seeded with sewage sludge) at LBNL, California, USA - Biofuel metagenome 5 (version 2) (version 3) | ecosystem: Engineered > Bioreactor > Anaerobic >...
AGGCGCGCCAGCCGCCATGACCCGCAGCCCGATCGTGTTTTTGCCGAACCGCGCCAGCGAGCGCAGCAGCTCGGCGGCGTTTGCGCCCGGCGCCAGCAAGATAGTTTCCCGCATGATGACAGCCTCCCTTTGCCGCAGAAAATGCCGCCGCGGCAAAACTGTTCTGGTTTTCCTGCCCCGCAGGTCTGTCTCTTTCGTCGTTTTCATTGTACTCTTTCTGCCGCGTCAGAGCAATCCAATTTCGCCGCAGAGCATGCCGGTCAGCCTGCCGCGGGACAAAATGGGGACATCGCCGGTACTATGCTGATACTGGCTGAACGAAAGGAGCGCAAAAATGAACGCAAACAAAAAAAGCGGACCCGAGAGGAGTCCGCGCCGGTCATCCCGGCAGGAGCATGAGCACTGTTTTCAGGTCTTTGTCACAAAAGGGGAACTGCGGTATCAGCTTTGCGAGGGCATGGGCAACAACAATCTGCTTTTCTGTCTTGCCCTCGGCCGCAGCGATCCGCTTTATGCGCATCGGCTGCTGTTGGCAAGCCTGAAATACCAGTTTCTCGGCAGCCTGTTTTATCTCGGCCGCGCTGAGTCCCCCGAACGCGCGGGCACAGACGCCGCGGGGCGCTTTGGGGCAAGTCCGCGCGCGCGTCGCTGCGCCCAAAAACTGCCTGCGGCAGAATACGAATACCGCCTTTTCAACGCGTTTATGGACTCCGCCGCAGACGCGCAGGCATGGTTGGCGGAGCACGCACCGGACAGCGTGCCGGCAGCGGTGCTGTTGCGCAGGTACACCGCCGTACGCGCGCACTGCAGCCGCATGCTGGCAAGTCCGGCCGAAACTTATTTTGCCGATGAGTACCGGCAGATCATCGACTATATTGCCAGTGCCGACACCGTCCCCGCCGCGGTCTTTGACCGCAGTGATTTTCCCCGTTTGCCCTTCCCGCTGCAAAGCGAAGTCGATTATGGAAATCTCTATGACTGAACAGTTCAAAAATTCAGTCCGGATTTTCTCTTCGCCGCGGTGCTGTCAAACGAGGGTCGCCGGCGGTCAGGGCGGACGCTGCACCATTAAAAAAGCGGTTTTGCTGTCCAACAGACAGACTGCAGCAGCCGCAAAATAAGCTTTTAAGAATCGTCCGCAGTATCTTTTAACCCCAGCGCACTCCATACGACATCCTCATGCCCCAAAAAATAGTCCTCGATCAGGTCCCATCGAGCCGGCGTATCCAATGGTTTTTGCAAAAAGGCCGCCATGATGGACTGCGCCTCTTTATGGCGGCGGACAATTTCCCTCAGCAGTGAGTTATTGCTTTGGTTTTGCGCAATACGGCTGATTTTGAGGGGATCATTGAGGCGAACAAAGATTTCCAGATTTCTGCCGCCAATAACTTCATAGGTTGCCAGTTCCAGCAGCTCCAGCAGCTCCAGCAGTTTCATGCGGCCTTCCTTGCTTTTTGCTGCCGATGTGGCAAAGTAGCTGTGGTGTGTGAGCGTGCCGTTTTGCGGTTCGCATTGCGCGAGCATCTGCGCATAATAGCTTTCAAGTCTTGTGTACCCGTATCCGCTGACACGATATTGAACAAGGCCGGAGGATACGCTGTGGCGAAACGAAATAAACTTCAAAGGATCCGGAAAGCTGTTGGCGGAAAATGCCGGCGCATCAATAAGAAACATCTCCAGCAGGGCGCCGGCGATCTCTCGCTTGGGGCCCTGGGCTCCCCACTGCTGTTCCAGTTCACGGCGGAAATCATCCAGCGTAAACATTTTGCCCTGCTGTTTATAGGCAGCAAAAATAGACGTCAATATGCGGCAGCATTTTTTCAGAGCGGCGGCCGTATCGCCGACGGGAGCGCGGTAATTAATGGTAACGCTCACTCGCGGTGAGAGGATTCCATCCTGAAGGCCAAACAAAGTTCCGTCAAAAAACTTCTTTTTGAATAAAGGAAAGGTGATGCCGGAGAACTTTTCCTCCCACAGCGCGGCCATATTGATCTCATAGATATTACCAGAATTATATACTATTGTGGGGGATACTGCCTGGGATGTGCGTCCAGGAATAATCCGCCGGGTATGATCCGGGAGAAATTTGGCGTAGCGCCCATATTGCTCAAGAAAATCCTTTTCCACGTCTGCCGGAACATTGACAAAGCTTTTGCTGAACATGGTCTTGGGGCGCACAATTAAGACCGGGATTCCATAAGTCTGTTCGAGATCCTTTGCGATCAGCAGCAATGCGGCCTTGACTTTATTCTCCAGCTCATCTTCATCAAAAAGATAAGAAAAAGTTTCCGGTGAAATCAACAAATTGCGGCTGTGCTTTTTTTCGCAGTAGATATTATACAGCTTGCGCAGAATTTCTCGCAGCTGATATTGTTTCAGCTCGCTCATTCCATGCAAACTCCGCAGATAGTGAATATCGCCCGGCAAATAGTCCGTGGCAGCGACTCCTTGAATCGCCTGATCACGGGCACAGCGTCCAATTTCCTGCACATAATCGGCAAGATTTCCCGTCGGCGCAAAATGGTAGATTTGTTGAATATCGTGGACGTCAATTCCCATACCAAAGGCCTTTGTGCAAATCATGACGACCGTTTTGCCGCTGCGGAACGACTCCTGCGCATAGGCGCGATCCGTTTTGTTCATCTTGGAGTGATAAGCACAGACCTTCTCTTTGCACTGCGCGGCGGCAAGCCGATACAGCTCGTCCACCTGCGTCGTGTAAGGGCAGTACACCAGAGTCTTCTTTCCGTCCCTGACAAATTTTTCAATTTGCGCGGCAGCATAGGTCAGTTTAAACTCTTCTGTCCCGACTCCTGCCGTTTTCGTAATCGGATGAATTGAAAATGAGATATTGTCGCGTTTCACGCAGCCGAGGTAAATTTTGGGATTATTTAATCCCAATGTAAAAATGGTATCATTGACCACATCGTCGGAACCACCGTATACTGCCGTTGCTGTAAGGCATAATACAGGGAACCACACGCCATTGCGTTTTTGCGTGTTCAGAAAATCTCCAAGGAACCAATAATCCGCGCGGAAATCACGTCCCCAGCTCGTCACGGTGTGTGCTTCGTCAATCACCATAAGACCTATCGGGCGGCTTCCAAGCAGCGATTCCAGTTTGAAGTTGAGCAGCAGTTCCGGCGCCAGATAAACGATCGACTTTCTCCCCCGGCGAACAAGATCAATGCGGCGTTCACGTTCCTCATAGCTGATTGTCGAGTTAAGGAATGTGGCCTCTTCCACCCCGTGCTCCCGTTCCAGCTGCTCGACCTGATCGTGCATCAGCGCAATCAGCGGCGATACCACAATGGTCACCGCATTGAATTTGCGTGCCAAATAGAGTCCGGGGATCTGAAACAACAGGGACTTGCCAGACCCTGTCGGGGCCGTCACAAACAAATTGGAAAAGTCACGTTTCCCCTGCAGGCAATCCACGCTTTGCTTTGCGATTTGGGCAATGATCTCGCCCTGGCTAATATGTGTCACCGCATTGCTGTGGTCCGGGTCGCTGTAAATCGGCAGCTCTCGAAATTCTGCCCGCTCTCCCCAGTGCTGTTTCAAAAGCGCTAAAAACGGAGTGGTGTCCAGGTGCAGTTTTTGCGCGGAACGTATCTCTGTGACAATGCCAAAATCAGCCTCGGCCAGCTTCGCAATGCCCGCCAGCACCCGAATCCCGCGGGCGCGAATATCCTTCTCATCTGTAACCCTGCAGACTGTCGTTTTGCCAAATCCACTGCGCAGAATACGCTCTTTTTCCACCGCAAAAAGATGATCGGCAGGGATACTGTGCTCCCCGGCCGGAATTTCTGCCGGATCCGCTTCCGGCCAGAACGGAATCACGCTGATTTTCTCGTCCCTGCATTTATCAACAGGTGCGAGGTAGCAGTGCTGCCTATCAGGCATAACGCAATCGCAATAGTAGCTGCCAATGAGTTCCAGCTCCGGAGAGGTTTCTTTTTCTGAAGAGACACAATATTGGTAAAATCTTTCAGCCTGTGTCCCTGGAATCGCACATGGGTAACGGCCATGGAACAGATTGTTTTCCACCACATAAACAGTTCCATTGTAAAGAGTGCGCAAATCTGCAACACTGTCCATCACTGCAGTCAGCTGTTCGTACAGACCGATGACCAGACCGTCCGCAGAGAGAAGCCGGCCGAAAAGCTTCCGTTTGGAGGCGTTCACTTTTTCCAGATCAAGCCTCCCGCCCGCCGACAGCGCTGCGGCCGCAGGTAAAACAGCATAAGAGGAGCCGAGAAGTACCTGATTTTGCTCCGGCAAAAAGCCCCTGAAGAAAAGGGCGACATTCTGGTCCTCATAAGAATGCAGGAGTTCAGATAATTTCTGCGAAAAAATCTGCGCCCAACTCATACCTCATCCTCCTCATACAGCGGCCCGTCCGGCAATAAAAGAAGCAGTCCGCGGCTTCTGTTTTTTTCGTGCGAACCGCTGTTGCCGTTTTCCCTGCCGTCGCTGTTTTTTCTCTTCTGCCGCAGATATTCCGGCAGAGGCAGGACCGTGATACAGCGGTCCCCCGCAAAAATAAAACAGTGGTCCTGATAAATTCTGGCAGTGTAGTTCCCGTTGCGGCCGACATGGCGCAGGTACTGCCGTTCCAGATCAGTCACCGCGTCATCCGCCGTGCGGCCGCGCCGGTAGGCGTTCTCTACAATGCGCACCGCTGTGCGGCCGCGGCGGCCCATCCGCTCTTTCATACGCTTAAGGCTATGAACTGTTGTCATCTGAATCATCCTCCTGTGGTAGCTGTTTGGAATGATTCAAGCATAGCGTATAGGATACAGCAGTTGTAACTTTGGTTATCCGATCGTCTGTTCGAAGCAGTTGGCCGGGAAAGTAAAGCACTGGAGTTTCTGCCACAGTTCCGGGCTGGCATTCCGTTCGGCCTCGGAGAGGAAAATCGTCGAGCAGAAGGTGAGGTTTTGGTTCTCGGGCCGGGACAGCTTTACCACGGACGCCATGCGGTACATCAGCAAGGCGTCGTCAATGCCCATTGCGGCATATTCCGCACGCGCGGCATCCGATCCGCCCGAAACCAGACCCAGCAGATTTTTGCAGAGTTCATAGTACCGGCGATAAAACGCGCAGACCACCGCAGTGCCCGGAGTCGCAAACATCTGCGGCGTCTGGGCAAGCGTGCAGATAAGGTCCATCGCTTTCCAGCACTGTACACGATCATTGCCATACGCAATGCCAATGAGTTCTTCTGCCTGCTGAAAAGCCCGGTCGCGCTCTTCAATAAGCGCGCGATACTCACGGCTTTCCGCATCGTAATCATATTGGTCGTCAAGGAAATTCAGGCAGGTCAGGTAAAAGCACTGGACCGTAAGTTCCCATTCCGGGTCGAGCGGAATTATTTGCGGCTGCAGCCACCGAGCCAGCCCCATAGCCGGCGCATAGCCGGGATTAAAGCAGCACTCGGCAAACTCACCGACGGTGCCGGACGCAAGAATTTTGATCAGCTTTTCCTGAAAATCGCGATAATAGCAGACAGAGCTAAACACCCCGAGCTTTTCGTTCTTTGACTGGTCCTGCAGGAACTGCGACACGCGCAGAAACACCTGCGGCTCAACAGACCAGCACCCCTCATCCGGATCGTATACCATGTTTCTTCTCAGCGTCCGGTCGAGCAGTTTCCCGCAGTTTTCATAAGAGGGCGCCGTTTCTCTCCCCGCCAGTTCTTCAATCAGAGGATGAAGCGACACAGTTTTCCCCGCCGGGTCAAATTCGATCCATCTCCGCCGGATCATCGTGTTCAGCACGTTCAGGTTTTTGGCTGCCGTCCATTCACGGAAATCACTTTTGCTCATGTCAATACCGCGCAGCAGATACAAGCAGGACAACACCTGTTTTTGCTCCTGGTCCAGCTTGGCAAAGCAGAAGACGCGATGCAAAATCTCCTGCGGTGTTTCGAAGCTGACAACTCCGTCTGTGCGGTAGGCAACAGTCTCCGACTGGCCGAAAAGATCATTTTCCAACTGTTCAAGAGAGTCCCCAGAGGCTTCCAGCTCCCGGGCCAACAGAACGGTCATCAGGGCATTGTTCCCGATCCGGGCGAAAATCCGCCGCAGCACAGGCTCTTCTTCTTTGTCGGCCTGCCAACCGCAATTTTCTGCGAAAAGCATCTTCAGCGTATCCGTGTCAGGTTCCTCCACCGTCATCTGGCGGACTGAGCCATTCGTGAGCATCTGAAAATCGGTGCTGGTGGTCACCAAAAACTTGGCTTCAAGTGTTTCCAAAAGCGTGAAATCCGGATCCGCGTCTAAGTCCACATTGAAGCAATCAATCACCACCAAAGTCCTGGGATTGAGCAGCTTTTTTACGGTTTCATACCGCGACTTTTTATCTTCGCACTCACAATTTTTCAGCGGGATCTCACTGATGCACTGGCGAATTGAGCCTGCATGCTGATAATTGCAGAAAACAGCGCAGTCATACTCCCCGTCTGGGCCCAACTGAGCAGCCGCATACTGCAGGGCAAGAGCGGTTTTTCCGACACCCTCAAGGCCCGACAAAAAAACCGCATGTGCCCCATCGTCAAAGATACTGCGTATTTTTGTTAGTTCTTCCGTGCGGCCGATAAGCTTGTCCGCTGCGGGGAGTCTTGTTTCCAGATAAACCGGTTCCATAGCAAGTCTTGCCAAACTTTTCAGCGCCTGCTCAAGTTCCTCAGCGCTTTCATACCGCCGCTGCGGATTGGCAGCGATCGTGTGATGAAAAATTTCGCTGAGATCGTGCGTCATCGCCGGGTTAACTCCATCAAAGCAGCTTCCCGCAAAAGTCCACGAAGCAAAGCAGCTCAAATCCTCGCTGTCAGGACTTCTGCCCAGAATGCGGGAAAAGAGCACTGCGCCAATAGAAAAAACGTCTGTTTTTTCATTGAGCCTGTTCAGCTTCCCCGCGGTCAGCTCCGGCGCAGCCCATTTTGCCGAATATCCCAATTTCTGCACTGCCCCGGAAGTCAGATTCTCTCTGCGCATGACTGTGTCCACATCAAAAAGTTTGACCTGGTCCCGCGAATCGGCGAGGATCAACACATTTTCAGGCTTGATGTCAAGATGAAGATATCCCGCTTTGTGATAGGCGCCAATCGCGTGCGCCAGAGCTGCCGTGGTAGTCAGGATTTCCGCAAGCGAGCTGTCCGTCATCTGATCCCAGGAGCGGCCGTTCTCTGCATCCAGTACCGCGTAAAGCGTATTTTCGCCCTCCCAGAGACCGCCGATCAGATGTGCAGTCACATTGGCTGTGATTTTGTTGTTTTGCAGTGAAAGCTGCCTGTCATATGCTGCCTCAAAAGCCTTTTCCGAAGTCTCTCTGGCGCTTGCATCTCTCCAGAGAACGCCGCTTTCTTCCCGTCCGCAGATCTGCTGACGAGGGCAGCACTCTTTGAGGCGGACGCGGTGCTCGCGGCCGCGCGCGTCTTTATAGTGTGCGTCGTATACATGGCAGGTTGCCCCGCTGCCAAGCACCAGATCAATGACAAATGTTTCCCGGTGGTTCCCGCCCGCTTCCGTTAATACGATCTGCGTATCGGATGTCAGACAATACTGTTCCATGGAATCCTCCTTTGTTGAGACGCCGCCGCTCACTGCGGCTGCGTGTGCCTGCTTTGTGTGATCCTATCGTACCGCAGGCGCAAATGCCATTGTAACTTTCGTTGGCGCTATTCCGGATAAATCTCCTGCATGATATCGCGGAAGTAGTCAAGCGGGTGTTCAAACAGTGTGCAATAAAGGAAAAGCCAGTCATAGGGATCGCCGTAATACAGCGGGGCAAGGCTGGATCTTTGCAGGCGATCGTTCAGTTCTGCAATATAGTCTTCGAGCGTGAACGTGTTGTCTTTACCCGTGCTGTGTGCGCAATATTCACTTTGGGACCAGAAACAATAAGAAAAAAGCAAAATGATCAATTTGCGCAGCGTCTCAAAAGACGCATCCTGCGTAAAGGACTTTAGGGACGGAAAGCAGTTTTTAATCTCCCGGGGCAGCTCCGTGCCGGCAATGCCGCTGTCCTTGACGCTGCGAGAAACCTGCACGCCGAAGATCATGTCCAGCATCACATCATTAGAATCCAATTTCCGCCCGGCATAGTCCTCTTTTCTTTCCGGGTAATGGTCAAGCTCCATGGCCAGCAAGCCGGGCTTTCTCCCGGTTCCTTTAACCTGACGAATCAGTTCATCGCGGCATTGTTTGGCCGCCGTGTTGCTAATGGAGAAATTGTGCGGGTATTGAGCAATGTAGCGCAGCAGTTCCGCGTCATCGTCAAGTTTTCTTTCCTCGCTCGCAATAAAACAGGTTGCAATTGTCTGGTCGGTTTCAGGCCCAAACTCCGTCGGAAGTTCGTCGATCAGCTTTTGGGCATGCTGCCAATCATAGCGGCGTTCAAAGCAATAATGATAAATAAATTCATGCGGGTTGCGCAGATTGAATGCACGGTCAAGATAAACCTTGTGGAAAAGCAGTTCCACCTGCTCTAACGACAGATCCAGCGCAAAGGCAAGGGCAAACAGCGATTCTCTGGCTTGCTCTCCTTTTTTGGGCATATGCTCCCCTGACAGCCAATTGTGCATAGTTGTCCGATTAAAGCTGATCCCCTTGGCTGTACAGCGCTCAAGCAGGTTTTTTTCGTTGATCTTGTCTTCATCTTTGCAAAAAACCTGCAGTGCGAGGAATCGCCTCAGGCGCTGTGTAAACGTTAAAAAGACCTCGTCGCTGACAAGCAGATGTTTGACCTTTTCACCAATGTCGTCGTCATCATCATCCCAGTACTGATAACTGACATTTTCCATTTGCTCTGTGTACCGCTCATTATTGCTCATTTTTTCTCACTTTCTGTTCTGCCCCTTATTCAAAATTCTAAGAAGCAAAACAATCAGTCCGTTTCATGCTGTTTTCCTTTTTTCAAAGGCCTTGCTTTTCATCCATTGGGCTGAAGCCAGTTTATTAAGATTTTACAGAGTTCGGATTCCAGATATTGGTTTGCTTTTATTATATTTCCAAAAAAAAGAAGAAGCAAGGAGGACTGATATCTGTACTTGCGTTTTGCGGTGATGCCGCAGATATCACGGTTCCAGCAGCTCCGAGCTGAATTCGCGAGCTCAAATTTTTCACTCCGGCTCAAGAAAGCGATGAAATTGTTTAACGGCGAAGCTCCCTTGGACCAAAGCAATGAGCGGATATTGACACAAGTTTTGCGCCAGCACAATGGCAACAGAAAATCAGACAGCTCATGCGCTTCATATCATGGCAGCAATATAAATAATCGGAGTCATATTACAAAGCGGACTTGCTTGGAATAAGTCGATGCAAAACGAGCGAAAAAAGGCAAAGAAGCCCTGTAGAATGGCTGTTTTAAGCCGTTTTACAGGGCTTCTTTTTGCCTTGCGGTCCTGGAAGGCGCCAAAAATCGACAGGTCAGCACTTTTGGGAAAGCGGATTGTTCTCCGGCGAACGCAGCGCTTTTCCGGGGGAAAGCGCGCCCCCGCTGCCGGCAAAAGGCATTCCTGGGGGACGCGGTGGGCGCCGTGTCGGGTCAGCGCGGAGGAAGCTGCGATGCGTGCAGCGGCACGCATCGCGCGGCAAGGGCCTCCGCCACCGGCACGCCCGCGGCGGCAAGACCGGCGGCTTCGCCGGTCACCGCAGCAGCGGGGATGACGCGGGTGGCCTCCCACAGATCATCCGCCACACTGATGCAGCGGCCCGCAACAAACAGATTTTTATTTTCCCGCCCGCACAGCGCAGCGAGCGGCAGCTCGTAAATAGGGCCGGCGCGCCGCCAGTCGCCGATCAGGCCGATGCTGTCCGCAAAGCCGGCCTGCGCCTCGGCCAGCGTCGGTGCAAAGGGCAGTGCCAGCCGCCGCGTCATGCGCAGCTGAGGCAGGGTCGGCAGGGTGGTCAGCGCGTGCCCTGGCCCGGCGCCGCCGGGCGGCC
>Ga0183096_1003307_pt1 | contig 9927 bp, 5 predicted proteins | sample Biomet5_FD_127791 | JGI IMG/M metagenome (GOLD analysis project Ga0183096, IMG submission 127791) | Microbial communities from bioreactor (seeded with sewage sludge) at LBNL, California, USA - Biofuel metagenome 5 (version 2) (version 3) | ecosystem: Engineered > Bioreactor > Anaerobic >...
CGGCCGATTACAGGCCTTTGGCCCGGCTGCACAAACCGATGGATGGAAACAGCTCCCTGCTTGCCCGCCGCAATTGCATCGATGGCGAATTTTGGGCCGGTAAACGAATCGCCGCCAACGAAAATGTCAGGCTCCGCCGTCTGATATGTGAAAGCATCCGCTTTGACCGTACCGTTGGGATTTCGTTCCACTTTGGTACCTGCAAGCAGACTGCCCCATTCAATCGACTGGCCGATGGACAGCAGTACCCAATCCGCATCCACTACGATTGTTTCCGTATTGTCAAATACCGGCGCGAACCTGCGATTTTCGTCAAATACTGATAAGCAACGGCGAAACTCCACGCCATTCACACGCCCATCGCGCTCGATGATGCGCACCGGGCCCCAGCTATTGTTGATACCGACGCCTTCCCCCCCAGCTTCTTGCACCTCATCCGGGGATGCCGGCATTTCCGCTGCGCACTCGAGGCAATACATGGACACCTCATCGGCTTCCACGCGCGCTGCGGTACGCGCCACATCCACCGCCACGTTGCCGCCGCCGATCACCAACACCTTTCCAGGCAGCTTGATAGATTCTCCTAGATTTACACGGCGCACAAAATCAATGCCCGAGAGCACGCTCTGCGCGTCTTCACCTTCTATACCAAGGCGGCGGCCGCCCTGAGCGCCGATTGCGACATAAAAGGCCTCAAAGCCCTGTTCTCGAAGCTGCGCGATGCTTATGTCCCTGCCAACCTCCACACCGGTTTTAAATGTAACGCCCATCTCGCGAAGCGCATCGATTTCAGCCTTAACGATATCTTTCTCCAGCCGGAACAAGGGAATGCCAAACATGAGCATACCGCCAGGCTGCCGCTGTTTTTCAAAAACCGTTACGCGATAGCCGTCCACCGCAAGATAATACGCGCAAGACAGCCCCGCAGGCCCTCCGCCGATTACCGCGATTGGCTTTCCGTATTCGTGGCGCTTGCCCGGCACAAAACGCCGTGATTCGTTGAGGTCCTGTTCGGCGATAAACTTCTTGATCTCATCAATCGCAATCGGTTCATCGATATCACCGCGGGTGCAGGCGGATTCGCACCGCCGGTTGCAGATTCGTCCGCAAACTGCCGGAAACGGATTCTCCTTTTTGATCAGCTCCAACGCATCGGTATAGCGTCCCAGCGCGGCCAGTTTAATGTAGCCCTGGATCGCAATGTGCGCCGGGCATTCGGTCTTACAAGGCGCGGTGCCGGTATCCACGACATTTTTACGGTTGGTTCGATATTCCGAATTCCAATGATCCGGCGTCCATTCGGTGTCTCGTGGCGTGTCTTCGCGGATGATCTTTTCCACTACGGGTTTGGAAGAGCAGACCTTCTGTCCCAACTGAATGGCGTTGACCGGACAGTTCTCCACGCATTGGCCGCAGGCTACACATTTTTCGCAATCCACCTGCGAAACGTAATTAGAACGAACCATGTCTGCGTTTATGAACATCTCCGCGGTGCGCATCGACAGGCAGCCGCAGCCGCAGCAATTGCAGATCGCATGGGTTTTACCGTCGCCGTCCAGATTCGGGATCTCGTGCATCAGGCCGTTTTCTTCCGCCCGGCGCAGGATCTCATAAACCTCTTCTTTTGTTACCTGCCGTCCGCGCCCGGTACGAATGTAATATTCGGCGGCATGGCCCATCTGAATACACATATCCTCCTTCAGGTGTCCGCAACCCTCTCCCATGATCTCGCGAACCGTCCGGCAGGAGCAGTTGGACACCGAGAAGATATCGTGCTCTTCGATATGTTTGGATAGCTCTTCGTAGGATGCCCGGCGGCTTTCCCCGTCAATTGCCTTTTCGATGGGAATCACGCGCATCAGTCCAATACCCACCGGTGTCAGTCCGGCGGTCTTTGCACCGCGGATACGCCCATAAGCCTCAAAGGCCTCAGCGATTTGCGGATACTTGACGGGATTGGTCGGATGGTTAGTCATCATCTCCATGATACCGGGCACCCATGTATCATACCAAAATGTATCCTTGCCGTTTATCGTATTGACAAAACAAACGCCCGCGTCGGCCAGTTCCAGCAGCAGCCGGTGGCACTCTTCCACAGGCCTGCCAGTGCGTTCGCCGACAGCTTCCGCCGTCACCTTTTCGCGTATTGCCATCGTCATACAAACTTCCGCCATATCGTCGGTGACAACCGGTTCCAGTATCAGGTATTCCGGTGCGTCATAGTCGTAGGCATCCTTTGCACCAGGTTTTTTACGTCCGATATGATTGGCAAGCGCCAGTATTTTGGGATTCCCCTCCCGCCTTTTCGTGTCTGCGTCACCCGTCTGCGCCATCATCGTATCAGCCATCGTTATCTGTGCTCCTTTACATCTTGCTTGCGTGATTCGTTACAAACCCATCGTTTTTTAGAGCTGTCCATACCGTCAGCAGGCATTCCAGGCTTTTATCTCGCTGCGTAGCCACTGCGTCCATTCATCCAACCCCTCACCGGTTCGGGCACTGATTGGGATAATCTTTGCGTTGGGGTTGAGCTTTTTAACTCGATCGCGCACCGCATCCAGACTAAAGTCAAAATACGGGAGCACATCTATTTTATTGACCAAAACGACATCGCTAATCGTAAACATCAAGGGATATTTCAGAGGCTTGTCATCTCCCTCAGGCACCGACAGGATCATGGCGTTTTTTGCCGCACCTGTATCAAACTCCGCCGGGCAAACCAGGTTCCCTACGTTTTCCAGTATCGCAAGGTCGATTCCCTCCACACCCAGCCCATTCAGCCCCTGCCGCGTCATGCCCGCGTCCAGATGGCACATGCCTCCCGTATGAAGCTGAATGACCTTTGCGCCGGTTTCCTGAATCGCGCGTGCATCCACGTCCGAGTCAATATCAGCCTCCATAATACCAATCGAGAACTCGTCCTTCAGCCGGGCGATTGTTCCGCGCAACGTCGTCGTCTTCCCCGCTCCGGGCGACGACATGAGGTTGAGCAAAAATACACCCTGTTCCATCAGCTCTTTACGCAGCCGATTTGCTTCGTGATCATTATTGTCAAATACACTTTGTTTAATTTCCAGTATCCGAAATTCATCCATGTCCGACTCCTTTATCCGGCAAGCTGCCGTATTTTTTGATAAACCGCAAGGTCGGTATAAAGCTCTCCCTTGTAGGGGTTGCGGTGCGTCTTACGAACCTTGTAGATCATGTAAATCAGTACGGCCACATTGGATGCCAGCGCCAACAAGCTGACGATAAAGTATACGGTGGGGTTATATGTGGAGTCCACCCGGAACATGCCCGCGTCCTGGAACATCGGGAAGGTCTGCGCAAACATGCACCAAAGCGCCAGAGTTTGTGCCCGATGCTGAAGCCAGGCGCCCTTGCCGACAGTAAACGCGCACAACGTGGGTGCAAGCAGAAGCGCGAGGCCGCAATACCAAGCATGGTTCGGCAGGCAGTTGTAAGTATACGCAAAATTCCAGAGATCGTAAGCCACGATCCAGAACCAAAGCATATCCGGCCAAAGCATATCGCGGCTGCCATCCCTCTTCGTGACTTTACGGATACAGATTCCAAACCAACCTGTAATGGTAACGATATTAAGAATCCCTGCAATAGCGTTCATGTAGTTCCACGGACCGCCCATCAGCGTAACGAGCGTATCAGCGGTGGGATCCGGCGCTGCAACTACAAAGTTCATACCCACCTCAATATCGCGTGTACATGCTTCCAGTATGTTGATGGCGAGGATCAGCGGAGGGAAGCACAGAGCAATTTTGTTTTCAGAAAGACGCCAGGCCGTTCCATTCTTCCGCTTGCCGTGCAGATGCCGAATGCACCAAAAGCCAATACAGCCCGCCGTAGACGAATATACCTTTGCAAGGTGAAACCAATCGGTATAGGTGCGGTCTTCCAAAACCGTGAACCAGAGTATGGAAAGCGCGACAGGCAATACAACAAAAAAGGAGAAACCCACCCATTTGAAGCGGCGGGATAACTCGTTGAGCGCAAACAGCGCGGAAAAGACGCAGAGCCAAACAAGCAGCGACGAGACAACGGTGGCGCCCTCCGCAAAATTGAATGTAAACATGATCCTTCCTCCACTTTTAATGATATCGGGGTGCGCCTCCCCCTATGAGAGTTGAAATGCGCATGTGGTTGTACCAGAGAATATTATGCATTGTTAATATTTTAACATTCATTTCAGCGCCATGTCAATATTGCTACATATATATGCTTTTTAATAGGATTTTTAATGTTTTCGCTATTGATTTTGAAGTAAAAATAATGTATTTTATTAGTTGTGGTATCTGGTCATACCAGTAACAGAAATACGCGAGGTATAAACAAAATGGAATTCACAAAATTGAGTGCGCCAACATTAAAGGAGCTCTTTGTGAAAGAGCTTGAATCCATGATCCTATCCGGACGCCTTCCGGTGGGCACTCAGTTGCCGTCCGAACGCGAACTGGCGACCTCCATGCAGGTGAGCCGCGCCGTGGTCAACGCGGGCATCTCGGAGCTGGCGCGCAAAGGCTTCCTTCTGATTCACCCGCGTGTCGGCACATTTGTGGCCGACTATCGGCGGGATGGCACCATCGAAACATTTCTTTCTATCGTCTCCTATAACGGCGGGAATCTTCGGGGCGAAGAAGTTCGTTCAATTTTGGAACTGCGTATCGCGTTGGATACGCTTGCCGTTGAGCTTTGTGCGAAACGAATAACAGACAGCGAAATTGCGCAACTGCGTGAAAGTGCCGAGTGTATTGGCACCTCCCAAACCCCCGACGACGCGGTACTCTACGCTTTTGCTTTCCAGCACCAGCTTGCCTTTTTCTCCGGAAACGCGTTGCTTCCAATTATATTTTCATCATTCAAGTCCATTACCCGAACGCTCTGGCTGCGTTTCTGCTCGCTTTATGGTATTTCTGCATTGTATGAAAATACTAGCGCGCTCTGCAACAAGCTGGAAGAACACGATTTTTCAGGCGCGGTGAACTGCCTCACATCCACCCTGCAAAACACCATACAGGGAGACAAACCAATATACTATTAGCCCTGATAGAACCATACATATTAATCCATCTTAAAATAGTCATGTGAAAAAGTATTGATATCCAGCACGAATAATGCAAAACAAAAATAATGCAGGGTAAGGAGGAGCCTCGCCCTGCAAATAATTTTGTTCTAATCACAACAGATACTATGACGTTACGAATATCAAGGTCTGCGCCTATTCCCGCCGAATATATCCATTAAGTTAAATCCCCCGCCGTTCGATGAAGAGACGAGACTCGAAGATATATTGACCGTGTCTTCATACTCATACCACACTTTATCGCCGGAGCTTAACCCCGAGAGTATTTCAACATTCGTGCCATCGGAAATCCCGGTTGTCACGTTAACCGGTCCGCCGAGCTCATTACTGTCTTCATCGTAGCTCGTGTATACAATTATCCCTGAATCAGATTCATTGATTGCCGCAACGGGTATTGTTACATCACAGTTGTTTGAGGCCAGTGTAATACTGACCGAAGCGTTCATGCCCGCAAGCATTTGGTCTGTCTTATCAAGCGTCACAACCGCAGTGAACTTTGTGCTTCCGCCGGAATTTGCACCCGTCATATCAATGTCCGTCACAGCCCCTGTAAACGTTTGATCGCTTAAGGCGTCAAGAGTGATCGTCGCTTCCTGCCCCTTTTCAATGGACAGAATATCGAGCTCATCAACCGTAATGGTTACACTCATTTTGGCATCCGGCGTAACAGACATAATTGTTGGTTCCGAAAGTGAATAGATATCCTCAGGCTCTTCAGGTTCTTCGGTCTCTGTTGAACCCGTACCCGCCGAGGCGCTGCCATTTCCGCCCCCAGTTTTTCCAGAGGCGTTCGTGTTCGCAGCCTGTTTCGCAATCACAATCCATAAAAGCTGCGTACTCGAATCGTTAGTGTCGCTGCTGCTTGTAGTATCACCGCTGCCGCTGGTGCTATCACTGCTGCCGCTACTGTCGCTGCCACTGGTGCTTGTGCTGCTGGGGCTGCTTGTGGTACTGGGGCTGGTGCTTGCGCCACCACTGCTGCCGCCGCTACCATTACTACTTCCGCTATCATCGCTGGTGCCGCTATCACTGCTACTGCTGGTACCGTATGTCAATATAATCACGTCGCCTGCAGTGATCTCACTGATCGGGCACGACGTCCAAACGCCATTTTTATACATGTATACGGGCGTGCTTGACGAAGGGCTTATCTGAGCTTTCGTGGTCATCATCGCCGTTGTCACCCCAAGAGAATCAAAGCTCGAATAATCCGAAATTGATATGCTCTTGGAATATGCCAACAGATCTATTGAATTATACGTCACGCTCGATACAATTGCCGCGTAATTGGAATATCCTGTAACCGTGGCATCATCGGCGCCTTTTGAGTTATTCGACAAAAGCATTACTCCAGATGCGCTGTTTTCTGAAGATGAAGGCTCATAGACCAATTTTGATGCCAACACGCTTTGCGCAGGCAGTGTATAGCTTAATTGAGATACAGAGACATTCCCTGTTCCCGATATTACCGCGTCTGTCTGAGCCGTCGCAGACCCCGTCTGGGATGCAGTTGTATTGTTCGTTTCAGACGTTGCAGATCCTGTCTGGGATGTCGTCGCATCCTCTGTTTCAGATGTGGTGGTTGTCGCATCATCTTCGTCGATACCTAATACCGTACCCGCATATTCTGCATAAACATTACTGTCTTTACTCAGCTTCATAAGCTTATCCATTTCATCGACATAGTCGTTTCTTTTTTCAAGCAGAAGCTTATATTCGGCGGTATATTCCGTATCTGTTAAAGTTATCAGCGTTTCACCGGAGCTGACCTCATCATCCACGGCGCATTTGATATCAGAGACAGATCCCGAAAAACCGGTCACCTTGAGCTCGCTGTGAATATACAGTGTTGATTTTCCAAGTGCGTTGCCGCTCTTATCGGTTATGGTAACTTCTTCACCATAAGCCGCATTGTCATCAGACACCGTTATCGTCGCGACACCCTGAGTAAACTTTACGACTCTGCCCGTCTCCGTCGTACCGTCCGCGAGGGCTACAACAGCGCTGTCACCCACAGAAATATCGGCATCTGTCTCTATATCCGCTGCCATGAGACCATCAAGAGAAATCAGCATTAACGCACCGTTATTATACATCGTATCATCAACGCTTGTCCCTTCTTTGGCATAGATCATTTTTACTCTTCCAGCTACCGATGCTTTTATTTTACTTGCAATCTCGTCAGACGAGGCGGTGTTAATCTCTTCATCAAGCAAATCCATCGCGTCCTGCAAATCTTCAATAGCCTTCATCACAGACGTATGGTCAACTGTTGCCAGAACATCCCCTTCCTTGACTTCATCTCCGTTTTCAACATTATAAGTCTTGATTTTTACCTCGTCCGGAACAGTAATCTCCTCAGCGTCAGCATCTGTAAGAGTTCCGGTACCCGAAATCGACGTATCAATATCGGCGCTGGCGGCTTCGGCCGATACCACCGGAACGGTTTCTTCTTCCGCTAACTGAGCTGTATAAATACTCCTGACGACCACATAGCCAACGATCATCATTATCAATATCCCGAGGATTATTATTGTGATCAATAATGTTCTCCGCTTCTTCCGGCGTCTTTGTTCATAGCTCGATATCTCAGGTTTCTTAATTATGGCTATATCCGATTTCTCTTTTGAAGCCTCGTCCTCTGCAATTATATCTTCGGAACTTTTTCTCCTCGAAATGCGTATCAGCATGAATATGCAGAACACATCAACAAGAATGCAAAGTATTCCAATCGGTATCCACCAGCTTATTATGAAGCTTGCCAGGCCAGATGTTGAATTGGCTTGTCCTTGTCCTCCCATCATGGTTGGCATGCCGGAACCGTCTTGCATTTTGGACGGATCGAAATTCCCATTTGTTTGACCGCTGCTATTACCCGCGGCAGAGGTATCGCTGCTTCCGCTGCTCGTTTCCGGCATGGCGCTTTCCGTGCTTTGCTTACCGGCGCCATTACCCGCAGCCGTGGTGTTATCGCTGCTGCCGCTGCTTGTTTCCGGCATGGCGCTACTAGACGTACCACTGCTGCCATACGTCCCCGTCATTCCTCCGTTAAAGTTACCATGCATCTGAGTTCCATCCGATGGAAAACCGGAGGGCATACCAGACATATTTGATGTCGTATTCACCGCAAGGCTATATCCGGCTATATCCGCGCATAGCAGCAAAGTGAAAATTATCAGTAGTATTATATAAATTGGTCTTCGCTTAAACATTTTAAACCTCCTGTACTCATCAGCCGCCATAATGCAATGCATCAATCGGTTTCATCTTTGCCGCTTTGTTTGCAGGATACAAGCCAAATACGACGCCAATGAAGAAACAAAACGCTACAGCAATCAGGACAACACTCCCATCAAGGCTGAAAGTAATTGACAGACTCGAAGCGACAACGGAGATGAGTTGAAGTATCACCCACGAAAGCGCAATCCCTATCAAACAACCCAGCATGCATATAACAATAGCTTCTACGAGAAATTGTTTTAATATAACGCCTCTCCCAGCGCCAACCGCCTTCCTTATGCCGATCTCCTTGGTCCTCTCAGTAACGGTGACAAGCATGATATTCATGATGCCGATACCGCCGACAATCAGCGAGATACCTGCAATACCGCCCAGAAGCATCTCGAGAACAGAAGTCACACTGCTGGTGGTCTCTTCTACAGCGTTCTGGCTCGTGACGTCGAAAGCATCACTGTCCTGTTCAAATCGGTCCATCAGAAGTGAAGTTATGGCCGTGTCAGCATCGTCTACCGTACCGTCTTCCTCAGCGCTGACATAGAACGTGGTAATATCAGAAGACACATCCGTAGAAAGACGCATTAATGTGGTGTATGGTATATACGCCACAAGTGAACTTGACTTAAATACTGATGTCAATGAAGAACTGTCATCCGCAAGAACACCGACTATCGTGAATTTCATTCCGTCTAGTGAGATTGTCTGGCCGATACAGTCCTCATAGCCAATAATGTCTGTTGCGACAGCCTGGCTGATGACACAGACATAGCTGTTATTATCAACGTCCGTCGATTTAATAAATCTTCCCATTTCCACAGAAAGCTGCTGTATGTCTTCATAGGAAGACGTTGTGCCATATACCGTCATCGTATCACTCGTCGTACCGTATTTACCCGTTACGCTCGTCTGTGAGTACGGTGCGATCTGCCCAATACCGGCAACCTTTGTCCATTCATCAAGTGTGGATTGCTTAATAGGAACACCCTTATCATCCGATACCGAAACCGTCAGCAGATTGCTTCCCAGGCTTGATATTGAATTTGTTACAGAGCTTGTTGCTCCGTTGGCGATACTAACAAGAACGACAAGCGCCATGACGCCTATAATAATGCCAAGCATCGTCAGAAAGGAACGGAGTTTATTTCCCGCGATGGATTTTAACGCCATTTTAAAGGACTGAATCATACTGCTACCTCCGATACCTTACCATCCAAAATGTTGATGCTTCTTACCGCTTGCTTGGCAACCGTTTCGTCATGAGTAATCAACACTACCGTATTTCCATTACTGTTTAGTTCATGGAATATTTCCATGATTTCCATGCTCGTCTTTGAATCCAGATTGCCTGTAGGCTCATCAGCTAGTATCAAAGACGGCATCGTGACAATAGCTCTTGCAATCGCAACACGTTGTTGCTGGCCGCCTGATAGCTCTGTCGGTAAATGCTTTGCACGTTTTTCAAGTTTAACTCTGTTAAGAGCGGCGGCAACACGCTCCTTGCGTTCAGATATCTTCACATTCTGGTATATAAGCGGGAGCTCAATATTCTCTTCAGCCGTCAATTTTTGAATCAGATTGAAGTTCTGAAATAC
>Ga0183096_1003308_pt1 | contig 9925 bp, 8 predicted proteins | sample Biomet5_FD_127791 | JGI IMG/M metagenome (GOLD analysis project Ga0183096, IMG submission 127791) | Microbial communities from bioreactor (seeded with sewage sludge) at LBNL, California, USA - Biofuel metagenome 5 (version 2) (version 3) | ecosystem: Engineered > Bioreactor > Anaerobic >...
CTGCCCCCGGTGGCCCAGCGGCATCCAATGATGATGCATGCTATCCACCCTCGTGGTGATTCCGTATTTGACTGTCCTCAGTCCTCTCTCAGATGCTCCTTCAAGAATGATTCGTCATGGGACTATCGAGATGCAGCCAAGGATGACCTCTTCCCCGCAACCATCCCCAAATCTTCGTATGCCATCCATCAATGACAGCCATAACTTATTTAGGTGCACATTCATTCCATTATTGATTGGGATCCAGTCTATGGTAATTTGTGATTCCAATGGCTAGGCATGTGAGTCAGACTTTGTTGGATGCTTTTTCAACTCGACGTCTTCATATATGCGCAGCATTTCATGTCACGTAATTAAACCTTTTGTTGCAGCCATACAAGATTGAACCCGTCGGCCAATAGATTACGGTTTGTTAACATCAGCGACGCTCGCAATCTAAAATAAAACTGATTTTTTCAACCATACAATGCACTTCTGCCATATGGTGTAATCCAATCCTTGGTCTTCCTGTTTTTTTCAAAATACGTTTTCATCAAGAATCTATATAATTTTTCACTGGGCCATATGTGCTCCTCATCATAAAAATAGGACATCGGCAGTTCCAATTTTGGTATATATGAATCGGAAATTGCCGTGAAATGAACGTCGATCTCAAGCCGATGATCAATGTATCCTTCATCGTTCATTGACATCTCTCTATCTCTATAAGGCTCAAAATCCAACGCCTTACAAAGTGGCAGGATTCTTTTCATATCTGCTTCGAAAAGATGTTTTCCATACGAGAAGACGACTTTCTGCTCGAATGATTCAGTTTCCAATACTTGAGGTTTAAAACCAGTTCTTGCATCTCGTATAACTCTTGCAGGCTTTCCTATCTCGTCATCTAATTTTCTACCTGAAAATTCTTCTGAAAAAGTCCCTTGGATGGCCGGCATTTGCCGATTCCACCTAAACACTTGATACGACAAAGTGTTTTCAACAGTATCCAACAGCATAATGCTATGTAATACTGACAAAATGTCTTCTCTAAATTCTATTTTCGAAAAATAAATTGGTTTTTCCATTTTCAATTGTCACCTGAAAATTTTATTCTTCTTCCCCTTTCAATCGATATCTCTCGCTGCTGCGCTGCTTATCTTCCTCCTCTTAATCCACATTGCATCTCCGTTTCTCTGCTTATTGAATAACTGAAACTACCCTTTACAATATTCGATTGAATACATTCTTTTATTCGATATCCGATTTCATGAGAATCAGAATCCATCAGCATGTCAGTTCCTGTAAATGGAGATTTCGCCGTATTAACTTTCCGATGCGAAGCGCCTGCCGACAGTTTAAGGTAAACTGCAGCGACCCAACAACAGTCCCATACGTCCATCGGGTTACAAGTCTTCTATCGAATAGCTGGATGGCTGTGGACGTTTTCTTGAACAATTATATGACCAAACTAAGACTTACGCTATGCTGTATCGTACTCATCCCTCCTCCATAAATTTGGGCATTTCCATCGTCTACTTCAGCGGAATTATATCACAGTGCCTTAGATGTCCTACTTTTTCGTGTTAATTGGGAATTACTCTGTATTTCATGTGACGCGCTTTGAAGTAGCAATATCCTTCGCCGATTCTTTCCACCGTCATGTCTTCTTCATCTACAAAATACACAAAGCCATCTTGCAAGATGACAGTAGAGCCGAACCAGTATGGATCATTTTCCTTAGGATTTCTGCTTGACGTATCATACTTCAGGTCTCCCCAAAACCAGGCCTCGATTTTACAACCCCAAGTACCATCAAATAGTAAGTACAGAGTCCCATCCTCCTGCAATTCTTCCTTGACAATATGGGCATCGTGAAAGCATCCAGAGACCCACTCTAGATCTTCGATATCTTTTGCCGTCATTATTTCTGGAGTATCATTATATGTGTAACCTGCGTCCATGGAACGGCATCGGGACAGAATATCCTCTGGCTGCTGTTCTTCATCAAGAAACGAATCGAGGAGTTCTCTTGACAAAAAATCAACACAGCCGACGCCATTTTCATCCACATTCCAGTTACCCTGATCGGAATCCACAATTAATATCTGCCGAATAAGATATCTCGTACCGGGAACCATTGTCGGCCATCTTATGAGCCTTTCCTGTTTCTCGTCCCACACAATCCAATACGACTCGTACATGCTTTCCAGATTATGCTGATAATCATCTGTAGCTGTTATATCGCTATAATGTCCAAATACAGCGGAAACGTAGTATTTCCCCTTTCCTTGACATATTAATGCATGTGCCACTAATTAGTCCTCCTAATTTCGCCTTATACTCCATGTTCGAACTACCATCTATACCGTAGTCTACATCTAGATCACGATCCCGTCTATCCCGATATCTAGACATCAGCCTAAACTATCCGCTTTTGGCTTTTTTTTTGATATGTTTCCACGGAACATTAAAACTTGAAGTTCGCTAATTGTTTTTTTCGACTGCCAATGCCGCGAGAAGTTCATAAATGCGGCATTTTCGCACGCTTCATTAATCAGCCCTTGACATCAGCACAACTGTCTCTACGTGGCTCGATTGCTCCGGATTGATGTCTGGATGCTGCAAATACGTTCCGGCTGTACGCGGAAATTTATCCAAGGGTAAAATCGCCTGAAATATAGTCAAAATATAGCCTTATCCGTTCTCGGAAAAATGTCTGAGTGAAGATTACAAAAATACAGAAAGCCGTAATAATAATTTCCCATATTTGAGATATTTTTATTTTTGGGAAACAGTTATTTCGCCTTTTCTCAGCCAATTCGCTGCATCGACTATTTTTATCCCTTCATATTGATAATCCTCATGTCTGGTTCTGGCAATCAATATCTTAGGATAGGCGTCCTTGATCTGTAAAAGAGGAGTTATCTCCCTTTTAAAAGTACTTTCACCGGAAATATCATCCGAAACCTGAACATAAAATTTCTCATCATGCTTCATTGCAACAAAATCGATTTCTTTTTTATAAAGAATACCGGTATAGATTTCGTATCCTCTGCGCATCAGTTCAATGGCAACAATATTCTCAATCATTCTGCCATAGTCCATATTTCTTGTTCCAAGCTTTGCATAGCGGAATGCATGGTCACTCAGATAATACTTTTCACTGGAAGAAAGATATTTTTTTCCACGAATGTCATATCTTCTGACTTTATAAAAGGCAAAGGCATTACATAAATATTCCAAGTATTTTCCAACTGTTTTATGATTGATCCTGTCATTGTTTTTCGTCATCGTATCTGCAATCTGGCGCATTGAGGACAGATTTGCAACGTTGTCCATCAGAAAATCTGAAATACGGTCCATCAATACAGTATTCCGGATTTTATACTTTTGTCTGATATCGCGAATAATCAGCGTATCAAATACATCCTCGATATAGTGATATCGTTCTTCCTGCTCACGGTATACATAAGAACCGGACAAACCGCCATCTTTTATATACTGGTCGAATGCTTTGTCCATATCTTCAAACTGATAATATTCCACATACTCTTCAAAAGAAAACGGGAATATCTCTATCTCATAGGTTCTTCCGGTAAACAGAGTCGCCAGATCACTGCTTAATAAAAATGCATTAGATCCTGTAACATATATATCATATTTTTCAGAAGAATGCAGACTGTTTATCGTCAGTTCAAATTGCGGGCACATCTGTACTTCATCCACAAAGAGATAATTACTCTTTCCCCGCTGATAGTGTTCCTCCACATATTTATTAAGGGCGTGATATTCCTTTAAATCTTCGAATTGCAGACTGGTATAATCAATATAGATAATATTTGCATCTTGATCTGTATTTTCAAGCCATTCCATGTAACTTTCCATCAGCCTTGACTTACCGCTGCGCCTGACACCTGTAATTACCTTAATATCCGGAGTTCCTTTCAGACGTTTCAGTTTTTCAAGATAAGTGCTTCGTTCTATTATCTTCATTCACGCCACCTCCTTCCGAATTCATTATATCTGTTCTATTTCCCAATATCAATATTATTTTGAATTTGGGAAATAGGATTACTCTTTGGACTATTAAATAGATTACTCAAAACTAATTGTCTGGCGCTGCATCAGCCGCTTGGAGCCATCGGAAGTGGATATTACAGAATAAAAGAGCAAGCTGCTCCGATAGAAATTTTACCTATGGAGTGGCTTGCTCTCTTGTTTTAAATTCCGGCTAATACTTGTGCGATATCGCCATCTATGCAAATGCTGCGGTCAGTAATTTCATCAGGTACATATGCTTCTCCTTTATTCAGGCAGGCATAGGCAGCATTTTGATTTTTCGCTGTATACTGCCAGAACGGATACTTGATGATTACTGGGGTATTCATCCCGACACCAAGTTCCAGATAGAGAACCTTTTCTTTTTCATGCCGGCTTATGAAATCAGAATATCGCGCAGCCGCCTGATGCCAGCCGTTATCTTCCGCAAAACTGTCATCTACTCTGAGATTCATTGTCATCTCTTTGCCGCAGTCCGGGCAATACGGAACCAGTTCCGGCGGCACTTCCATCTGTATCCTTACCCCTGCTGGAATAAAAAGATTCCCGTCGGTTTCTATCTGAAAGCCCTGAGCAAGTATCATCTTACGGACAAGCTCTTCATTGTCGTAGGTTTTCTGATTACAAGGATCGCCGCATTGAAACAGACCGTAGTCTCCCTGCGTATAAAACAAACGTTTTTTATCAAATCCTGCCCGCTGGAAACAATGATCCACATTCGTGGTAAGCACAAAATATTCCTTATTCTGTACCATATCCAGAAGTATGCTGTAAATATCTCCTGGAATCCGGGCGTATCTGTTCAGCCATATGTGCCTGCTCCACCAGGCCCAGCGCACTTCTGCTGAAGGGAACGGATAAAAACCTCCAGAATACATATCCTGAATACCATATTTCTCAGTAAAGTCGGAAAAATATTTCAGAAAACGTTCACCCGAATAGGTGTAGCCTGCTGCTGTTGATAGTCCGGCTCCTGCGCCAATAACGATGGTATCAGCCTCCAGTAATGCTTTCTTCAGTTTCTTTATATTATCCGAGTAATCCTCTGTAGATTTCTTCATCCTGATTTTTGAAAACATTAAATACCACCTTCTTTACTGATGTGCCGGTCTTCAGAAAATCTCTGACCGTCTTGACTGCAATTTCAGCCGCACGTCTGCCAGGAAACAGGAACACTCCCGTTGAAATACAGCAGAACGCAATACTCTCCAATTTGTTCTCCGCAGCAAGTTCCAGGCAGGAACGGTAACATGATTCGAGCATCCTCTCGTGGTTTTTTGTCAGCCTTCCCTGTACAATCGGCCCGACCGTATGAATCACATAACCGGCGGGGAGATTATAACCCGGCGTGATTTTTGCCTGACCGGTCGGTTCTTCATATCCCTGCGCCTCCATAAAATCCGCGCACTTCTTCCTAAGCTGTATCCCGGCATAGGTATGAATGCAATTGTCGATGCAGTTATGATTCGGACGATAGCATCCTGTCATTCCGCTGTTTGCTGCATTGACGATAGCGTCGCAATAAAGCCTTGTGATATCTCCCTTCCAAAGGACGATCCCAGGTTCAGCTTCATCAAGATCCGCTGTATTTACGACACCTTTCTGCTCCCGAACTTCCTTTAAATACGCGTCCTGCACGGTTAAAAACTCTTCGTCAGCTTCCTTCGGCATTCTGATATTCATCAGTCCACGAAGAAGCTGACGCTGCTCTGTTTCATCTTCCGGTATGCTCATTCCGGCATATTCTCTGTTTTCCTCCAGAAGCCGCCGGATCAGATATAATCTTCTTTCTTCCTGCGTCATGGACTTCACCGCCTTTCAATTGCCCCTGCAGGACAAACTTCCGCACATCTGCCGCAGTGCAGGCAGTGATGCTGATCTATTACCGCAGTTTTTGATGCTATTTCGATACACTTCTGAGGGCATACCTCCATACAGGATGCACATCCGGTACAGCTTTTTCCAATGTAGTATCCGCCTGCTGTTTCTTCTGCAGCTCCAATAGCAATCCTGTCCCTGAATACATGATCCGGATTACTTATATAAAAATATTCACCCGAAGCTCTGCTCAAACAAAATACTTCAAGTGCCTCTCTGGTATCACCGGGATATATTTTCTGCATATATGGATTCTTCCTGAAAATTTCATCCAGCTTTTCCTTACCGATATTGTCAACATAGCCCCTGAGTGATATTGCCTTTCCATCCTTCACTGCCGAAAGAGCAATATACCTCTGTTCTATAAGCTGACGATAAAAGTCTTTTCCCTTTGCTGTCAGGAAATAGACACCCTGCTTATCACAGAGCATTATATCGATAGCTCTCGTAACCGGATGCCCTTCTTTATCGATTGTTGCCACAATTGCAGAATGAATTTCTTCCACGAGAACTCGCAGGTAATATCTGCTTTGATCCACGGTACATCGCTCCTTCCAAAGCATCAGCCCATGCAGAATAACTGCACAGGCTGATACTGTCTGATTATAATTTTACCGAAGCAATAACAGATTAGAACTTGCCGTTCTGATTCTGCCATGCAGACTGATCGGCAATGGTCTCCATAACATCCCAGTGCTCGGCAATCTTTCCATCCTCAACTCTCCAGAGGTCATAATAAGTGGTAAGCGCTCCTCCAAATGTTCCCTCAGAAACAGCCAGAACCATATCTCCCTGTGCCAGAACCTGATGCACAGTAGTATATATCATCTGAATTCCCTGCTTGGCGAGTGCTTCAAGAGCAGTTCCAAGGCCATCAAGACCATCAGCAATACCGGTATTATGCTGAATGTACTTTCCATTATCAAAGTATTCAGGCGTCTTCTCCGGTGCCTTACCCATCAAGACATCATGCAGGAAGTTCTTTACAACTTCACGGTTTTCTTCTGTCTTTTCCAGATCTTTTACCGGTGCAAGATTATCAATCTGAGTTCTGCCGGAAGGATTAGGCGCCGCCTTAGCTGCAAGATTGTCCCAGTGTTCAGCGATCTTTCCGTCTGCATCTATACGGAAGATATCAAATCCTACCTGTTCTCCGGCGCCTGCGAAATTGTAGACCGTCTGAAGAAATACCTTGTCCCCGTCCTCATATGCACGGATGTTGTTTACAGTTGTCTTTACCGGTGCAGATGCCAGATACTGTACGCTTCCTACAAATGCATCCCGTCCTGTTCCATATGCCAGATTATGCTGGATATAGCCTTCTGCGAGAAGGGAAGATGCCTTGTCTGCATCGCCGCTTGCAAATGTGTTAATGAGTTCCTGTGCTTTCTTAATGTTTGTCATAATGTTTTCCTCCTGAAATTTGTTTTTTTATTCCTACTGACTATCTTTCGTATTTGTTGTAACCTTCTTTGTTACATCTGAATAATATCACGTGTGTGTTGTAATGTCAATAGGTACAACGAACTTTTTTAAAAATAAATAAGGCCTCCGGATTCTATTCCGGAAGCCCCATTTTACAGTCTTTTCTCATTGTTTATTGTGCAGCCTGTCCCGCATACTTTTCTGTATCCTGTATCACATCTGCAATCGTCATGGCTGATAATTCATTCTCCATTGCCCGCTGCACTCTTTCCAGCTTATCATCAAGGATCAAATGAATATGACCTCCCACCGGACATTTGCTGTTTGGATTTTCATGAAAGCTGAACAATTTTCCATGATCAAGGCTGTCCACTGCATTGAAAACATCAAGGAGCGTTATCTCCTTCGGTATCTTCGCTATGGATACGCCACCGGTTCCTCTCGCTACATTAACCAGTCCGGCATCCCTGAGCTGGGAAGTAATCTTTCTGATAATGACAGGGTTCACACCAACGCTTGATGCTATAAAATCACTTGTTACTTTGTAATCTTTTTTAAAATATTCCATACATGCGAACATGTGAATGGCTATTGAAAATCTATTTGATACTTGCATTGTAACCTCCTTGCTTTCAACGTATCATGATAGCCCTTTTCCGTTGTAAAGTCAATAGTTACATCTCTGTCATAAATAATTTGACATCTAATCCGCTCACTCAGCGGCAAAACATCTAATCCACAGCCTAAACCCTACGGAAACATCTAATTCGCCAACTGAATGTCAATGCTCTCTGTCAAGGTGTTTTACTTGACAGCTTTGGATAAGTTTCCACAGAGGATTCTGCGCCCCTCAGCTGCTTTACCTCCGAACCCGCAAATGTCCTGAAATCAAGGGCTTTCAAACTTATTTTCCTTCAACTCTTGACATCAAACAGACCGTCTCAACGTGTTCTTCACCGTCCAAACTCAAATCCATATCCTGATCGATGATCGGCAGTTTGAACCGAATCGATTTGAGCCATTGGCCGTTTGGCTGGCGTTCCTCATAGATATGCACTTCATCGACCAGTGTTTCCATCAGCTGACGCCGCTCTGCGGGATTCATTACCCGATACAGTTTATCAAAGTAGATCAGCACCTTGTAGATGTTGTCCCCGGTAAGTTTGTCCGCCTCGATTGCGTTTTTCCTGGCCCTTGCTGCAATAAGCAGCGATTCCGTATCTTCAATCCTATCATACATTTTGTAGAGCCGATCATCAAGATCGGCTTTTCTTTTTACATAGTGCCGATCATCGGGATTGAGCGAATCTATTTCGTCCATCAGCCTTGCTTTGACGGAATAGGATTGGCGCAGCTGCTTTTCATGGTTTGCAATTTCCTGGTCGATGGCGGTCGTATCCACCTTGGTATTGATCTTCTCCTTCATCATTGCCGCAAATCGGTGATTGCTGACCAGCTTTACAATCACTTCCGCCACAGCATCATCCAGAACTTCCTCGTTGATCTGCTTTTTATAGTCACATTTATGGCCGCGCTGCATATTACGGTGCTTGCAGCCGTAATAGAAGAAATCCTTGTATTTTGTGCCGTCTTTCTTGTATTTGATACTTTTGTTCCCATACATTCCCGCGCCGCACACGGGGCATTTCAGAATGCCGGAAAGCAAGTGGATGCGTTCATCCTTGCTGTGGAAGGCGTGTTCATATTTTTTCGCCTGCGACAGCAATTTTACCTGTGCAGCCTGCCAAAGATCAGCAGGAACGATTGGCTCATGAAGGCCGTCCACCAGAATGTAGTCATCCTGTTCCACCAGGCGGTATTCGTTGCGTGTCCCATGAACCTTTTCTGTCTTCCGTCTGCCATAGGCGATTTTCCCGCAATATACGGGATTCTTCAGAATCAGAACAATCAGATGCGCATCAAACAGCGGGTTCTTTCCATTCTGCCGCTGCACCTTATGAACACCGTGATTCTCCAGGTACTTTGCAATCCCGTTGGCGCCCAGATCGGTATGCACATACTGGTCATAGATCATCCGTATGGCCGGTGCTTCTTCCTCGTTGATCTGCAGGCTGCCATCGATCAGCTGATAGCCGTAGGGGGCAAAGCCGCCGTTCCAGCGCCCTTCTCTGGCTTTTTGGATTCTGCCCTCCATGGTTTGGACACGAATATTGTCGCGTTCGATTTCAGCAACGGCGGAAAGAACCGAGATCATCAGTTTTCCAGCGTCTTTGGAAGAATCGATCCCGTCTTCCACACAGATCAGATTGACACCGAAGTCCTGCATGATCTGAAGCGTGGAAAGCACATCTGCCGCATTTCGCCCAAAACGAGACAGCTTGAACACCAGTACGAAAGAAACGCCGTCCTTGCCTTCTTTGATATCCTCCATCATGCGATTGAACTGTGTGCGACCTTCGATTGACTTTCCAGATTTGCCCGCATCCTCATATTCCCCCACGATCTGGTAATCGTTATATTCGGCAAAAGCCTTCATTCTGGCTTTTTGAGCATCCAAAGAATAGCCGTCCACCTGCATCACAGTGGAAACTCTGGTATAGGTATAAACTTTAATTATTTCGTG
>Ga0183096_1003310_pt1 | contig 9921 bp, 6 predicted proteins | sample Biomet5_FD_127791 | JGI IMG/M metagenome (GOLD analysis project Ga0183096, IMG submission 127791) | Microbial communities from bioreactor (seeded with sewage sludge) at LBNL, California, USA - Biofuel metagenome 5 (version 2) (version 3) | ecosystem: Engineered > Bioreactor > Anaerobic >...
GCATCTGAACCGGCGCCGAAGGCGCCGGAGCTGTACTCCACAACCAGCCCGTCGATCAGGCCGGTCGCGGTGTTGATCTCGGCCAGGTCATTCTGATCCTCGTTGGACCAGTAGGCGGCCGGCCAGACCGGCTTGCCGTTGCTGGGCGTCGCGGCGCCTCGATGTCCGGTCCAGGTTGGGTCGGCGGCCAGCTTGAGTCGGGACGGGTCCCAGGTGTCACAGCCGACGACGGTGCGCGACACCTCAGTTCCTGTGCCGGAGATGCCACGCTCGGTGAAGCTCAGAGTGCTCTGTACTGCCTGACCGGCCGCCACGACTGTGTTGCCGTCCTTCAACAATCCGGATCCGGGCGGTCCCTCGACGTAGCGTGCTCCACCCGCCGCCAACCACGCTGATGACGGGGTGTTGCCGGGCTGGCCCCAGATCCCCGAGAAGAACTTGTCGGCTCCACCGCCCGTCTGGAGGCGCAGGGTGTTCTCGCGGGAGTTGTTGCTGGGGTCATCCGCGACCAGGTTCCCGTTGAGGTCGCGCATTTGGACATCGGTGTAGGTGTTCGTGGTGCTCAGCGTCCACGTATCGTTGCTCCGGATGCCGAGGTCGAGGACTGCTGCCATCGGGATACCGACGCCAAAGTCGTAGGACGCAATGGTGCCCGTATTGACCGGGAGCGCATTCCCCTTGGCGGTCGTGGTGGGCACCGTCACGGCGCTGGTGTCAGTGCCGGTGATCGTCACCGTCACCGGTTCACCCACGGTGTGGGTGGGGCTGCAGGACGGGGAACCGGACTCGCGGACACTGTTGGTCGTCGTGGCGCCGGGGCTGCTCAGTCCGCCCACCGGAAGGTACACACCCGTTCCGGACGTCAACCCCACCTTGCCCAGGCAGTTGGCCCGGGGGGCGTACTTGGTGCGAGCGGCGGCTTCGCTTCCTGCCAGCGCCACGGCATTGGCCCACACCGTGGGGCCGAAGAACGCTTCGGGCGACAGGTCGTCGACAAACGAGATCCCGTTCTGCAGTGGCGAGCTGCCCTTGCCTCCGGCCGGGACGTTGATGGTCACCGGGTACCAGACCAACATGCAGGGAAGGTTCGGCTCGCCGATACAAGGTCCGACGCCGTTGTAGATGGGACCGTTGTTGTTGGGAGAGTTGTACCGCTTGGAGAGGTCGTAGTCGGCCTTGGCCGAGACCGTCAGCGGATCGGGGCCAGCCACCGTGACCGGGGTGGGCGCTTCGGTCGAGTGGGCGGTGAACGTGATCGGGGCCAAAGACGTTCCGTCCGGAACCTCTGGACGGACCGAGGTCACGAAGTTGAAGTTCAGGGCCTGACCGGCGGCATAGTCCGTGAGGGCACAGCTCACCGACTGCTGCGGCAATGTCTGCCACGAGGTGGCCGTCAGCGGCACCGCGGGAGCCGGAAGCTGGGCCGGGGTGACCGATGATCCGGCCTCGCAGAACGGCGGCAGCTGCACCAACCCCTGCCCCTTCGGCAGGGTGAATTCGACGACGGTGCCGGTGTGGCTGGCCCCTTCGAAGCGGATGCCCAGGTCGTAGGAGACTGTGTCGTTGGTGCGGATGATGCCGTTATCAGGTGCCGAGTCATGCCCGGCGGCGTCATCTGTGTTCCACGGCTCGGTGCCGTCGGTCTGGTTGATGGTCAGGGACAACGTGGGCTCGTCGCCGGGCGCCGCCGAGGCGCTGGTGACCCCGAGAAGCCCTGTGGCAACCGAGGCCGTGGCAACACTCAGAGCGAGGACGGTGCTCATCGTGGCGCGTGACCACCACCGCCTGCTCCGTGGCCTTCCTACCGGGGGGTGTTTGGGCATCTCTTCATCCAATCCTCGAGTCAGCATTCAACCAAGGGCTCAACGAGCGCACACAAGATGCATCACTCCTAATCGAACAACGATTCGGAGTCACGATCGACGGGAGACTCGCTACCATGACACGCGCAAGTAGTGCGACTATGGCGCAAACCCCCGGGTGTATTGGCGCATTTTGCGTACTATTGCGACGTGAAACTCGTTGTTGTGGGCGGCGTCGCCGCTGGTGCGTCTGTGGCGGCTCGCGCTCGTCGTCTGGATGAATTCGCCGAGATCGTGGTGCTGGAGAAGAGCCACCACGTTTCCTTCGCCAACTGTGGCCTGCCGTACCACATCGGTGAGGTGATCAAGGACCGGAACCGGCTGCTGCTCCAGACCCCGGAGAGCCTTCGCGAGTCGCTGGACATCGATGTCCGGATCGCGACAGAGGTCGTCTCGATCGACCGAGACGCCAAGACGGTCACCGTCCGCGAGCTCGACGGGAATCGCACCTACACCGAGAGCTACGACAAGCTCGCCCTGTGCATGGGAGCACGGGCCCTCCGGCCACCGTTGCCGGGTATCGATCTGCCCGGCATTCACGTGTTGCGCCGGATCAACGACATGGATCAGATCAAGACCATCGTCGACGGCGCCATGGCGGGTGCGAAGGTCGGCAAGCGCGACAAGCTGCGGGCGGTCGTCGTTGGGGCGGGCTACATCGGTCTGGAGATGGCCGAGAACCTGGTGCATCGCGGTGCAAAGGTCGAGGTGGTCGAGATGGCCGACCAGATCCTTCCTCCGCTGGACCGGGAGATGTCGATACCGGTGGAGCACCACCTCAAGGCCCACGGCGTCCAGCTCCACTTGTCCACCGCGGTCGCGGCGTTCGCCGAACTCCCCGAGGGAGGCCTGCGGGTCGAACTGAACAACAACACCACCCTCACCGCCGACCTTGTGATCCTCGCCGCAGGAGTCCGGCCTCGCACCGACCTGGCCAAGGCGATCGGTCTCGAGCTGGGTGATCGGGGCGGCATCCGCGTGGACACTCACATGCGCACCTCAGACCCCGACATCTACGCCGCCGGCGACGTGGTGGAGACACTCCACACCGTCCTGCCAGGTTCCCACCTCGTACCATTGGCCGGGCCTGCCAACCGGCAGGCCCGTGTCGCCGCCGAGAACATCTGTGGACGCGACACCCAGTACCGCTCCACCCAGGGCACCTCCATCGTCAAGGTCTTCGACATGGTGGCCGGTGGCACGGGCGCATCCGAACGCCAACTGAAGATGTTCAAGGTGCCGTTCCGCTCGGTCCACGTGCATCCGTCCGGCCACGCCGGCTACTACCCCGGCACCGCGATGCTGCACCTCAAGGTGCTCTTCGACCCCACCACCGGCAAGATCCTCGGGGCACAGGCCACCGGCTTTGACGGGGTCGACAAGCGCCTGGACGTACTGGCAGCCGCAATCCGCAACGGGTCGACGGTGTTCGACCTCGAGGAGTACGAGCTCGCCTACGCCCCGCCGTTCGGATCGGCGAAGGACCCGGTCAACATGGCCGGCTTCGTTGCGCCCAACACCACCCGCGGGGACCTCAGACTCTGGTACGCCGAGGATTACCCGGCCAACACCGAAGGCGCGCGGATCATCGACGTCCGCACGCCCGAGGAATACGACATCTGGCACCTGCCTGGAGCGCAGAACGTGCCGCTGGGCACCCTGCGCAGCGTGTGCGAAAGCTGGGACAAGACAATCCCGCTGCGTCTGTACTGCGCGGTGGGTTTCCGCAGCTATCTGGCCCAACGAGCGCTGGTGCAGCGCGGCTTCGCTGACGTCGCCACCCTTTCCGGCGGCAGCACAACGTTCCGGTTCTGGCACGACCTCGCCGAGGAGGGCAACGCCTCCCCGGCTCCCGTGGAGCTCTACGCGGAGCGGGAATCGATCAAGGCCGCCGAACGGCCGGCCACCGGTCTTCGCGTCGACCTCGACTGTGCAGGACTCGCCTGCCCGGGGCCCATCCTCAAGCTCAGCGAGAAGATGGGGACGCTCAACGCCGGCGACGAGATCATGGTCAATGTGTCCGACCCGGGCTTCGCAACGGACGCCCCCGCATGGGCCCGTCGCAACGGTCACCAGCTGCTCGAACTCACTCCGCGAGGCCCCGGCTATGAGGCGCTGTTCCGCAAGGGGCAGGCCGGCCAGTTGTCGGCATCGACGCCGGTGAGCCAACCCGCGGACAAGCTGAAGACCTCGTTCGTGGTGTTCTCGGGCAACCTGGACAAGCTGATCGCCGCCTTCATCATCGCGAACGGAGCCCTCGCCATGGGCGAGGACGTGTCGATGTTCTTCACGTTCTGGGGTCTCAACTCGTTGCGGACCAAGAATCCGCCCAAGCGGGAGCGCAAGGCCATCGACAAGATGTTCGCGACCATGATGCCCAGCGGTGCCGACTCGCTGACCCTGTCGTCGATGAACATGCTGGGTGCCGGCACGGCAATGATCAACAAGGTCATGAAGAAGAACGGCGTCGCTCCGCTGCCGACCATGATCGCCACCGCCCAAGCCGGCGGCGCCCGGATCATCGCCTGCACCATGACCATGGACCTGCTCGGCATCGCCGAATCCGACCTGCTGGACGGCGTCGAGTTCGGCGGTGTGGCCACCTTCCTCGACGAGGCCGCAGACTCCCGGACCACTTTGTTCATCTGACGCCGTCGACCGAGCCCGGGGGGCTTCACACAAGCTGCATCCCCGGGCCCCGGTGAGCTTCATGACCGGCTGAACCTCGGGACTGCTGCACTGCGGCGGATCGAGGAGCGCGGTGCCCGTCCGGCCCTTGCCGTGTCGTTGGAGACCCCGCTCGAGCTCGTCCCGCCCGGGTCGTTCGACGTTCTCGGGACGTCGATCACCCCTGGTCGGGCCGGGTCACCCTTCGATGATCGAGCCGTCGACCGCGTCACTCGGCTGTTCGAACGCGGCTGCCACGAGTCGATCGGAGTGGACGGCGGCGTCGGCCCCGATCAGTTCGGCCGACTCAGCCTCGCCGGCACCAACTGGATCGTCAGCGGCTCCAGCCTGTTCGCCGCGGACGACCCGTCCGCCTGGCTTGCGCAGTGCCAACGAGACTTCGCTCGCTGAGCAGACCCTCGCATCTGGCCACGAGCAGCGGCTTTAGGGAGCCAACCTCGACGCCTGCCGCACGAGCTAGACACCCAACGGTGCTCGCGCCATGAGCGACGCGCGGTGGCGCCGCTAGTAGGTCTCCGGGTGGTGCGCTCTGTGTGCCCTCAGCGTCGCTGTGTGTTCAGTGGCTCGGGCGGCAGCTCAGCCGAGCACCTCCCGCCCTAGCTGTGATGCTCGTCTGTGCCATGGAGCTCCCGTGGTCTCGTCGGCGTCCATTAGGGCCATTCGTGCCGCGAGTGTCGCCGCAGTCAGCTTCGGGGTCGTCGCTGGCCTGGCCGCACAGCGACTGAGCCTCAAATCCCTCGACTGGTCTTTCGCGCGAGGCTCCGCCTCGCCTAGAAGCGACGGGAGATCGTCCCTTATTCGCTCTTCGAGGACCCGCCCCAAACTGGCGTGGGTCCAGCGCGAACCCCACCCGCGGTCGCCATCCGCCGGATCATCTCGGTCCTGCCGCCCTTCTTGCGGTCTGTGAGCAGATACACAACCCGAAGGGATTGGCGGAGAATCGTCGTGACATGGACCCTTCAAGTGCTCGACCTGGTGTCGGCCCTGGCCGAGCTAGGCCTCCCGGAAGGCGCGTCGGGAGCGCTCAGCGGAATCGTGGTAGCGCTTGCCGCTATTGATGAGTGCTGGGACTTCATACCTCCGGCGCTTGCCCTTCTGGTGCAAGGCCTGAGGCGAGTCTCGAAACACTGTCGATCAGCTGGCTTCGGAGATCAACGCCTCCGCCCATGCCCGAGCCTGGGGGGTCACCTCGAGGACGAACTCCTGGCCCTTCGCGGCCGACTGGAAGTAGCCGTCCTTGAAGCTGGACGGGGAGTGGTAGCTGATCGGCGTTGTCGCCATCCAGTCGAGGAGCCGCCAGCGCGATTGAGCCAAGCCCGGCGCGCTGAGGACCCGATCGTCGCGGTAGCTCAGGACGCCGCAGCCAGGCGCATCAGCGAAGGTGAGCCGGTCGCCGACCAGGTAGAGGGTGTTGTTTGGCAGCGGGTTCGGGTTCTCGGCGTGCGGATGCCACGGGTAGTCACGGATCTGTTCGCCGCGGACGATCGCGCCGACCTGCAGGTAGCCGAACACGATGTGCTGGGCGGGGGCGTCCCGGACGTAGCGCAGACGGCCGGCGGTGTCGTGCTCGGTGCGGCGGAACCGTCCGAAGAAGAGGAACAGATCGCCGACGCCCACACCCTGGTTGGCCAGATGCGTCTGGGCCGCGCCGGTCTGGCCGAAGGCAGGCACCCACCCGGGCGCGCTGCCGGGCCGCAGGTCGGGATCGAGATGGCAGCACCCGTCCGCGGTAGCCGGAGAGCCGCCGAGCTGGGTGATGACCTTTGAGTACGTCCGGCCATCGTGGGTGAGGTCGGCGAAGCGGCGTCCGGATTCCGAGGTCGGGATTGGCAGCGAGAGCAGAGTTCCGTCGGGCTGGGGATGCGTCCGTACTGGGAGTCGAAGCCCTTGCGGGACAGCACGATCTTCACTTCGCGCGCCCGGATCCGCAGTTGGGATCGACCGGCACATCCACGACCACCGGGACTCCGGGACGGCTGAGCAGCTCAGCCCAATCCCCGTTGAGTAGTGCCTCAAGCTCGGCGATCGTCTCGGGGGTGTGGTGGGAGCGGTGTCCCCTGCCGTGGTGCAGCTTCTCCTCGATCGGCCGGTAGGACGCGCCGGCGCCGAAGCAGATGAAGCGGTCCGACACCAGGACGTAGCGTCCACCGAGGTCATGCCACTTGTTGCCCTCGTCCTCATCATCACCACGGGAGTGCGCACACGGAGTCAGCTGGCGCGCAGTGGCGGGATCGTTGCCGTCGTAGATCGCATCCCCGTGCCAGGCCGGATCAGCCGACGTGAGCGGCGGCGTCCGGCTCGGACGCTTCTGCAGATACTCCGCGTAATAGGACGCGAAATCGAGCACGTCAGTGACCTGCATCACATACACGACCGACCGACGCGGACGATCCCGCAGCCCCGCACCAGCCAGCCCAACAAGCCACAAGTTCTGCGCCCGAAAGAACCCCGGATCAGCCTGCCGCAACTCGGCGATGTCAGCCCGTCCAGACTCCCGCAACAGTCTGTTGCCGATCGACTTGCGCAACTTCGGCTTGCAGCAGGCGAGCGTGCACACTCCGTGGAACAGGTTCGGCGCGAACCCTGAGTCCGTCGCCACCACATAGCTGAAGAGCGCGTCCACCCGGTTCGGGTTCGCTGCACTCGTCTGGACATCGTTGGCCATGTCCCCATATTGACGGGTCGACGAGTGCCTGCGGCGACGGCCCACGCTGTCAAACCGCCCGGCCTTGGCGAGGAGACTCTCGGAGGGCTCGGCGTGAGTGTCCCAGGTGACTCCGCACCGGGCTCATCAAAGGCCGCGTGCGTCGCGGGTGGGTTCGCGGCACGACCGGCTCCGGCAGACGGCTCCGGCTCCGGCTCCGGCTCCGGCAGACGGAACCAGAATGGTCGCACTGCCCGAATCGGACGAACGAATGCAGCGAACACCATCAAGAGCACAGCTACGAGCATCATCAGGAAGAGGTAGCTCGCATTTTCCAAGTCCTTTGAGTTGTCGAGTCTCGGTAACGCAAAAGCCATCGCGGTCACCAGTACGTACACCATCCAGGCCGCGCCCAGCACCTCGATGACTCGAGCGACCCGATCAGCATTGGTGCGCGGCCCCACCAAGACCACATAAGCGACCAGCAGCGTTGCAGCGACTTGGGCGATCAGCGAGAAATAGTCCGCCATGCGTCGAAGTCTGCCGCTGCCGGCCGACAGCGCCAGCTGGCCTCATGCGGCTCAACGCAGCATCCTCCCACTAGTGGATGCAACTGGAGCGGCTGAGGGGGTGGCCGCCTCTATCGGGCGCCACGCCCAGTCTCACTCGTTTTGACCGAGCCTCTCGGACGGTGAACCGCTCTCACGGCTAGGGTGGCCGACATGACATGCTGCGTGGCAACTCGGGGCTAGGCGGGCATGTCTGAGCCAATGGTTGTCTGCCGAGAAGATCCCCGCGCACTTGGGTATCACGAAGGGCACTGCCTACATCTGGACCAGCGAGGTGGCCATGCCTGCGCACCTAGTTGGTCGACTCTGGAAATTCCAGGCGAGGGAGATCGACGATTGGGTGCGCAGCGGCGGTGCGGCGCAAGAAGCGCCCCGCCACAAGTACGGCACCTAACCATCACACGCTGGGCCCACACTGTCGCAAGGCCGACATATCGTGATCAACTTGCCATCTTCCAAGGGGGTGCCCCGTGAGCAGCAGCTCGGCCGCAACGCAGCGGTATGCCCTGTCGTTCACGACCGGCGGCCTTCTTGCGACCGAAGCGTCCGTGGTCGCGACAGTCTACCTGCGGGGTCACGACTGGGCCGCGACCCGGACACAGGTCAGAGAGGCCAACCTGCTTCAGAGCCGCGTCGCCAGCTCAACCATGCGAGTTCTCGGCGCCCTCATGCCGCGGCTCCAACTGCTCAGCGAAGCCGAACTCCAGATCGTGGTCGACGGCACATCGACCGAGCGCGGGCATCTCATGTGGGCCGCCGCTTGCCGCCGCTACGACCTCATCGGAGAGTTCGCTGAGGAGGTGCTACGTGAGCGCTTCCTCACCTTGGTTGACACTGTCTCCTACGCCGACTACGACTCGTTCTATCGCGCCAAGGCCATGTGGCACGACGAGCTAGATGGGGTCACCGACCTCTCCTACAGGAAGTTGCGGCAGGTGCTATTCAGGATGATGGGGGAGGCGGGGCTGCTGAACGCAAAACGCGCCATCGAGCCGGCGCTGCTCTCAGCCCGCGTCGCCGAGTGCCTCACCGAGCGCACGCCGAGCGACATACGCTTCTTCCCGACGAGGATGGCCTGATGCCCCCGCAATCCAAGCCCACGCTGGTCCGGCAAGAGGAGCACTTGTTCAAGGTGCTCAGCAGCGAGCGATTCCTCAAGATGGAGGGCCTCGGCAAAGAGGTCGCCCACTTCATCTACGACTACGACCCGACGTGGGCGCTCGACGTTGCCCAGGCCAAAAGGCGCATCAAGACCAAACTCGACACTGAGCTGGGCGTCAAGGTCCTCGAGATCAACCTTTACGACCTCTGCGTCCAGCTGCTCAAGAAACGCAGCGTCTGGGATCGCGTTCTTGCCGCCGAGCAGACGATGGACAAGCCCGACTTCCTGAAGATGCTCCAGAACATGCTCGACCCGCACATGCACCTCGCCCCCGCGATCAAGGAGCGCATCGCGGACGAGTCGTTTCACATCCTCTTCCTCACCGGCATCGGCGAGGTGTTCCCGTTCGTGCGTTCGCACACGGTGCTCAACAACCTGCAGACCGTCGTCTCAGACAAGCCGATGTTGATGTTCTTCCCGGGCCGGTACGAGGTGTCGGCCACGCAGGGCTCAGCGCTGGTCTTGTTCGGCCAGCTTAAGGACGACTCCTTCTACCGCGCCAAGCGCATCCTCGACCAGGAAGCATGACCCGATGAAGCTCAACGAGATCTTTCTCAAAGACGTAACCCGTTCCATCGAGGGTGTCGTCAAAGCCGACGATGCCGACCACCTTGGCATCGAGGTAGAGGAGTACGTCTTCACCAACGACGCCGCCAAGGGAGTCGCCCCGCTGTTGGAGGAGTACACCAACTACACGAACGCCAACGGCGTGTGGATCTCGGGCTTCTTTGGCTCCGGCAAGTCTCACTTGCTCAAGATGCTTGCACACCTGCTCGGCGACGTCGAGGGTCAGGCGCTCCCGCGCGAGAAGGTGAGCGAGAGCTTCCTGACAAAGACGGGTGACGCGTTCCTCACCGCGTCGCTGAAGAAGGCCGCCGCCGTCCCGGCAAAGAGCCTGTTGTTCAACATCGACCAGAAGGCGACCCTCATCACCAAAGACCAGACCGACGCGCTTCTCAAAGTGTTCGTCAAGGTCTTCGACGAGAGCCGCGGATA
>Ga0183096_1003313_pt1 | contig 9908 bp, 10 predicted proteins | sample Biomet5_FD_127791 | JGI IMG/M metagenome (GOLD analysis project Ga0183096, IMG submission 127791) | Microbial communities from bioreactor (seeded with sewage sludge) at LBNL, California, USA - Biofuel metagenome 5 (version 2) (version 3) | ecosystem: Engineered > Bioreactor > Anaerobic >...
GCCAGGGGTCCATCATGGATGGGCGCGACCCGCTGGGTCTGCGGGGCTGCGGCTTCCTTCAGGTCATAAGCGATAAAATTGTCTTCCAGCGGGGCTATTGGGACAAGCTGTCGTTTCTGAAGCAGCACAACCTGCCGATAGAGTAGCGGCGCTCAGAATCCAATATAGCCGGGTGGAATGGCGTCCGCCAGCCACACCTTCTCATTCCCAATATAGAATCGAACGCCGTTTCCCCATGCCTCAAACGCCCTCACCTTCAGCAATACGGGTTCTCCATCCCGCCGTTTTCCCACCTGCAAAGCCGTTTCGATATCCGCAGACAAGTGGACATATTGCCGGTTCCGGGGCAGCAGCCCCGCTTCCTTGATAGACGGAACGAAACGCCGCGCTGTACCATGATACAGTATCTCCGGCGGTTTCGCCGGGGTCTTGACGATCTGCTGCGGTATGGAATGCCCGTATAGCGCCCGTATCCTTTCGCCGGATATCTCGTGACGCCTTTTCTCCGACCGTTCGATCATCGTCTGGAGATCATGCACGTCAAGTTCACGCCATTCCGGCGCTTCGCGCAAAGACGCCAGCAGTTGCGAAATATCTACCCAGCCCTCATCATCCAGCTCCAGCTCATATTCCCACGGCGCGTGCCGGAGAGCATATGAAACTTCCTTGCTCAGCTTCGTATAGTCCATGCCGGTTCCTCTCTGTTTCACATCTTTTCCAATGCCGCGTTCTTTTTACGCCAGTATGGCGTGAGCGCATTGCCGATTGACTCCGGTCTGAATGCGTCGATCATCGCCTGCTCTTCCGCCGCTGCGTGATTTGCCAATTCCCGCAGCGCCTCGCTGCTTGCGCCCTCATCCATCAGTTTCTGTTCCGCCGCGCACCAGTCCGCTTCCAGAGCGTCGCGTTTCGCCCTCAGCGCCTTGACGTCCACCTGCCCGGCCAGCACGCCGCGGTGCACCGCCTCGCGTTCCAGCCAGTACCGCTTGGCGTCCGCTTCGTCCGCGAACACCGGCGCACCCGAGTCGATCCCAAAGAACACCGGCTTGAACGCGGAAATGCACGGTGTCGACGCGCCGGTGATCCACAGCGTCATCGGCTTTTCGCGCCGCAGCTGCGCCACCAGGCTCCCTGTGGTATGGTCTCCGATCACGCCGCCCGCGTGCATGCACACGCTGCGCACGCTGCCTCTGGGGAACAGCTTCTCCGCATCCCGCGGATCGTGGACGCGCAATGCCGCCATCATGTCCGCCACGTTTTTCGGCGCGATAGAGCAGGAAGCGCCGAGACGCAGCTTAGAACCGGAGAATTGCGTGAACACCGGTTCGGTCAGTCGCTTCGCGAAGTCGAAGCCTTCCTCCACCCCGCCGCGCATCGTGTGTTCCGTTCCGATGGTCAGCCGGTTGGATATCGCGCGGAAGCCGTCCCCGCGTTCCGCCGCCCAGCGACGTCCGGAGGTTTCCAGCACATACGCTTCGTTTGGGTCCGCGATGAGAAAGCTGTTGTCATAGCGAAAGTCGTGGTCGAAGCCGCAGTTGCCGCCCTGCCCATACTGCTCCAGCAGCGCGGCGATCGCCTCCACAGCGGATCTCGCGGTCTCGCAGCGTTCCAGCGCCAGCCGCAGCAGGTCCATGCCGGTGAGCGCATCCGGTCCGCGTTTCGCACGCGTGAACACCGCTTCATTGCCGATGGCGACACCTGCCTCGTTGACGCCCATCTCCGCGCCCCATATCCATGACGGCTTGCACAGCACTGTTTCCAGCGTGTGAGACGCCTGCGGAATGGTGATATACGTCAGTTTGACCGAACTGCCCGCCGCATGATCTGCCGCGGGAACGCGCACCACCTGGTGCGGCTCGTTGGGGCTGCGGTCGCTGTTCTTGGCGAACAGCATGTCGCCGCCCGTATACTGCGGTGTCGCGCACATCGTATCGCACATGGCGTCATACCTCCCTTATGTTCTTAATCTGAGCCTGCCGCGGATGCGCAGCATCTGCCTTGGGATTCTTAAGGGACGACGTCCCTTAAGCGGTAGTTCGGAGGCGGAGCCTCCGGGGTCTTAACCAATAGGTCACCACAGCATCGCGAAAACAGACGCGCCCACCACCGTCAGCAGGCCGGCGGCCACGATAGCCAGACTGCTCATCGCGCCCTGTACCTCGCCCAGTTCCAGCGCTTTCGCCGTGCCCAGCGCGTGGGACGACGCCCCGATCGCCAATCCCACCGCCACCGGGTCTTTGATGCGCAGCAGGCGGCAGAAGCCCTGCGCCGTCACATTGCCGACAAGGCCGGTGATGATGATTACGGTCACGGTAATGGCGGTAAGCCCACCCAGTTCCTCAGACACGCCGAATCCGATCGCCGTCGTGATGGACTTGGGCAGCAGCGTCACATACTGCTGATGCGTGAGTCCAAACAGCACCGACAGCCCCAGCACGCTGCCGAGGCTCGCAATCACCCCCGCCAGCAGTCCGAAAACGACCGCTTTCTTATAAGCCTTCAGCAGATCAAGCTGCTTGTACATTGGAATCGCAAGACACACCGTCGCCGGCGTCAGTAGATACGAAATGTATTGTCCGCCCTTGTTGAATCTTTCATAGCCGGTCCCGGTCAGCAGCAGCACGCCGATGATGACGACGACCGATACCAGCAGCGGATTCACGAGGCTCCATTTGAGTTTCTTCTTCAGCCACACGCCCAGCGCATAGGTTGACAGGCTCAGCACGATGCCAAAATATATCGAGTTCACGAACGCGTCCTTCATTCACCGTCACGCTTACCCTTTTTCATCGCGAGCTGCGCCGCCCAGCCCGTGGCCGCCATCACAATGAACGTCACCGCCACGGTAATCACAATGGCCGGTGCCAGCATGGCCTTAAGGTCCGCCCACGTGGCGATAAGCCCCACCGCCGCGGGTACGAACAGCACCGGCATGATCTCCAGCAGAAACTCGCCCGTTCCCTCCACCTGCTCCAGCCTGATTACGCGGAGCTTGAGGCACGCCAGCATGATAATCAGCCCATAGATACTCGCCGGTATGGGCAGCGGGATCAACAGATGCAGCAGTTCGCCCGCCAGCGTTACCGCCATGATCACCGCCGCCTGATAAAGATATTTCATAGTCCACCCCTCAAGGTCAGATAGGGGCATTATATCACCCCGAGGCGCGGAATGGCAGTCCGTGTTTGTTAAGGCTATGTTTCATTCAGCTCAATATCCGAAAACGTGCAGCCAATGATATAAACCGTATCGTCGTCGCTGATCTCATCGATGTGGTTTTCATAATCCCGGTAAAACGTGTCGGACAACACCACGAAACTGCCCTCGCCGTTATACCGCAGTATCACGAGCGGCGCTTTGCCCGACTCCGGTATCTGGGCGGCGGGGAATTCCCCCCATGAACACGAAGATTTTTTCGCGCTTTCGGCCAGATCGGGGATGAAATCGTTGCGCGTAAATAAAGCGGTGCTCTGGCTGATGGCCGCGTTCATCACCGCGTCCCCGTCCGTACGCGGCATCGTCAGCATCAGCATGCCTCCGGCCTCTGTTCCGCAGGACATATTCACGTCCTCAATATCCGTCTTCTCGCCGTGCCGGTATTCCTCCACCCACACCGTCATCCATGGATATTTTCCCGTGTCCAGGCTGTATTCAAACACAAAGGGCTTATCGCTCAGGGCCGAGAGCAACAGCTTTTCCCGATCCGTCAGATTCACTGGGCCGACGGAACCGGTCGAGGACCCACAGCCAAACAGGACCATCGCCAGGGCCAGCGCCAGACCAAACAAAACCGCTCTTTTCATCGCCGCCTCCGGATATTTCATATTTTGTCATTTGTAGATTATCATGTCTATCGGGTTCGCGCAATGCGCACTCCTCAGAGGCGTTGTTTTGACCCGCCGGCTGGAGTATAATGATGCCCGAGGGCCAACGCCCTAAAATTCGCTCAAGGAGCAGATATGAAAAAAGAGACCCCGCGCGGCCCGCTCCGCCAGTTCCTCTCATACTATCGCCCGCATTGGAAGCTCTTCGCACTGGATATGTCCTGCGCGCTGCTGATCGCCGCCGTCGATCTCTCGTTCCCCATCGTATCGCGTTACGCGATGACCAATCTGTTGCCTGGCAAGCTATTCGACGCGTTCTTCATCATCATGGGCGCGATGGTGCTGGCTTATATTTTGCGGGGCCTGTTCGAATACATCGTCACCTTCTGGGGGCACACGCTGGGCATCCGCATGGAGGCCGATATGCGGCGCGACCTGTTCACGCACATGCAGCGGCTTTCGTTCCGCTTTTACGACAAGCACCGCACCGGGCAGTTGATGTCCCGCGTGACCAACGACCTGTTTGAGATCACCGAACTCGCACATCACGGTCCGGAAGACCTGTTCATCTCGCTGCTCACGATACTCGGCGCGTTTTTTGTGATGCTGACCATCAGCTGGCCGCTGGCGCTGGTACTCATCGTTTTAGTACCGGTGGGCGTGTTATTCGTACTGATGCTGCGCCGCCGCATGATGTCCGCGTCAAAAAAGCTCAAGGAGCGTACCGCGGGCATCAACGCCGGGCTGGAATCCAGCATCTCCGGCGCCAGAGTCGCCAAAGCTTTCACGAACGAGGACTACGAGATCGACAAGTTTGCCGAGAACAACGAACTCTTCAAGCATTCCAAAAGCGACTTCTATAAATCAATGGGCATATTTATCAGCGGCATGGGCGTGTTCACCAACCTGTTCTCCGTCGCGGTGATCGCGGTGGGCGGATACCTCATCATGAAAGGAAGTTTCGACTACATCGGTCTCGTTACGTTCACCTTGTACGTCAGCGTGTTCCTGCAGCCGATCCGGCGGCTGACGTCCTTTATGGAGCAGTTTACCAACGGCGCGGCGGGCTTCTCGCGTTTCCGCGAGTTGCTGGCCGAAAAGCCGGAGATCGCCGATGCACCAAACGCCGCAGAGCTGAAAAACGTGAAGGGCCGCATCGCGTTTGAGAACGTCAGCTTCTCCTACAACGACCACACAAAAGTGCTGAAAGACCTGAGCCTGACGATCGAGGCGGGCAAGACGCTGGCGCTGGTGGGGCCTTCGGGCGGCGGCAAGACGACGCTATGCCACCTCATCCCCCGGTTCTACGAAGCGGACAGCGGTCGCATCACCATCGACGAGCGCGATATCAAGGACGTCACGCTGCTTTCGCTCAGGCGTAATATCGGGCTCGTGTCGCAGGACGTGTTCCTGTTCGCGGGCAGTGTGCGCGAAAATATCCGTTACGGCCGTATTGACGCGACGGAGGAAGAGATCATCGAAGCGGCGAAGAAGGCCGAGATCCACGACACCATCATGGAGATGGAGAACGGCTACGATACGCAGGTGGGCGAGCGCGGCGTACGCCTGTCCGGCGGGCAGAAGCAGCGCATCTCCATCGCGCGCATCTTCCTCAAGAACCCGCCCATCCTCATTCTGGACGAGGCGACCTCCGCGCTCGACACGGTGACGGAGGCGCGCATCCAGCAGAGTTTCGAGGAACTGGCCAAGGGCCGCACCACGCTGGTCATCGCGCACCGGCTGTCCACCGTCAAGAACGCGGATGAGATCATCGTGATCGACGAAGACGGCGTTTCCGAACGCGGCACACACGAAGAGCTGCTCAAAAAGGGCGGCGCATACGCGGCGCTTTATAAAAGCCAGTTCCGTGAATAGCCGTATCTAATACGTACCAGAAAAGGCCCGGGGAGTTTACAACCTCCGCCGGGCCTTTTGTTAATCAAACGGGCGGACTCACGCTTCAAATAGAGCGCTGGCCTTTCGCATGTTTTCCACAATCCCCACGCCAAACGGACAACGCTTTTCACAGACACCGCAGGCAATACATGCCGACGCCTTAACTTCCAGCGCCGCATAGGCTTCCCGCAGCGCTTCCGTCATATCGATCTTCGCTTCATCGAGCAACCGCGTGACTCCCGCCACGTTGATATGTTTCGGGCAGGGCAGGCAGTGGTTGCAATAGAGACAGCTTTTTTCCGCCTTGCCGATGTGCTTGTATATTCCCGTATAATCGCGCTCCGCCTCCGTCGCGGTGCAGTAGGCCACGGCTTGTTCAATCTCCTCAACCGACCTTGCCCCGATGAGCACGCTGTCGACTGCCGGACGGCTGAGGGCATAATGGATACATTGATTCACCGTCATGGGTACCTTGAAGGGTGAGCTTTCAGCACGCAACAGCCGCCCCGCGCCGAGAGCCTTCATGACGGTAAGCCCCACGCCTTTCTCCTCGCACAGGGCATACAGCCGGGCGCGGTCGTGGTCAATATCCAGATGGTCGGGCAGCTCGCCGTCGCTCAGGCACGCTTCCAGATCCCTGTTGCCAAACACCAGATCAAAGGACGGATTTATGCTGAACATCAGCACGGAAAAAAGTCCGCTTTTGACAAGCTCGATCGAGACCGCCGCATTGTGGGAGCTGACGCCCAGTGCGCGAAACCGCCCCTGCTTTTTAAGCTCCAGCATGTATTCGATGACGCCGCTCTCCTGCGCCTTCTCCCAGTCTTTCAGGGTATCGACGTAATGCAGCATCCCGATATCGATATAGTCTGTCTGGAGGCGTTGGAACAGGTCTTCCAGAAAGAGCTTGCTTTTCTCCAGATCGCGCGTTTTAGTGTACTGTCCGTTCTCCCAGATGGAGCAGACCTGCCCCTGCACGATCATCCTGTCCCGCCTGTCCTTCAGCGCCAGACCCAGGTTCGTCCGGACGCCGGGATTGGACATAAATATGTCGAGGATATTGACGCCCAGTTCCATCGACCGATGCATGGTACGGATAACGGTCTCCCGGTCCTCGTATTCGAGATACTCGCCGCCGATGCCCACCACACCGGCCCGCATCCCGGTATTGCCCAGTTCCCTGTATTCCATAGCCCCCTCCTCAGAACACGATCGTATTGTATGCATTCACCCAATATGGATGATTATACCACATGGTTAGCGGCCAACCTACCGATAGACGCTTTCACTTCGGTCAATAGTCGAAGAACCCCTCGTCTTTCAACCTACGCATTAGCGACAGGGCATCATTTCGTGTGATCTCGGAGTATAAAATAATAAAAGGCTCTTTCATGGGATCGCTTCCTTTCGCACGATTAAAAGCCTTTCAATAGAGGGCGGCTATTACTGTTCTTCTTGTTTCTACCATTATAACTAAATGCAGAAAACCTGTCAAACCGTCCTGTAATTTTTAATATCATTCAGTTCTCGACCCGCGTCTGACAGCTATTCCATGTAGTTCAGCGACCAGACGACACTGTGCTTGTCCTCCACCACGGCGTGCAGCGCGCCCCAGTCCGTCTTCTGCAGCTCGTACCGGACGCCCCCGCCCTCCTTAAGCGTGTTGTACATCCGGTTCAACTCCTCCTCCGATTCCATCTCCAGCACCAACACAACGCTGCTGTACACGATGTCCCCGGCGTAGGTGAACTTGTCGTGGAAATACAGCACGCAGTCCGGCTTCACATGCAGCTCCGCGTGCATGATGCTCTTTTCCGGCGTCTTCCTGACGTTTTTCAGTTCCCCGCCGAATATTTTTTGGTAATACTCCAGCTTTTCCCCGCAGTCGTCCAGCATAACGTCGGGCGTGATCTTCTTCATAAGCGGCTCCTTTCTTTTTATATATTTTTAGCAGCCGCCACTTGATCAATACAGAATTAACCCCGATTTACAAGAATAATTTGGGCTGGATTGAAACAAGTATCTCAATAGTATCTCTGTATTCCCCAGAGTGTTTAATCCATATGTCAGAATTTATTAGCAAGGAATAAAGGCCCAATAATTTGAAATTAATCCAAAACATCAATTATGCTATCAATAATCCCTCAATATGGAAAAACCCGCACGAATTAATAAGCTATTTAAAAATAAGCACTCCGCCCATTGCAACAATCATAATAAAAAGAGCCGGCTGGAGAACCTTCTCTAATTTTCTCTTATCTATGCGTTTGAGAAGAAGCGGTCCCACAAAAGCTCCGCACATTGTCCCTATAGACAAGAGGCCGACCAGTTGCCAATCAATACTTCCAAGGCTGAGATGCGCAAGAAATCCCGTCACGGCAATACCCAATAAAACAAGCACCGATGTCCCCACCGTTTCAAGTGCCGGACACCCCAAGATCATCAGTCCTGCCACAATCGGGCCGCCGCCGCTTAAACCGACAAGCCCGGACATAACCCCTCCGAGCAGACCAAAGCAAACCGCCTTAATGATGTCAGACCTTTTCGTTTGTACAACAGGCGCATCATTTTTGCCCCGTTTTTTCTTGTTGATATACGAAACCAGCATCTGTACGGCCAGTAACACCAGAATAAGCCCCGTTAGTTTATTATACAGGCCTTCCGGCAATAAACCGGAACACAGGGACCCTATGATGGAACCGACTACGCCGCCGATCAGCATGGTGAGCCCAAAGCGCCAATTCACATTTCTGGCTTTCCAATGGCTGAACGTGCCTACGGCGGTGGTTGGAATCGTGGTTGCAAGCGAAGTGGACGCTGCAATGGCAGGCGGTATGTTAAAGAAAACGGTCAATATTCCGACATATACGGCTCCGCCGCCTCCGCCAAGCGATATAATCAACAACCCAACCACAAATCCTACGACAGGTAACGCAATATATTGAAACATATTAAGCATCTACTTTTGTATTTAAAGTTGATATCAGGCGCGTAACCAGTTGCCCATAGCTTTCATCCACATTGGCTTCGGAACTTTGGAAAAAGCCTGCCGCTTCCAGAGAAATAAATCCGTGAAGCGCACCGCGGAATCCACGGACAAAATGGATAGTTTCCTCTTTGCTGTAATGATATGGTTCCATCACCTGATACAAAATGCGGACAACGGCATGTCCCGCTTCCTTTACGTTTTTATCATGACAATCGGGAAATCTCAGAATCGCTTTATAAAGCTCGGGATTTTCCTTTGCAAATTGTCGGTATGCCATCGCAATCGTAGTCAACGCAACATCTTTTGACCGGCCCACCGCAGCATTGCGTATTGCTTCTTCAAGCCTGCTGATCGCCAGCTTTGCAATTCCGGATGAGAGCTCCTTCAATCCGCTCAGATGATTATAAAGCGACGGTGGTTTTACGCCCAGCCTTTCTGCAACCTGAAGCAAAGAGACATTTTCAATCCCCTTCTCCTCGGCCAGCTCTGCAGCGGCGGTCAGTATCGTTTGGGGATCCAAACCCCTTTTTGTACTCATGCAGTAAGCCCTCTTGAAACTAATATAACATCGTTATATACTAATGTCATTAGTTTGTCAACGGCTTAACATAATGAATCTGTGGAAAAATAGGGGTAGTGTTCTCTCAAGTACTGAAACTTGCCAATGGGTTTGTCTGGCTAGCTTTTAAGGATCACGTCAGGAATGTTCCATTGCGTAAGCAGGGACATTAAATTTCCCCGCCACCACCATCGCGTTTTGTGGAGCGGCATAATGGAATGACAAAGGGACGCATCCCTTTGGCGGTGGTTTGGAGGCAGCGCCTCCAAGGTCTTTTCCCTTCCGTATTTCCATAGCCGTTATCCCTTCCGCTCCGTCACCCTGTCCCCCTCGATAAGGCGGCCGCACAGCAGCGGCGAAGCCGCTTCATAACCGCGGCGGTTAGCCTCGACCATCGCCTTACTGCGGTTGGCGTAGCAATAGCGGCAGCCGTGCGGGCAGGTGTCGTACGCGCCGACGTCCACGCTGGCGGCGCAGCCGCACGCCGGGCGCTGGTTTTTATCCTTGCCCGCCTTCACCGGGCGGCCTGAAATGCGGCTCAAAAGCCGATCGTCTACGCAGCGGGCATAGCCGATGCCGATGTCGGAGAGGTCGATGGCTTCGGCGCAGGTCTCCAGAACAAGGCCACAGGAAAAGGCGA
>Ga0183096_1003315_pt1 | contig 9904 bp, 7 predicted proteins | sample Biomet5_FD_127791 | JGI IMG/M metagenome (GOLD analysis project Ga0183096, IMG submission 127791) | Microbial communities from bioreactor (seeded with sewage sludge) at LBNL, California, USA - Biofuel metagenome 5 (version 2) (version 3) | ecosystem: Engineered > Bioreactor > Anaerobic >...
TCAAAGACCTGGACGCTGTCCGGGTCGATCTCATGGGAGAGAATCTTTGCCTCGGGCAGGTCGACGGTCACGTCCGTCCCCCTCACCGCGACCGCGGCGGCCTTCAGATCGACACCCGCCTTGATCTCTCCGTCATAGGTGAGCAGAAAGCTCTTGGTGGTGAAGGGGACCTTCATGCCGTAGAAATCCTGGCTGGATTCAAATTGCGCCATGTCCGTGTATGTATACGAGACGCTGGCCAGCTCACTGATCTCGCTGAGCTTTGTCTCCAGCACCGCGGCGGAGATCTGCGCGCCGTCGGAGTCTTGCCCGGCGGATCTGCCGGCCAGAAAACAGACTGCGCCGACTGCGGCGCAGAGCAAAACGCCCAGCAAAACATATTTCAGCGCCCGCCGGGGGAGGGCGCGCGCTGCCTTTGTCTCCACGGTCTTTTTCCCCTTTCTGTCCGGTGTGCGTCTCCGATTTCCGGGGAGGCGCAAATGACCCTTGGGGACAATGTAGCATCTTCGACGGAAAAAAACAATGAATCTGCGCAAATTGTTACGATTTGTTTCCGCCTCCGTGCGCGCTTCCCGCGCCGCCGGACAGCGGCGCGGGAAGCAGCCCTGCAGGACGCAGACGACTGCGGCGGGCAGGATCGCCGGGACGGCAATCAATAGGCCGTTCCGGGCGTTACGGAGTTCTCATAGTCGAGAAGATACCCGTCTTTGTCGTGCACGTAGCCGTTGCGGAGCATCTGCTCATAGGTGGCCTTGCGAATCAGAGCGCGCTGGCTGGTGACAGTCTTGGCGCTCTTTGAGGTCCGGTCCGCGTACAGACCGTTCCCGGAAGAAACTGCCGCAGTCCCGCTGACGATGTTTCCGGCCGCGTTTTTGGCCACTGTGCTGCCGGCCTTCGCGCTTCCGGACATGGTGCTTTCCGTCGTGGCGCTTTGAACTCCGGAGGAGCTTCCGCCCGCGTTTGCGCCCTGGCTGGTGCCGCAGCCGGAGAGCACGGCGGCGGAGAGCACAGCGGCTGTCAGCAGTGCAAAAATCCTTTTCATTTGGTTCCTCCTTTGCTCGGAGAATTTCATGCGATACCCAATCGATATTGTTTCCGTGGGGCCTGGAAAAAAACACAGGGAATTTTTACAGATATTTTTTAAAAAATATGTTGCAATTTAAAGATGAATATGCTATAAAAATAATAGTAATCATTATTTTTATTTTTAAGAACTTTCCCAAGGGGGCGAATGAGAGTGGCAGCCTTGCAGAATCAGCGGTTTTCTTACCAGAGAGAGCAGATATTCGGAGTGGTCAGAAATACGGAGGAGCATCCGACGGCGGAAATGGTGTACGAGCGATTGAAGCCCTCCATGCCGCGCCTGAGCCTGGGAACGGTCTACCGAAACCTGCGGCAGATGGCACAGGAGGGACAGCTGAAGGAGCTGGACGGGCCTGTGGCCCGGTTTGACGCCGAGACGGACCCTCACACCCATTTTTGCTGTACGGACTGCGGCGCCGTTTCGGATCTGGGCGTTCCCTACGACCCGTCGCTGGATGCGGCGGCGGCACAGGACGGGCGCCTGATCCGGGAACACGCGCTGACCTTTTACGGTCTGTGTCCCGCTTGTCGGAAAAAGCGGGAGGCTGTTTGAACCGGGCGCTTTTCGGAGGTGCTTCCGCCATGCGGCCGTTTTCAGATGAAAATAAGAACTCCCGACGCAGGCGTGCGTCAAAAAAAGAATAGACTGATCTTATAAAAAAACAGGAACAGAAACGAAAGGGGTATGGATTATGGAACTGAAGGGAACAAAGACTGAGGCGAATCTCTGGAAGGCATTTGCCGGAGAGTCGATGGCGCGCAACAAGTACGACTACTATGCCAGCAAGGCGCAGAAGGATGGCTACGAGCAGATCGGAGGCTTCTTCCAGGAGACGGCGCTCAACGAAAAGGAGCACGCGAAGCTGTGGTTCAAGGCGCTGGACGGCATCGGAGGAACAGAGGAGAATCTGGCGGCGGCAGCGGCCGGTGAGCACGAGGAGTGGACGCAGATGTACGCCGAGATGGCCAAGACCGCCGAGGAGGAGGGCTTCCTGGCCCTGGCGGCGCAGTTTGAGGGCGTTGCGAAAATCGAGAAAACCCATGAGGAACGCTATCTGAAGCTGCTGGACAACCTGAAGAAGGGCGAGGTCTTTAAAAAGGGCGAGAAGGTCATGTGGTTCTGCCGCAACTGCGGACATGTGGAGATCGCGGAGAACGCCCCCGCCGTCTGCCCGGTCTGCAAGCATCCCCAGAGCTATTTCCAGGTCAAGGCCTTCAACTATTAATCGCCGGCATCGCTTTTTCGCATCCGCCGCGGCTCCCTCCGGAGACGCGGCCCTGCCCCGGTACATACAGGAAAACCGCGTCGGCCGACGCGGTTTTCTGCGCGTTTAAGAGAAAGTTTAACTGTGCCGGCGCCGCTTCGGAGGGAAAAAAATTCTGCGGCGCGCGGATGCGTGGCAAAAATACCAAAAAAATGTTTCACCCTAACAGCGTTTTCCGAAAATGTTTGTGAAATTCGCCGTTGACGGCGCTGCAAAAACCGATTATGATGAGAATAGAAAAATGACTTGCTATGCGAAAACGGCAATACGCATATGAAAAGGAGAGCTGTATCATGTATACTCAGGAGATCACTGTCAACAATGAGGTCGGTTTGCACGCCCGTCCTGCTACATTTTTCATTCAGAAGGCCAATGAATTCAAAAGCGGCATATGGGTTGAGAAAGAGGACCGCCGCGTCAACGCGAAAAGTCTGTTGGGGGTCTTGTCCCTGGGCATTGTGAAAGGTACTACGATTACATTGATTGCCGACGGTTCCGATGAGAAGGAAGCTGTTGCCGCGCTGGTGGAACTGGTCAACGATAATTTCGGCGAGTAAAGCGATACAGTTTTTTTGGCGGCCCTGCATTGCGCAGGGCCGCCCGTTTTGTTATAATGGAGCCGGTCCTTTCGGCACACTGCGGGGGAGGGAGACGATTCTTTTGACACGAGATGAGCTGCGAAAAAAAGCCAACGAGCTTCCGCTGTTTCCGGGCGTCTATCTGATGATGGACAAAACAGGAAAGGTCATCTACGTCGGGAAGGCCAAGAAGCTGAAAAACCGCGTGAGCCAGTATTTTCAGGACACAGTCTCCCACAGCGGAAAGACGCGGGCCATGGTCGCCCAGGTGGACCGCTTTGACACCATCTTCGTCTCCAGCGAATTCGAGGCGCTGATCCTGGAGAACTCCCTGATCAAGCGGCATATGCCTTACTATAATATTCTTCTGAAAGATGACAAGGGCTATCCTTTCGTCCGGCTGTCCGCGGAGGAGTATCCCCGCTTCTCCATGGTCAACCGCCTGTCCGAGGACGGCGCGCGTTATTTCGGTCCCTTCGGCGGGCGGGCGGAGACGCGCAGCGCCATCGACGCCGTCTGCACGGCCCTGCGGCTGCCCACCTGCCGGAGACAGTTTCCGCGGGATGTCGGCCGGGACCGCCCGTGCCTGAACTTCCATATGGGCCGGTGCGACGGGTTCTGCCGGCCGCAGATGACGGCGGAGGAATACCGCAGACGCATTGACCAGGCAGCTCAGATGCTGGAGGGGAAGGGCAGACAGCTGCTGCGCAGCATGACGGAGGAGATGGAGGCGGAGGCGGAGGCGCTGCACTTTGAACGCGCGGCCCAGCTCCGGGACCGGATCGCCGCCCTGAGCGCTCTGTCCAAACGACAGACGGTCATCGCCGGGATCTGCGCCGATACCGACATCTGGGGGCTTTACCGGGGCACCAAGTGCTGCTATGCGGTGCTCCACGTGGAGGACGGGCAGCTCACCGGCCGGGAGACGGAGGTGTTCGCCTCTCACAACGGCGAGGACGAGGCGGAGCTGCTCTCCGCCGTCACAGCCCAGTATTACCTTCCCCGGGCGCTGCTGCCCCATGAGATCTTGCTTCCGGAGGATTCCGGAGATTGCGCGGAGCTGTCGGAGGCGCTGACCAAACGGGCCGGACATCGCGTCTGGGTCCATGTGCCGCAGCGGGGCGAGAAAGCGGAGCTGCTGACCATGGCCAGACGCAACGCTGCGGAGGAGGCGGAACGGGCCACCAGCATGGCGGAACGGGCCGATCACACCCTGGAGCTGCTGGCCAGAATGACCGGACTGCCCGCCCCGCCCCAACGGCTGGAGGCTTTCGACATTTCCAATACCGGCGGGAGCGATATTGTAGCCTCCATGGTGGTGTATGCGGGAACAAAGCCCCTGAAATCGGCCTATCGCCGTTTCAAGATCAGGGGCGTGGAGGGACATCCGGACGATTACGCCTCCATGCAGGAGACCCTGCGCCGCCGGATCTCCCGCGCCGCCGAGGGAGACGAGAAGTTCCTGCCGCTGCCGGACGCCTTTCTGATCGACGGCGGCGTGACCCATGCGCAGGCGGTGCGGCGCGTGGAACAGGAGTTGGGCTGCGAGGTGCCCGTTTTCGGCATGGTCAAGGACGACCGCCACCGCACCCGGGCTCTGGTGACGCCGGAGGGTGGAGAAATCGGGATCTCTGCCTGCCAGAGCGTCTTTTCCCTGATCGGCCAGATCCAGGAGGAGACCCATCGCTTTGCGGTCGCCTTTCACCACGAGAGCCATGAGAAGAACGCCATGCGGTCGGTGCTGGACGCTATTCCGGGCATTGGCCCCAAACGGAGAGAGACGCTGCGGAAACACTTCGGCAGTATCCGGGCCATCCGGGAGGCAGACGAGATGTCTCTTCGGGCGGCGATTCCCGGAGATGCGGCCCATTCGGTCTGGAAATACTTTCACCCCTGAGACAGCACAGTACCCCACAAAGAGATCTCTTTGTGGGGCACTTATTTTCGTGATTTCGCACAAAGAAATCAAAAAAATTTCGGGACAAAGCAAAATCCGGGGGGATGGACTGGTAAAAAATAGAAAATATTTGCCAAGAGGTAGTACTCACCAAAAAATGGCAGCCCAACATCTTGTAACAGATGTTTTCGTATACGATTTGTGAAAAAGCACCGTCCGAAATTTGTTGAAAACGCACAGTTCCTGGAGTACAATGACAAATGGTAAACATAATACCAATCATACCAGAAAGAGGAAAGCGGAGGCGAAAGAGAGCTGTGGGGATCTGGCTGGGAATTTTATCGTTTGCGCTGTTCTTTCTGGGTGACTGGAACGACTGGAAGCACCACTGGCCGCTCCTGCGCGTTTGCTTTCCGGCGGCGGTCGTGCTGCTGGCTGTCTCAACGGTGCTGCTGGCGGAGCCGGGCAGAGTATCCGGCGCGGCGGCGCTGTGGGCGGCCGCGGCTGTGTTTGGGGGCCTTTTGGTTTATACCCTGTTTTTTGCCCTGCCGGCCGGAAGCTCCTATGTGAGCCAGGAGCAGCGGCGCCCGGCCTGTGTCTCCGGCGTGTATGCGCTGTGCCGCCATCCCGGCGTGCTGTGGTTTGCAGGGGAGTACCTGTGCCTGTGGCGGGCGGCGGGACTTCCGGCGGCGGCGGTGGCGCTGTATATCGGATTGGACGTTTTGTTGGTCTGGTTCGAGGACGCTAAGGTTTTTCCGGCGAGCCTTTCCGGATACGAGGAGTACCGGCGGGTGACGCCGTTTCTGATTCCCAGCGGGAGAAGCATCCGCGCGGCCTGCACGGGGTTTGCCTGCCGCTGAGGAGATTTCCGGCGCATGACAACACCTGCCGCGCGGAACGCGGCGCGGAGAAAGAAACCGGAGGTGGAGCTTCCGTGCGATTTGATGAACGGTTGAAAAAATGCAGCCGCGAGCAGCTCTGGCAGGAGTATTGCGGCTTTTTGGACATGAGCCTTTCCGATTATATGTATACGCAGCGCCGGCTGATGGAGGAGCAGATGCGCCTCTGGTGCGCCAGCGGCCTGGGGCAGAAACTGCTGCAGGGAAAGCAGCCGCGCACGATCGAGGAGTTCCGCGAGATGCTTCCGCTGACGTCCTATGCGGATTATGCGGACGTTCTTTTGGCCCGGCGGGGAGACATGCTCTGCGCGGAGCCCACGGTCTGGATTCAGACCACCTGGGAGGGCGGTCTGCGTCCCATCAAGCTGGCACCGTACACCCGGGGCATGCTGGACCGTTACCGCCACAATCTGCTTTCCACCATGATGATGGCCAGCGCGAAGAAAAAGGGCGATTTCGACATCAAGCCGGGCTATCGGATTCTGTACGGCGGCGCGCCGCTGCCCTACGCCACCGGTCTGACGCCGTCCCTGCTGGACGAGGACATCCACTACGAGTGGCTGCCCGACGCCAATGCGCACTCCGACCTCTCCTTCAGCCAGCGCATCAAAAAGGGCTTCAGCATGGCGATGAGCGGGGGCGTTGACTATTTCTTTTCGATTGGCAGCGTTGCCAATTACATCACGGAGAGCTTCGGCCAGACCTCAGGCAGACATTCCGGAAAGCTCAATATTTCCATAGGGAACGCGCTGCGCTATCTGCGGGCCAAATATGTCTGCAAGCGGGACGGCCGGGCGCTGCGTCCCGGCGATATTTTTCACCTTCGGGCATTTTTTTACGGCGGTACAGATGCCCGCTGCTATAAGGACCGCCTGACCGCCGCCTGGGGGATCGTTCCCACGGAGGCCGTGCTGGGGACCGAATCCACCTGTCTGGGCAGCGAGACCTGGGAGCACAACGGGATGCTGCTGTTTCCGGACTCCTGCTTCTATGAATTCATTCCCTCGGAGGAGATGAGCCGGAACCTGGAGGACCCGTCCTATACCCCGCGTACCTGCCTGATGGACGGCGTGGTGAGCGGAGAGGATTATGAACTGGTTCTGAGCGTATTTCACGGCGGCGCCTTCATGCGCTACCGCATCGGCGACGTATACCGCTGCCTCAGCGCCGGAAATGGCACTTTGCCGCGCTTTTCCTTCGTGGACCGCGCGCCCGACGTCATCGACATTGCCAGCTTCACCCGCATCACGGAGGCCTCTGTGCAGGAGGTCGTCAATCTCTCGGGCCTGTCTGTGGGAGATTGGCTCATGAAAAAGGAATACGACGAAAAGAGTAATCCTTTTCTTCATATGTATCTGGAAATCCCGCCGGAAGCGCAGGGCCGTGAGGTCGCCGTCAAGCAGGTGCTGCAGGAGCATCTGTCCGTCTACTTCCGGTATTTTGACAGCGACTACGGCGATCTGAAGAAGCTTCTGAATATGGAGCCGCTGCAGCTCACCGTGCTCCGGTACGGGACGATCTCCGGCTACGAGAAAATGCTGGGGAGAAGTCTGCACCGGATCAACCCCGGAATGCTGGACGTGATGGGGCTGCTCCAGTATCAGAGCCACCCCGCGGTGCCTGAGGGGGGAGGGAGACCATGAACTATACGGTTCCCTTCCTCTACATCAACCTGGTCGCATTCTGCCTGTTTGTCATCCTGTTCGTCACTTTTTTGGCGGCGAAAAAGACGCCGGAGATCCGCGATTTCCTGATCATGATGCTGGACTGCGTCGTGTGGGTGGGCGGAGCGATTCTGATGCGCCTCCAGGTCTGGCCGGGGATGAATTTCTGGTATTACGTGTCCCTGGTAGCGATCTTCTCCATGGAGTTTGTCTTTTATAATTTTCTCCACAGCTTTGCCCAGGAAAAAGGGAAGTTTTTGCTTCTTGTCTTCCTGGCGGCGACGGTGGCGCTGCTGCCGGGTACGCTGAGCGGCTTTTTCCTCGCTCCGCCCACTCCGGTCCAACAGGCGGATGGGACGCTGGTCTATGCCTATCACACCGTATACTGGCATATGGCGTTTCCCTGCGTCCTGTTCGTGGCGGTCGTGGTTGCCTCGCTGTTTTTGCTGCTCCGCATGAAAAAGGAGCGGGGAACCCGCGCCTCCGGCGCCGCGATTTTGTTCCTGGGCGGCCTGATCGATCTGACGGGCAACCTGATGCAGATCTTCATTCCCGGGAATACATTCCCCTTTGACGCGCTGGCGGGAGTGATCTATGCCTGCCTGATGGTGTTTGCCCTGTACCGCCGCCGTCTGTTCCGCATGACGCTGGTGATCTCCAGGGGCCTGCTGATGCTGGCAATGACCGTCGTCTGCGTCCTGCTGGGCATGTATTGCGTCGATCCGTTTTACGACTTCTTTACCACACGCATCGGCCTGCAGGGACGCGCGGCGCTGATGCTGCTCTCCCTGTTGCTGGCAGGGATGCTCATATTTACCTACGCCGCCGTCCGACGCCTGGTGGACACGCTTTTCACGCGGGAGGAGCAGCAAAACAAACTGCTCAAGAGCTTTTCCGCAGACGTCAACCAAACCCTCTCCACAGAGGATATCATGTCCAAACTGGCCGGCGTGCTGACTCGGGAGCTGCCCGTCTCGCAGATTTACATCTGCCTGTCGGACGGCAAGGACTATGCGGCGCGTTACAGCTCAAATCCGCTGGTGCGTCCGTCGTTTACCATTGACCACGACAGCCCCAAGGTGCACTGCCTTCGGGACGAGGAGGCCTATCTGATCGTTCAGGAGTATGCCTCCACCGCTCATGCCATTTCAGACTGGGCGGAGGAAAGGACCCTTTTCCAGAGCCTGCAGATCGACTGCATGGGCGCCATGCGGGACGGCAGCGAGATCGTTGGACTGGTGCTGCTCTCGGCGCGGGATCACCGCCGGCTCTTTACCGCCTCCGAGACCGGCTTTCTGGAGACGGTATGCTCCATCGCCTCTATTGCCGTGAAAAATGCGGCGCTGTATGAGAAAATGTTCCGGGAAGCGCGCATCGATCCCCTGACTGGCGTTTACAACTACCGGTACTTCACCGAACAGGTGGAGGAGCAGTTCCGCGCCTGCGCCGACGACTGCCTGTCGCTGATGCTGGTGGATGTGGACGACCTCAAGCTTTACAATCAGCTGTACGGCGTGGAGGCCGGAGACGACGCCCTGAGAAGGGTCAGTGCCGAGATCGGTCTTTGCATCGGGGAGAAGGGCATCCAGTTCCGCTCCAGCGGCAAGGTGTTTGCGGTTTTGCTGCCCCACGAGGACACGCATCGGGCGCAGACCATCGCAGGAGAGATTTCCCGCCGCGTTGCGGCCATCAACCGGACGCCGGAGCGCAGCAAGTACAAGCTCCTGACCGTCAGCATCGGCATCTGTTCCGCCCCCTGTGCGGCATCCAGCGCCAAGGAGCTGCTGGACAATGCGGATCTGGCATCCTATAACGCCAAACAGAGCGGAAAGGACCAGATCTGCGCGTTCCGCGGGACCACGACGCCCACCACCAGGCGGCTGGACGAGCGCACGGAAATCATCGTGGAGCGTCTCGAGCGCCAGAGCGAGGACCGCCACAGCGCGGTCTCCATGGTTTCCGCGCTGACGGCTGCCATCGACGCAAAGGATCACTACACTTACGCCCACAGCAAGAACGTGGCGCGCTATGCGGCCTGTCTGGCCGTGGCCGCGGGACTGAACGACGATCAGGTCCGCACGATCTATTTTGCCGGATTGCTGCACGACATCGGAAAGATCAGCATCCCGGAGGATATTCTGAACAAGTCCGGCAAGCTTACCAAAGAGGAATACGACATCATGCGGAACCACGTCAACAACTCCATTGAGATGATCCGCCACCTGCCGGAGATGGACTACCTGATTCCGGCGGTGCTGGGCCACCACGAGCGTTGGGACGGAAAGGGATATCCCCGCGGCATCACCGGGGAGGAAATCCCCATCACCGCCCGCTGCCTTGCCATCGCGGACGTGTTCGACGCCATGACCACTGACCGCCCGTACCGGGCCGGACTCGCGCCAAGCTATGCGCTGGACGAGATCGAACGGGGCGAGGGAAAGCAGTTCGATCCCCGCCTGGCCACCGTTTTTGTGCAGCTGATCCGGGGAGAGAACATCCCGCTGGCGCATAAGAACTG
>Ga0183096_1003316_pt1 | contig 9903 bp, 9 predicted proteins | sample Biomet5_FD_127791 | JGI IMG/M metagenome (GOLD analysis project Ga0183096, IMG submission 127791) | Microbial communities from bioreactor (seeded with sewage sludge) at LBNL, California, USA - Biofuel metagenome 5 (version 2) (version 3) | ecosystem: Engineered > Bioreactor > Anaerobic >...
TTACTTGGCGGCCTTGGCGTCGCGGATGGCCTGGGTCAGCAGGGGGGTGACCTTGAACAGGTCGCCGCAGATGCCGTAGTCCGCGATCTCGAACATCGGCGCCGTGTCGTTCTTGTTCACCGCGATGATGCACTCCGAATCCTGCATCCCCGCCTTGTGCTGGATCGCTCCGGAGATCCCCAGCGCCACATAGACCTTCGGGTGCACCGTCTTGCCCGTCTGACCAACCTGGTGGTCCGCCGACAGCCATCCCGAGTCGATCGTCGCGCGGCTTCCGCCGACCACGCCGCCCAGCTCTGCCGCCAGCTCCTCCGCCAGCTTGATCCCTCCGGCCACGTCCTTGCTGATTCCGCGGCCCACAGACACGATGTAGTCTGCCCCGATCAGATCCACCAGCTTCTTCGCCGCCTTCACCGTCTCCACGACTTCCGTCTGGATGTCCTCCGCGCTCAGCTGCACCGCGTACTCCGTCACCTTGCACGCCGCAGCCTTCTTCTCGTCGTACGCAGCCTTCTTCATCACGCCCGGACGCACCGTCGCCATCGTCGGACGGAACCGCGGGCAGATGATCGTCGCCATCAGATGGCCGCCGAACGCCGGACGCGTCATCTTCAGATCCCGCGCCGTGTCGTGGTCCTCGCCCAGCACCTTTACCGTGTGGTTCGCGATCCCCGTCAGCTTGTCCTCGCCCAGCGTCGAGTTATTCTTCAGAAAGTCCATGTAGATCGGCATGTCCACGTCCAGATGCGTGCAGTCCGCGCACAGTCCCGTGTGCAGCCGCGCCGCGCACCGCGGGCCCAGATCCCGTCCGATGTTCGTCGCCCCGATCAGAAACGCCTCCGGCTTCTTCTCCTCGATCGCGTCGCAGATCACCTTCGCGTATCCGTCCGTCGTGTAGTCCTTCAGCAGGGGGCTGTTGCAAACGATCACCTCGTCCGCGCCGTAGCCGCCCAGCTCTCTTGCCAGGCCCGTCACATGATCGCCCAGCAGCAGCCCGCACAGCTTCACGCCCAGCTCGTCCGCCAGCTTCCGGCCCTCCGAGATCAGCTCGAAGTCCGTCGGCATCAGTTTCCCCTGCCGCTGCTCGCAGAATACCCATACATCCTTGAAAGCAGCCAGATCCGTATTGTTGAATGACATTTCCTTTTCTCCTCTCTCAGATGATGTGCTTCGCGACCAGCAGCCCGGCCAGCTTGTCGCACGTGCCCTTGTCGTCGCCCTCCAGCATCACGCCGGCACCCTTCTGCGGCGGCGTGAAGGAGGTCAGAATGTTCGTCGGCGAGCCCTTCAGGCCGATGGTCGTCGGATCGATCAGGGGATCGTCCTTCAGCGTGTTGTAGTCGTAAACCTCGTAGGGCTTCGCATAAGCTTCAAAGACGCCGCTCACGCTCATGTAGCGCGGGGTGTTCAGCTCCTTGATGCACGTCAGCAGGCACGGCGTTTTGACCTTGATGGTCATGTACCCGTCCTCCAGCATCCGCTTCACCGTGATCGTGTCCCCGACCTTGTGGATCTCCGCCGCGTACGTCACCTGCGGCAGGTGCAGCTTCTCCGCGATCTGCGGGCCCACCTGCGCCGTGTCTCCGTCGATGGCCTGGCGTCCGCACATCACGATGTCGTCGCTCTCCACGCCGATCTTGCTCACGGCCGCCGCCAGAATCTGGGACGTCGCGTACGTGTCGCTGCCGCCGAACTCCCGTCCGGAAACCAGCACCGCGCTGTCCGCGCCCATGGCCAGAATCTCCCGCAGCATCCCCTCCGCCGGAGGAGGTCCCATGGAGACTACCTTTACCTCGCAGCCCGTCTCATCCTTCAGCGCCAGAGCCGCCTCCACCGCGTTCAGATCGTCCGGGTTGATGATGGTCTGCATCGACGCCCGGTCCAGCGTCCCGTCCGGATTCACCGCCACTTTTCCCGACGTGTCCGGAACCTGTTTCACACATACGATTATCTTCATATTCCGATATCCTCTCTTTGTCTGGACTGTTTTTTCAGATGATAATGTTTTCTTTTCTGGCGTTGAACGTCAGTTCATCCCGGAATTTCGGGTGCGCCACTGCGATCAGCGCTTTCGCCCGCTGGCTGAGCGTGCGGCCCCGCAGTCTCGCGATGCCGTACTCCGTCACAATATTGTCCACGTCGTTCTTGCTGGTGGAGACCTGCGCGCCCGGCGTCAGTGTCGGAACCACCCGGCTGACCGTCTCCGCCTTTGCCGTGGACGCGAAGGCGATAAAGCTCTGGCCGCCCTTTGACTGGACCGCGCCCCGGACAAAGTCGCTCTGGCCGCCCGTGCCGGAAACGTGCCTGGTGCCGATGGATTCCGCGCAGACCTGCCCGAAGAAATCCACCTCCAGCGCGGCGTTGACGGAAATAAAATTCGGATGCTGCGCAATCACCGCCGGATCGTTGACGTAGTTCACCGGCAGCATTTCCACCGCCGGGTTGTCGTCGATGTAGTCATACATCCCCTGCGCTCCCAGCGCGAACGACGCCACCGTCTTGCCCGTGTGGATCGGCTTGGCCGTATTGTCCGCCGCGCCGCACTCCAGCAGCGCCAGCATGCTGTCCGTAAACATCTCCGTATGGATTCCCAGGTGATGTTTCCCCTTCAGCGCCAAACCCACCGCATCCGGGATCGCGCCGATCCCCAGCTGCAGCGTCGCCCCGTCGTGAATCTCCGCGGCAATATATGCGCCGATCTTCTCGCTGACTGCGTCGATGGGCGTCGGCGGCAGGCAGAGCAGCGGCTGATCGTTTTCCCACAGCGCCGTCACCTGAGAAATATGAATCTGGCTGGAGGTCAGGCTTCTGGGCATCCGCGGATTGACCTCCAGAAAAATCTGCTTCGCGGTCTTTAAAAGCGCCGCTGTGACGGAGCCGTCGCAGCCCGCCGAAAAGTATCCGTGCTTATCCATCGGCGAGACCACGCCCACATACACGTCCGGCTTCACGCACTCCGAGAACCGGGACGGAATGTCCCGGTAATAGGCGGGCATCACGTCCGCCAGGCCCGCGTTGATCGCCTTGCGGGCGTAGCTCTGCGAAAACCAGGACACCGCCCGGTAATGCTCCGCCACCCGCGCGTCGGTGAAGAATGCCGCCGGCTGCGTATCCAGCAGCGTGTGGTGCGTCACATCCGTCAGTTCTCCCGCGCGGACCCTGGCGGCCGCCGCCTCATAAAACGAATACGGCTGCGCCAGCGCAATATCCGCGGCACAAACTGCTCCGCTGCGCAGCATGGCTGCCGCCCGCTCCGCGGTCGTCAGCTTCTGCGCATATAAGTTCCTTATCTCCTCCATCGGTTTTATCCGCTCAGTTCACGCCCATATGACGGGAAATGACCATCCGCTGGACCTCCGAGGTGCCCTCGTAGATCTCCGTGATCTTGGCGTCGCGCATCATGCGCTCCACGGGATAATCCCGAATGTAGCCGTAGCCGCCGAACAGCTGTACGGCCCGTCTTGTCACATCGCTGGCGTTCTCCGCCGCATACAGCTTCGCCATGGAGGAATAGAAGCCCGTATCCGGGTCTCCCGCGTCCTTCGCGCACGCCGCCCGATACACCAGAAGCTGCGCCGCGTCCGTCTTTGTCCGCATATCCGCCAGCTGGAACTGCGTGTTCTGGAACTGGCTCAGCCGCTTGCCGAACTGCACCCGCTCCTTTGTATACTTTACCGTCTCGTCGATGGCGCCTTCCGCGACTCCCAGCGCCTGCGCCGCCACGCCCACACGGCCGCCGTCCAGCGTCCCCATGGCCACATGGAAGCCCTTCCCGGCCTGGCCCAGCAGGTTCTCCTTCGGCACGATGCAGTCTTCAAAAATCAGATCCGACGTCGCGCTGCCGCGGATGCCCATCTTCTTCTCGTGCTTGCCGATGGAGAAGCCGGGAAAATCCTTTTCCACGATAAACGCCGAGATCCCGCGGTTCCCCGCGTGCCGGTCCGTCATCGCAAACACCACAAAGGTAGACGCCTCGCTGGCGTTGGTGATGAAGCACTTCGTCCCGTTGAGCACGTAGTGGTCCCCCACCAGCTCCGCCAACGTCTGCTGTCCCGATGCGTCCGAGCCCGCGTTCGGCTCCGTCAGACCGAAGGCACCCAGCTTCCGGCCCGACAGCAGATCCGGCAGATACTTCATCTTCTGCTCCTCTGTGCCGTATGCGTATATCGGATAGCTGCACAGCGACGTATGCGCCGCCACGATGACCGAGGTCGTCGTGCACGCTTTCGCCAGCTCCTCAACCGCCATCGCGTACGCCAGGTTGTCTCCGCCCGCGCCGCCGTACTTCCGGGGAAACGGAATTCCCATCATCCCCAGCTTCGCCAGCTTCGCCACCGTCTCGCTGGGAAACCGTTCTTCTTCGTCGATCTCCTGCGCCAGCGGCTTGACCTCATTCTCCACAAAGGCCTGGTACATCTTGCGGAGCATCTTGTGCTCGTTTGACAGTTTGAATTCCATGTGCTTTTCTCCTTTTTGTTCTTTAATCAAAAAACGTACTGCCAGGCTCTGTGCCGACAGGAACATGCATGGCTGTTACTTTTTCTCGTCCGTGACCTGGATACCGGCCAGATGCTTGGCAATGTTGATCTTCGACTGCATGTCGTAGTTCCCCAGAATTGCAATGTCCTCCATGATGGGGGATCCGCCGCCGTGGACGCCCGCTACCTGGAAGATCACGCTGCTGTATTCGCCCGTCAGCAGATCCGACGCCAGCAAAAACGCCCGGTAGCAGTCCTCCGACGACACGCCCTCGCGCCGGGTCACGTACTTCTGCACAAATTTCCCGACCTCTGGGTTGTTGTACTCCTTCGTCCCCGGAATCGTCGCCGGCAGACCGCCCGACACGTCGCAGAGCATATTGAATTCGTGATAGATGTTGTGTCCCGCGTGCCGGCGTCCTACGTTCGCGTAGATCACGTTGGGCACCTGCGTCCCCGAGCTGGCCTTGCTGGACTTCACCGCCGCCGCGATCCCCGCCGCGTACGTCAGCTCCGCCGTCGCCACCATCTCCGCCAGCTTCTCTTTCACGTGCATTTGCTTCTTGATGTTCTGATAGTCCGCCAGCAGCGCCGTCGTCCCCATCACCACGTCTCCGATACCGGGCTTGCATCCCGTGTACGAGTGACGATGATACAGTGCGAACCGCAGACCCAGCTGTCCGGCAAACTCCGTCTCCCCGTTCAGGAAGATGCGCTCGTTGGGCACGAACACGTTGTCAAACACCGTCATGCTCTCCAGATCCCCCGCCGAGGTGATCGGCGCGTCCAGATTCGCTTCCCGCGCCACTGAGAACGCCTCCCGCGCGATCAGATACACGCCCTCCGTATCCGCCGGGATCACGAATGCGATCGCATAGTCCTTCTCATCCGGTCCCATCACCCGGGTCGGCAGCGCGATCAGCTCGTCCGCATACGGCGCCATTGTGTTATGCACCTTGCAGCCGCGCACCACGACCCCGTCCGGCCGGCGCTCCACTACGTGCAGGTACTGGTCCGGATCCCACTGCTCGCTGGGGCGTGCCGCACGGTCGCCCTTCGTATCCGTCTGCGACCCCGCGCACACCAGATCGTTCTCCTGAAAATACGCCAGAAACTTTAAAAAGTTCTGATAATAGACCGTCCCGTATTTTGTGTCCACATCCTTAACCACCGAGGACAGCGCATTCATCATATCGATTCCCATGCACCGCTGCACGCATCCGCCGCATTTCCCGCAGATCATGCGCGTCATCTCCTGCTTCTTCAGCAGGTCTTCCTGACTCTGGTGAATGTGCGTGAACCGGTTGATCTTCTTTCCGCTGATGTGAGACGTCGCCGTCATCAGATCCGCATACTCCGGATTCTGCGCCAGACTGAACGTCATGCGGATTGCCGAGCTGGCCTTCACTACCCGCGGATCGTCCCGCCCGATGCACTTCCCGTCCAGATAAATGTTCGGGCGCATCCCCTTCAGCTTTTCCAAATACTGTTCCTGTGTTCTCATTTTGTTACTTTCCTCCTATATCCTGTTGTGGCTCTCTGCCCATACATCTCGAATTTACTTCATTGTTATCCTACGTCATTTTCCCACTATTCGCAACATGTCATTTCTTTATTTGAAATAATTCGTTAACGAAATTTATTGGGATTTTTTAGTTAAGTTTTACAATTATGACAATAAAACGGCCTGATACAACATGTAATAGCGCTATTAAATTTTTGCAACCCCCCAGAGAAATCGTATGCTTTTTTCGCTACTTTTCATGCAATATTTGAAATTTCTAATTTAAGCCCTTTGAATTTTCCCGTGTTCCCTTTCCGTCCGGCGCTCAGCGGTCGGTTCTACCCCAACCCCTGAATCTCGCCGGAGGCAAGATCCATGTATTTGACCAGGAGCTTGCAGACTCTCTGGCAGGTCTCGTCGCTCATCCGGTTCATCGGCGCGGAAACGCTGACGGAAAACAGAACCCTCCCCCCCGGTCCTCTGATCGGGGCGGCGATGCACCGCAGGCCGGAGCAAAAGACCTGATCGTCATAGGCGTAGCCGTTTTGCCGAACAGACTCCACCATTTTAAAGAACGCCTCCCGGGTCATGCCGATGTCCTTCTGATTTTCCTGATAGATCCGTTCCAGCGCCGCGTCGGACTTTTCGGCCAGCATCACTCTGCCCAGTCCGGTCTTGTAGGATTTAAACGGCGTATACAGGGGGAAATTCGGGCGCAGCATGTGTCCGCACTCCTCCTTGTGGATCAGAATCACCGAATCGCCCTCGTCAATCGCCAGATTGACATTCTCGCCCGTCTCCTGCTCCAGCGCCTTCATTCGTTTCTCTGCAATCTGCCGGTATTGGGCCATGTGCTGACTTTTGTAAGACATCTCCAGGCAGCGGGGGCCCATCCGATATTTTTTATTCTCCTCGTTCTGATAGACCATCCCGATGTATTCCAGACTATTGACGATATGATGCAAAGAACTGGGCGGCATCCCCACCTGCAGAGAGAGCTCCTTAATCCCCAGCTCCCTGCTCCCGTCCTCGAAGCACTCCAGGATTTCAAAGGCCTTCAAAACCGTTGAGGTGTAAAGATTTTTAACCATCTTGTTTCCCCTTATCGTCGAATTTGGCTCTTTGCAATTTCAAATAATAGAATTATCTTGTCCCCATTTTTTCTCTATCCGCGCTCAAATTCCGGCAAATCATTTCAGATGTGGCCGAGCCGCTCCCCCTTTCCTGGAATCCCAATTTTCCTTTATTATATGCGATGCGCTGGGAATTCTCAATTGATATTTTATACAAACTGCATAAAGCTTTTTTCTTACAATTATATTATTTAGGTGAATTTTGATCTCGTCTTCTCGCCAAAAGCTCTTGCCTTTTCACATAAATTTTCTCTCATTTTTTTAAACTTTCCACAAAAAATCAAAACTTATTTCATATTTTGAAATGTTTGTTGTCAATTTGAGCAACGCAAGATATAATCGAAATAATCTTAGCAATTCTTGGGCGTCAAGTCGTTTTCACCCGCAGAAACGGTTCGGTGCCGTCCTCGTATCGGGGGAAACTCCGCACAGCCGCGTGCGTCCGAGTTTATGTATTTTACAGCTGGCCTGCCGTATGGCGGGCAGCTGAATTTAGAAAGGGGCAGAGATTATGGTTGAAAAAAAATTGACCCACGTCGAAGTGGAAACCAAGGCAAATGTGTATTTTGACGGCCGGGTGACCAGCCGCACCTGCTACCGGGCAGACGGCAGCAAATTTACGCTGGGCATCATTACCGCCGGCAGCTACACGTTCGATGTGGGCGACCGGGAGGTCGTGCAGCTCATCGCCGGGGATGTGGAGATCCTGCTGCCCGGCGAGAAGGCCTGGCGGAAGGTAGCGGCGCCGGATTCCTTTGAGATCGTGTCCAATTGCAAATACCAGATCCGCACCACTGGGGTAGCGGAATATCTGTGCGACTATCATCGGGATTGATCGTCTCACAGCAATGGAGCGGCACGACAGTGCGGACTGTGGGAATCCGCGCGGCTCTGCCGGACCCGTGAGCAGGAGGTGAGGCCAAAAAGAGCATGGGTGGGGGGAAGGATTTCTCTGTTCGGCATGTGTCAGAATGAAATGCAAAGGGAGTGTTTGTATTTATGGAAGAGAAAAAAGTGAAGGCAGGCAAGGGCTTTTCGTCGCCGATCATGATGGCGATTTCCCTGATTGCCGCCTCCGTAGGAACCGGAAACATCTGGAGGTGTCCCCGTGTGGCCGCCAGTAACGGCGGCGCCGCATTCATCATCGCTTACATTGTGGTTATGCTTGTCGCCGTTATCCCGGTCATGATGGGCGAGCATGCCATCGGACGCGCCACCCGTAAGGGCCTGCCCGGCGCCTTCCGGGACTTTATGGGTTCCAAAAAGGCCACCTGGCTGGGTACCTTCGTGGAGTGGATCGTCATCATTACCATCGCCTATTACACGGTAGTCGTGGCATGGATTTTCCACTATCTGTTCCTGTCCATTACCGGCGGCTGCTTCGTTGAGGACAAGCAGGCCCTGTTCGACTCCGTTTCCAATCACAACGTCACCATTTTGATTCTGTACATTGTGATTCAGGCTTTCTGCGCCTGGGGCGCGTACAAGGGCATCAAGGGCATCGAGAACTCGGCCAAGATTCTGCTGCCCATTTTGTTCTTCTGCGTCATCATCCTGGCCATCCGCACGGTGACTCTGCCCGGCGCTTCCGCCGGCCTGAACTTCCTGTTCAACCTGGATCCGAAGAATCTGCTCAGCTCCACTGTGTGGCTGCAGGCTCTGACCCAATGCTTCTGGTCCGCCGGACCCGGGTGGGGCATCTGCATCGCCTACGGCGTATACTCCAAAAAGAAATCCGACGTGGCGCTGTCCTCCACCGTGCAGGGCCTGGGCGATATGTCCGTGGCGCTGCTGGCGTGCGTCGCCATCATCCCCGGCCTGTTCGCCTGCCTGGGTGAGCAGGGTGCTCTGGACGCCTGCGCCGCCGGCAACAACGGCCTGGCCTTCATCGCGCTGACCGGCGTGTTCGAGCAGATCCCCGGCGGCCGGGCTTTTGCCTGCCTGTTCTGGATCTCCCTGATCTGCGCCTCCGTCACCTCCATCATCGCCATGTACTCCATCGTCGTGCAGCCGCTGGCCGACGCAGGAATGAGCAAGAAGAAGAGCACGCTCATTATGGCTGTCCTGACCATCGCGCTGGGCATCCCCTCCGCATGGAGCATCAACTTCTTCAGCAACCAGGACTTCGTCGTCGGCATGGGCATGGTCATCGGCGCGTTCTTCTCCTGCGTCGCGCTGCGCAAGTACGGTGCCGAGAAGGTCCGCACCAATCTGCTGAACAATCCCTACACCGGACTGCATATGGGCAAGTGGTGGGATTTCGGCGCCACAATCTTCTGCCCGCTGCTGGCCGCAGCCATGTTTATCTGGTGGTGCATCCTGTCGGTGGGCTGGAACCCCGACTGGTACAACCCGCTGGGAACGTACTCTCTGGCGACCATGGTCCTGCAGCTCGGCGTCGCGGGGATTATCATGGCCATCTTCAATAACCGCATCGCCAATTCCGCCGGTCCCTGCGTGTTTGACGGCAAGGACTTCCCGGAGCTTGTGGACAACGGTTTCAACTCTTAAGGAGGGAATGACATGACTGCTGAATCCATTATTCTGATGATCATTTGCCTCAGCGGAGTCTGGGGCGGCCTGATCTGGGCAATGCTGCGGCTGCTGCATATGCAGAACGAGCAAGGCGATCAGGACTGAACCGGGTCCTGCTGTCGGGCAGATTTTCCCATTGCCCTGCAGCGGATATCTCGATTTACAAAAGGAGACGCCATCCGATCGGATGGCGTCTCCTTTTTTCTCTTGCCGCAGGCAATCTGCGTTCCTGCCGGGCACCCGGGCAAATTGC